>ERZ1370068.2783-contig-1912_pt1 | contig 59017 bp, 114 predicted proteins | sample MGYA00561227_ERZ1370068 | MGnify/ENA primary metagenome ERZ1370068 (study PRJEB38410, sample SAMEA6850437) | metagenome | study: Metagenomic assessment of the ecological functions of the soil: analysis of the soil microbiota associated with the... | reverse complement strand
TTGTACTTCGTTCGGTTACGTATTGCTGTGGAGAAGCAGCCACGTTATCCGGGTGACCTAGCCACTGAGTGGCGTATCCGATCGATGAACCGCTGGAATGCGATAGCTATGGTGCTGCGCGCTAACAAGGAATCCTCCGAGCTGGGCGGGCATATCGCGAGCTTCCAGTCCGCCGCCACGCTGTACGACGTCGGCACCACGCATTTTGGCGGCCCGGGCGAGAACCATCCGGTGGCGCGGGCTGTTCATCAAGGTCACTCATCGCCGAGGTATTACCCGTCCACGCGCCTTCGCGGGGATCGAGCTGACCAGCGAGGGCAGTTGGACAACTTCGGGCAGGAGGCCTTCTTTGGATGGCCTGCGCTTTCCGCATCCACACCCGTTCCTCCAAAGCCGGAGCTTCACCGGCGGGTTCCCGGCCGGTCGGGCCATGGAGCGCTGCTCGGCTAACGGCGATCTATCGGGCGGGGGTCCTCGAAGCACCTCAAAGGTCGAGGGCCGCGCACTCTACCGCGGGCCGGCACGGCGTGCGAGGCGTTCCGCCTGGCGACGGCGAAGATGCTGACGCCAGCCGGAAATCCACTGGGCGCCATCTCGCTCGCCGAGCCGAGAGCACCTGGACAGCCCGGTCTTCGTTCGATCAAGCTGCAGCCTGCAGCGCCGCCTCGACGGACCTGGCGTACGCGGCAACGGCAAAGATCATTCCGAAGGCTCGAAGAGCGTGTTCACGGGGCGCTGGGTGGAACGTGATCAAGGTCATCTGGGGTAGCAAGCTGGGATCACGCTGCTGGCCAGCGGACACCACTGGCCTACTGCGCCAGCGGATGGAGGAGTGCGTCGACGGGGAGTACCAGGACTTCGGAGTCGAAGGACGGCGCGTACGTGCGCGAGCACTTCTTCGGCAAGATACCCCGAACTGCTCGCGAGATGGTCGCGGACATGACGCGACGAGCAGATTTGGGCGCTTGAACCGCGGCGGCCACGACTCAGTCAAAGGTCTATACGGCCTATCAGGCGGCTGCCGGAATGCACAAGGCCAGCCGACGGTGATCCTCGCCAAGACCGTCAAGGGCTACGGCATGGGCGAGGCGGGCGAGGGCAGAACATCACCATCAGCAGAAGACGATGGACGAAGACGCACTGCAGGTGTGTTCCGCCAGCCGTTTCGATCTGACGACTCGCCGATGAAGACTTCGACTCAGCTATTCCATGACGCCGCCGGAAGGTAGCGCAAGAGCTCGAAGTATCTGCGCGCCCGGCGCAAGCGCTGCCCTGGGCGGCGAGCGCTTGCCGGCGCGGCGACGGGAGTCCGCCGACCGCTCGCGGTGCCGCCGCTGTCAGGCGTTCGATGCTCAGCTGCAAGCACCGGCGACCGCGAGATCTCGACGACCATGGCGTTCGTACGGATCCCTCAACACCCTCATGCGGGACAAGCAGATCGGTCGCACGTGGTGCCGATCGTTCCGGACGAATCGCGCACCTTCGGTATGGAGGGCATGTTCCGGCAGTTCGGGATCTTCTCGCCAGGTGGGGCAGCTGTACCGGCCGCAGGATGCTGACCAGCTGATGTTCTACAAGGAGGACAAGAAGGGTCAGATCCTGCAGGAAGGCATCAACGAGGCCGGCGCGCTGCGCGTCGTGGATCGCCGCTGCGCACGTCGTACAGCGTCAACGACGTGCCGATGATCCCGTTCTATATCTATTACTCGATGTTTGGCTTCCAGCGCGTCGGCGATCTTGCGTGGGCCGCGGGCGACAGCCGTGCCCGCGGCTTCCTGCTCGGTGGCACGGCCGGGCGCACCACGCTCAACGGCGAGGGTTTGCAGCACGAGGACGGCCACAGCCATATTCCAGTCCTCGACTCATTCCCAACTGCGTGTGCCTATGACCCCACGCTTCTCCTACGAGGTTGCGGTGATCATTCAGGACGGCCTGCGTCGCATGTATCGGCGAGCAGGAGGACGTCTTGTACTACCTCACGCTGATGAACGAGAACTACGAGCATCCGGCCATGCCCGAGGGTGTCGAGGAGGACATTCTGAAGGGGATGTACCTGTTCCGCGCCGCGGAGGGAAACGAAAATCTGGGGAACGATGCGCCTCGGGGTGCAGCTGCTGGGCAGTGGCACCATCCTTCGCGAGGTGCTCGCCGCTGCGGATCTGTTGGCGTCCGACTTCGAGGTCGCTGCCGACGTCTGGAGCGTGCCGAGCTTTACCGAACTGCGTCGTGAAGGGCTCGACGCGTGGACCGCTGGAATCGACTGCATCCCACTGAAGAACCCAAACGCAGCTATGTGGAAACGACGTTGGCCGACCGACCGGGACCGGTCATCGCGGCAACGGATTACATCAGGGCATTTGCCGATCCAGATCCGGCCGTTTATCGATCGACGGTATGCGGTGCTCGGCACCGATGGATTCGGCCGATCCGACTATCGGAAGGCACTGCGCAGCTTCTTTGAAGTTGATCGTCACTTTGTGACACTCACTGCCCTGCATGCTCTGGCCCAGGAAGGCCTAGTGCCCAGAGAGCGTGTCGCAGAGGCGATAAGCAAGTACGAGATTGACCCCGAGGAAGCGGAACCCCATGCACAGCTGACGAGGAGCGAGCATGCCTATGACGGAAGTAGCAGTTCCAGACATCGGCGACTTCGACGACGTACCCGTTATCGAAGTCCACGTCGCGGCCGGTGACGCATGGTCGCCGTCGACGATCCATTGGTCACGCTGGAGTCGGACAAGGCGACGATGGATGTCCCCAGCAGCGCGGCCGGAGAAGTCCGTGAGCTCCTGGTGAAAGTCCGGCGATCGGGTCAGCCGGGGTTCACCGCTCATTACGGTGGAAGAAGCGGGGAACATCGGCGGCGGTCGAGCCACCGACGATGATCGGTCACGCAGGAACCGACACCACGTGATGCAGCACCTGCGACCCCTCGTACCGGAAGTGGCGCCTCCCGCGGTCCAGCCGGCACCGCCGCCCGCTACTCCACCGGCTGCCGCTCCAGCGCCGGATCTCGTTGGGGTGCATGCCGGACCCAGCGTACGGCGGCTCGCCCGGGAGCTGTGATGTCGACCTGTCCTCGGTTGACGGAACCGGTCCGAAGGGTCGGATCACCAAGGAAGACCTACTGCAAACACTGCGGGGGCCCGCCGACGGCACCGACGACGGGCGCGCCGGCAGCCGCTGGAATGGGAATCCCACCGATTCCGGCGGTGGACTTTGCGAAGTTCGAGCACGGTCGAGGTCGAGCCACTGCCGCGGATCAAGAAGAATCTCCGGGCCGTTCTTGCACCGATCTTGGCTCAATGTGCCACACGTCACGCACGGCGACAGAAGCCGATATCACTGAGCTGGACGCGTACCGAAAGAATGCGCGACACCGCCGCAAAGGGCGAGGGCTATCGCGTCACCCTGCTCGCCTTCCTGCTCAAGGCGTCCGGTGTCGGCGTTGCGGGCGTACCCGACCGTGAACAGCCTCGCTGTCACCGGAGGGTGACAGTTTGATCCTCGAGAAGTGCATCAATATCGGTGTTGCCGTGGATACACCTGATGGCCTTGTTGTGCCAGTGATCGCCGATGTCGATCGCAAAGGCATTACTGAGCTCAGCAAGGACCTCGGCGCGATGTCGGCCAAGGCCCGCGAGGGCAAGGTTGGGACCAAGTGACCTGCAAGGCGGCACGTTCACCCATTTCCCAGCCTCGGCGGCATTGGGTGGCACGAGCTTCGCCCCAATCGTCAACGCTCCCGAAGTGGCGATTCTCGGTGTGGTGCGTCTCCAAGCGAGCGCCGGTCTGGGATGGCGAACAGTTCAGCCCCCGGCTGATACTGCCTGTGTTCCTCTCCTACGACCACCGGGTGATCGACGGCGCACTTGCGGCCAGGTTCATGCGGCACATGTGCGACGTCCTGACCGACCTGCGCCGACTTCTCCTCTAGAACTGGCACTGCCACCGATGCAACCGTCTGCTGATTAGAGGAGAACCAGATGAATGTCCAGGAGGTACGGGTCCCCGACATCGGTGACTTCCAGTGACGTAGCCATCATCGAAATCCACGTGGTTGCCGGCGATGCCATCACCGTTGACGATCCGATCATCACCCTGGAATCCGACGAGGCGACGATGGACGTGCCGGCAGAGATCGCCGGCACAGTGACTGCACTTTCAGTGTCGGTTGGTGACACGGTCTCCCAAGGCGACGTCATCCTCAGTGTCGAGGTTGCCGAAGGGCGCTGCCGCGCCTGCCACTGAAGCGGCGAAGCCGGCGAGTAATCGCGGCGGATACCGATGGCGCGCAACCGGCTGCCGCCCCGCCAAGCAGCACTGGTGCGGCTCCGGCGCCCGCCCGCCACCGGCTGTAAGGGCTGGCGACTTCAGGCCGAGGTGTTGGTGCTCGGTTCCAGGTCAGGCGGCTATGCGGCAGCATTTCGTGCCGCCGACCTAGACGCCAAGGTAGGTGCTGGTCGAGCGGTATCCAACCCTGGGTGGTGTGTGCCTCCCAACGTCGGCTGCATCCCGTCAAAGGCATTGCTACACGCCGCAAAGGTGATCGCTGAGACCAAGGAGATGGCGGAGAACGGGATTAGCTTCGGACCGCCCAGCATCGAGGTCGACAAGTTGCGCGGCTGGAAGGACAGTGTGGTCACAAGGCTCACCAGTGGCGTGCTCGGGCTTGGCGAAACGGCGCGCAACGTCGAGGGTTATTACCGGCGTCGGCCGGTTCTCCTCACCGAACACTCTCGATGTCGAAACCGATAACGGGACTCGTACGGTGGGTTTCGATAACGCGATCATTGCGGCCGGGTCCGAATCGGCCGAGCTGCCGTTCATACCACAGGACGACACCCGAGTGATTACCTCCACCGGAGCCCTGGAGCTACAACAAATTCCGGAACGGATGCTCGTCGTCGGCGGTGGCATCATCGGCCTGGAAATGGCCGCGGTCTATTGCCAGCTCGGCACCCGGGTAACGGTCGTGGAGCTGCTTGATCAGCTAATCCCGGGCACCGACGCCGACATCATCGCGCCATTGCACAAGATGATCACTAAACAGTACGAGAACATCTTCTTGCGCACCAAGGTGACAGCGGTCGATGCCAGCGACTCAGGACTTACCGTCCACTTCGACGGGCCGAAGGCGCCGGAAACTGACACGTTCGACCAGATTCTCGTTGCCGTGGGCCGCCAACCCTAACGGCGCAGTGATCGGGGCTGACAGGGCGGGGCGTGATCGTCGACAGTCGGGGTTTCATCCAGCGTGGACAAAGCAACAACGGACGAACGTGCCGCACATCTTCGCTATCGGAGACATCGTCGGGCAGCCGATGCTGGCGCACAAGGCGACGCACGAAGGCCAAGGTCGCCGCCGAGGTCGCTGTGGTCAGAAGAGCTACTTCGACGCGCGGGTCATTCCGTCGGTCGCCTACACCGATCCCGAGGTGGCCTGGGTCGGGGTGACCGAGAACGAAGCGCAAAGCGCGCGGGCGTCGCGTACGGCAAAGGCAGCTTCCCGTGGGCCGCCAGCGGACGTTCGCTTGTCGCTGGGCCGCAGTCGAGGGACTCACCAAGCTGCTCTTCGACCAGGCCACCGACCGCGTGATCGGCTGCGGCATTGTCGGACCGTCTGCTGGCGACCTGATCGCCGAGGTTGCGCTCGCGATCGAGATGGGTGCGGATGCCGCCGACATCGGCTCACTGTGCATCCGCATCCGACGCTGTCAGAGACGGTCGACTTGTTCCGCCGAGGCGTTTGAGGGCACCATCACCGACCTATACATGCCCAGAAGAAGAAGTAGCTCAGACCAGCTCGATCTTCGGATAGGCCGGACGCCACATCGCCTGGTGGATCTGCTGGACCAGGTTGTCAGAGATCTGCCTGGGCAATCCCTTCCGAGTCCGCCGCCTGCGCCACCGCCACGCCTACCGCTGCTGACACCATTCGCAGCTGCTCCACAGAAGGCAGCAGCGACGTCGCCGACCGTGGTGGCGTCCGACAGCGGCGACCAGCGTCTGCAGCCGCCGCAAGCATCCGGTCGGTGACCCGGCTCGCGCGCGCCACAGTCACTCCCAGCCCGAGGCCAGGGAAGATCAGTGCGTTGTTGGCCTGCGCGATCCGGTAGGTGCTGCCGTCGTAGGTCACCGGCGCGAACGGACTGCCGGCCGCCACCGAGGGCGCGTCCCTCGGTCCAGCGGATCACGTCATGGCGAGCTGCCTCGCACTTCGATGTCGGGTTGGAGAGCGGCATGATGATCGGCCGCTCCACCTTGGACGCCATCTGCTTGACGATCTGCTCGTTGAACGCCGCCGGCTGGGTCGATGTGCCGATCAGCATGGTGGGTTCGGCGTTTCGCACGATGTCGGCGAGGCCGATGCTCTCGCCGTCGCTCGACCAGCCGGCCGACCTCCGCTACCGGCCGGGCGTACGGGCACCTGGAAGTCGCGCTTGCTGGTGGATCGGGTCGTCGGTGATCAGTCCTGAGCGATCGGTGGCCCAGAACCGCCGCCTGGCCTCCTCCACAGAGACAGCCCTTCCCGGACCATCACGTCGACCATCATGTCCGCGATGCCGATGCCTGCGGTGCCTGCGCCGTGGATGACGACCCGCTGGTCGCGCAGTCGGGACCCGGTCGCCCGTACGCCGGAGAACGCGGCTGCCAGCACCACCGCCGCAGTGCCCTGCATGTCGTCGTTGAATGTGCAGACCTGGTCCGCGTACTATGTTCAGAGATGCGCCGGGCGTTGCCGGACTCCGAAGTCTTCCCAGTGCAGCATCGCGTTTGGGAACAGCTTGGTCGCTGTCGTGACGTAGGCATCGATGAGTTCGTCGTAGCGCTGGTCGCGTACCCGGGCGTGCCGGTTGCCGAGGTACGATCTCGTCGCTCGAGTAGGCGCGAGGTTGTCAGTGCCCACGTCGAGGACCACGGCGAATCACCCGGCGTGGATGGATACCCGCGGCGGCGATGTAGACAGCCAGCTTCCCGATGGCGATCTCGATTCCGCCCACGCCCCAGTCGCCGATGCCGAGGATGCCCTCGGAATCGGTCGCGACGATGAGGTCGACGTCCTCGGGCCCATCCCGTAGTTGCGAAACGACGTCTCAACATCCTCGATGCGCGTCCGACGGACGAGGTAGACGCCGCGGGCGGCGGAACTCGTGGCTGAACCGCTCGATGGCCTGTCCGATCGTGGGGGTGTAGACGATCGGCAGCATCTCCTCGGATGTGCTCGGTGAGCAGCCGGTAGAACAGACACCTCGTTGCGGTCGCGCGAGGTTCGCCAGGTACACGTTCTTCGTTCAGGTCATCCGGCTGCCGGCATGTACTGCGCGTAGGTGCGGCGCAGTGCTGTCCTTCCATCGTGGACTGCCCAGTCGGCAGCAGGCCGGTCAGGCCGGAGCGCCTGACGTTCTTCGGAGGCGTGAATGCCGTGCCCCGGTTGATCAGCGGGGACGACCAGCACCGAACTGCCGCGGAGGCGCACCCGCGCCACCACGTTCCCTCGGGAGTCTGGTTTTGGATGAGCTCGTACGGTCCTCTCGGACACTGACGTCACCTTCTCGAAGCTCGCTCAGCTACCTTCTTCTGAAGCAGGTACAGGTCGTAACGGTGACCTCGCCAGCGCCCGCGCAGATACCAGCGAACGCCGGCGCGATCACCTCCGCCATAAGTTGGGCGGGTAACTCTTCGTTGTCATGGCCGATATCTCGGTGCTCAGGATCTCAGTGCTCGAGCGGATCGGATCTTGGCGAGCTGTCGCAGGATCTCATTGGCACTACGCCCAACCGAGGGCATCGAGCGCCTCGTGGACAACATCAAAGTCGACTGAACCGCCAACCTGTCGGCACCATAGAGCCCCTCGACACGCTCAACGTTGATTAGACCTTTGTTCCACTATGCGGAGTAACCTGAGCGTTGCCTGGCGGGCGTCAAGCCTCAGAATCCAACTCGCTCGTACTGAGCTGCATGTTCGGAGCTGTCCTGAGATTTCCTACGACCTGAATGGCAATTAAGCCAACGGCAGCTCGACGCCGATGCCGCGCTGACGAGCAAGATTGAGCAGCATTCTGGGGTCAGCAGATCTGAATAGCCCAGCCGCCGTAGTGGGCTGTAACCGTCGCAGTGTTTCTCCGCGGCCGGGTGAGCGGTATCGGAGTCCTGCCACCAAATATTTTGGGCGCGCAAAATCGCCGGCGGACTATTGGTGAGCGTGATCGCGCGAATGGTGATAAATGCCGAGCCGTCCAGGCTGTCACATTCGCCGGTCGAATCGCTGTCGCATTCGCCGCGCAGAGTTGCTGTTCACGTTCTTGCTCGCGTACGTGGTATCAAGCGATTTGCCACCGGCCGGGAATCATGATGACAACTCTTTCTACGGACTCGCGATTGGCCTCCCACCGTGTTCGCTGGCGCCTCGGTAGCCGTCCGGGAGTCTTAGCGGCGCAGCCCTTCAACCCCGCCGTCGCCATCTGCGGCGTGGCTATGGGGCTGTTTTCATGGTCTGTCATCTGCCCGCGAAGATATTCCTTTTCGTCACTCGGAAGTTGAATACCGCAAGGCGAAAAGCTATCGTGATCTCCGAGGTGTCACCTCGCTGTCGGCGAGCAACGCGGGCGCGGGTCGCCGCATTTGGTGTTTGATCGTCTGGCAAACTCCGTTTTAGGCGGTTCCACGGTTCTAAAGAGTGAAAGCGTGACCGTACGAGTCCGGAATCAACGGCTTCGGCCGCATCGGCCGCAACTTCACACCGGGCGGCCCTCGCGGCGGGCGCGGACGTCGAGGTCGTCGCCTTCAGCGACCTGCGTCGACGGCGACCATGCAGGCCCATCTCCTGCAAGTACGACTCGATCTCGGGGCGCCTGGACCAGTCCCGTCCGGCTAGTCGGAAGGCGGCATCAAGTTGGTGGTCAGGTAATCCAGTCCCTTCGCGGAGCGTGATCCGCCAGCCCTGCCGTGGGGTGAGACTCGGTGCCGACATCGTGATCGAGTCAACCGGATTCTTCACCGACGCGACTAAGGCGAAGGCTCATCTCGATGCAGGTGCCAGAAGGTGATCATCTCGGCACCGGCGAGAACGAGGACGTCACTGTGGTGATGGGGGTAAACCACGAGACCTATGACCCTGCCTCGCATGACATCATCTCAAACGCCTCCTGCACCACAAACTGCCTTGCGCCTATGGCCAAGGTGATGGATGAGGGGCTCGGGATCGTCAGGGGTCTGACTGACCACGATCCACGCCTACACTCAGGACCAGAACCTGCAGGACGGCCCGCACACGGATCTGCGCCGGGCGCGCGGCGTGCCGCGCTGAACGTCGTTGCCGACCTCGCACCGGCGCGGCCAAGGCGATCGGTCTCGTACTGCCACCAGTGCGAAGGGGCAGAACTCGACGGTATACGCGCCTGCGAGTGCCGGTGCCGACCGGCTCGGCGACCGACCTGACCTTCCGAGGCGAGTCGGGAGACTCGGTCGCACGAGGTCAACGAGCATCCGGGCCGCCGCGCGACGGCCCGCTAAAGAGGCTACCTCGCGGTCACCGCAGCGACCCGATCGTGTCCAGCCGACATCGTGGCGGACCCGCGCTCCGTGCATCTTCGACTCCGGGTCTGACCAAGGTGATCGGCAACCAGGTCAGGTCGATCGGCTGGTACGACAACGAGTGGGGCTACTCCAACCGGTCTGGTCGACCTCGTCGCCCTTAGTGGGCGAGAGGCCTCTTGACCTCTTCAGGGATCGGCTGCTTGCCGCGAGTGCCCAATTAAGTTGAGAGATTGCGATGGAATGTCATCGGGCTCCTGAAGTCGTCGCCACGAGCTCGCCTCCGGTCCCTATGGGAGTGAGGCAAGCGCATCGAGGGCTGGAACCCCTAGCCGCGCAGAATTATCAATCTCTCTCAGTCTTGCTCTCTCAGTCTTGTCAGCTGACAGAACGGGCCCGAGTGGCATCGAGGCGGCGGTGATGTCGGCAGCTGCGGCGATGAAGCCGTGGTGATGCGATGAAGCCGTGCATCGGCCATACGTATGCAGCTGCTGGACGAAAACCGAAAGCGCTGCCGTGAACAGGAGGCCCTCCGATTGGCACAGCAAATGCATCGAACGCCAGTTCTTGCTCACCATCATCAATGGCGTACTTGTTCTTCGGACGTGTGCCAATCAGCCAGCAGCGACTCTGGGGCGGTGAGGGTGTGTTCGGTGATGGAGGGCATCCCCTGCCCCTCTGCAGAATCCGCGAGGACCTGCTCATCTGGAAGGGTCGACAACGCCTTGCCCACCGGTGGAGTGCAGCGGCACAACTCGATAACCGACTTCGGTGAACATGCGGATAAGAAGTGGGAGAAGGTGCTTGCGCGATATGGAGCAGACGTCGCCCTCAAGCATGGCCATATTGAGTGGTTACGCAGCTAGCTACAACCTGCGCGAGATGCGGTGAGGCCAGAGCCGAGCGTGCGGCTGGCGTTCTCCCAGCCTGATCATCCGAGGGCCGAGAGTGTTGCCGGCGCTTCGATGATTCTTGCCGCACGTATCCGATCGCTAATCAACGAGCGCATGGAGGACGGTGATCTGGTTTGGCATAAGGCAGGCCGGTGAGCCGGGTCACAGCTCGGAAGGCTGCTGCGGGAGCCACCATCGCGTCCGCCAGAGATTAGCTCCAACAAGTCCAGACGCTCGGTCAACCAACTGAATGCGCTCGCCCATGCGACCGCCATCTTCCGCCATGTGGAATAGGATAGTCGATTGGTACACCGTTCATTCGATTCATCTGGGGACGGTTGCGCTGTCTCGTAGGGGTTCTCGCCCGGGATGCGCCTCAACGAGGTCCCAGTTGATCCCAGAAAGTTCTCTTTGATATCTTTCGTGTGCCAAAAGCTTCATTTCGCAAGGTGGAAGTATGGATCAAGAGTTGCGTTACGCCGCAAGCTGCTCTCTGCTCTTCGCCGAGCTGCCCCTGCTGCAGCGCCCGGCCGCCGCACGAGGCTGGCTTCGATGCAGTTGGAGTTCTGGTGGCCGTGGCCGGATCAGCCGGTACCAGGTGACCACGATGTCGACCGCTTCATCACCGCGGTGCAGGATGCAGGCGTTTCCCTGATCGGACTGAACTTCTTCGCTGGCGATCTGGCTGGACCAGACTGCGGGTGCTTTCGGTCCCCGACCGAGCAGGCGAGTTCATCGACAACATCGATGTCGCAGTGGGGATTGGGGAGCGCCTTGGTGTTCGCGCATTCAATGCCCTCTACGGGAACCGGGTGCAGAACTCGTCCCCGCAAGAACAGGACCAGCTCGGGGTCGAACAGCTGACAACAGCTGCACAGGCGGCAGCCCGCATTGGAGCCACAGTGTTGCTGGAGCCGGTGAGCGAGCCCAAGCCCTATCCGCTACGCACTGCCGCCGATGTGGGTGTCCGTGCTCACGACCGGTGTGGTGGCAGGCGGCGGGGTGAGCGACGTCGGCTTCCTATGCGACCTGTTCCACCTCGCCAACAACGGCGACAACCTCGATCAGGCGCTCGATCGATACGCCGACCGAATCGCCCACGTGCAGATCGCAGATCACCCCGGCCGTCATGAGCCCGGCACCGGCACGCTCGACCTGCAGCGATACCTGCCGAGGCGTATCGAGGATGGCGGCTACGACGGCTACGTGGGCGTTGGAATACATCCCAACCGGCGCAACAGTGGCCAGCCTCGGATTGGCTGCCCCGGGAGCGTCGATCCCTTCCCCTCCCCTGAAGAGCTAGGGAGCACGCATGGCAACCATCGCGTTCATCGGCCTCGGCATCATGGGTGCTCCGCATGGCCGAACACCTGGTACGGGCAGGACACAGCGTGATCGGGTACAACCGCAGTCGAGCGACCGGTGGACAACTTGATCGAGTCCGGCGGTCAAGGGGCCTCGTCAGTCGCAGATGCAGTTCGCGAGGCCGAGGTCATTATCACGATCGTTCCTGACTCGCCCGACGTGCAGGACGTGGCTTTGGGCGAGGATGGGATCTACGCCAACGCGAAGCAAGGCGCGATTCACGTGGATATGTCCTCGATTCGCCCCGACGTATCGGTAGAGCTGGCGGAGGCGGGCGAAGAGCCGGGATCCGTGTCGTTGATGCTCCGGTCAGCGGCAGGGAAGCCGGCGCCAGGGAGGCCAAGCTGTCGATCATGGTCGGTGCCGAACCCGCCGACTTCGACGAGGTGAAGCCCATTCTCGAAGCCATGGGCACGACGATTGTGCTGGTAGGCCCACCCGGCTCCGGCCAAACGGTCAAGGCGGCGAACCAGCTGATCGTCGCCGGAAACTACGAGTTGGTGGCCGAGGCCATCGTCTTCCTCGGGCGTACGGGGTGGACACCGAAGCTGCCCTCAAGGTGCTGGCGGGCGGACTAGCCGGCAGCACGGTATTGGACCGCAAGGGGGCCAGCATGCTGGCTAGTCAGTTCAAGCCCGGCTTCCGGATCGACCTGCATCCACAAGGACATGGGCATCATCTTGGACGCCGCCCGGGCCAAGGACGTAGTCATCCCGCTGGGGGCAGTGACCGCTCAGCTGATCGCTGCATTCGCGGGCGCAGGGCGATGGCGGACTGGACCGCCTCGTCCCTGCTGCCGTGGCGTGGAACGGCTCTCCGGCCAGAAAGTGAGCGGACGGTGAGCACAATGACGCGCGGTCGACGCGGCCGTGAAGATCTCGGAATTGGAAGGCGCGACACAGGCGTTCGGCCTGCCCGGTGCAGCGATCAACCCGTTCTACGACGCCATAGCGCCGGCACGGCGGAATCCGGCACATTCTGGCGCGCCACGTGGAGGGCGCCTCGCACATGGCTGAGGGATATGCACCGGGCCACAGGTGGGCAACATTGGCGTCTGCATCGGCACGTCTGGCCCGGCCGGCACCGATATGATCACCGGGCTCTACTCGGCGTCGGCCGACTCGATCCCGATCCTGTGCATCACCGGCCAGGCGCCGGTCGCTCGGCTACATAAAGAGGACTTTCAGGCCGTCGACATCGCTTCTATCGCCGCACCGATCACCAAGATGGGCAGTCACGGTGCTGGAACCGGCGCTCAGGTGCCAGGCGCGTTCCAGCAGGCGTTTCACCTGATGCGCTCCGGCCGACCCGGGCCGGTACTGATTGACCTGCCCTTCGACGTCCAGATGGCGGAGATCGAGTTCGACCCGAGACCTACACGCCGCTCCCGGTGTATCAAGCCGGTGGCCAGCAGGGCCCAGATCGCCAAGGCGCTGGACATGCTGCTGGCAGCCGGAGCGGCCGCTGATCGTGGCCGGCGGAGGCGTCATCAATGCCGACGCCGCCGGACTGTTGGTGGAGTTTGCCGAGATCCTCCAGCGTGCCGGTCATTCCCACCCTGATGGGCTGGGGCGCGATCCCCGATGATCATCCGCTGATGGCCGGCATGGTCGGGCTGCAGACCTCGCACCGCTACGGCAACGCCACGTTCTTGGAGTCGGACTTCGTGCTCGGCATCGGCAACCGCTGGGCCAACCGGCACACCGGCGGACTGGACGTCTACCGGCGGGGCCGCACGTTCGTCCATGTCGACATCGAGCCGACCCAGATCGGCCGGGTGTTCGCCCCGGACTACGGCATCGTGTCCGACGCCAGGGCGGCGCTCGAGCTGTTCGTCGAGGTGGCCAGGGAGCGGCAGGCAGCTAGCACGAGCTGCCCGACTACGGCGTCTGGGTCAGGGACTGCCAGCAGCGCAAGCAGCACCCTGCAGCGCCGGCACCCACTTCGACAACGTGCCGATGAAGCCGCAGCGGGTCTACGAGGAGATGAACACGGCGTTCGACCGGAACACCCGCTACGTCAGCGACCATCGGCCTCTCCCAGATCGCCGGCGCGCAGTTCCTGCACGTGTACGGGCCTCGTAACTGGATCAACTGCCGGCCAGGCCGGACCGCTGGGCTGGACGCTGCCGGCGGCGCTAGGGTCTGCGCCGCCGATCCCGACGCGCGACGGTCGTCGCGCTCTCCGGCGACTACGACTTCCAGTTCATGATCGAAGAGCTGGCGGTCGGCGCACAGTTCAACCTGCCCTACATCCATGTGCTGGTGAACAACGCTTACCTTGGCCTGATCCGGCAGTCGCAGCGTGGCTTCGCCATGGACTACCACGTCCAGCTGTCGTTCGATAATGTCAACGCCCCCGAGATGGACGGCTATGGTGTTGATCATGTAAGAGTCGCCGAGGGGTTGGGATGCAAGGCGCTACGCGTGTTCGACCCGGCCGAGCTCCCGGATGCCTTCACACAAGCCCGGAAGCTGATGGCTGAGTTCCGGGTGCCCGTCGTTGTCGAAGTGATCTTGGAACGGGTCACCAACATCTCCATGGGCACCGAGATCGATGCGGTGACCGAGTTCGAGGAACTGGCTGTCCGCGGTGAGGATGCGCCGACGGCCGTGATCTTGCTGGACTGATCGATGCGAGTTGTTGTCGCACCTGACAAGTTCAAGGGATCGCTGACCGCTGCCGAAGTGGCAGATGCAGTGGCGTCTGGCTTTCTTGCCGTCGCCCGGACGCCGACGTGGTGCGAGTGCCTGTCGCTGACGGCGGCGATGGGACGGTGGCGGCAGCGCTTTCCAGCGGCTTCAGGCGGTGCCGGTAGACGCCTTGGGGCCTACGGGCGAGCAAGGTCGGCGACCTACGCCCGACATGACCACCAAGCGGTGGTCGAGCTGGCCGGCGTGTGCGGGCTCGACTTGCTGCCCGGCCGGCGACCAGACCCGCTCGGAGCCTCCACCTATGGGCTCGGGCAGGTGCTGGCGCATGCCATCACCCACGGCGCGACAGACATCGTGCTCGGCATCGGCGGCAGTGCATCCACCGACGGCGGAGCCGGCATGGTGCAGGCACTGGGCGCCCGGCTTCTCGATGAGCAGGGCCGCGATCTACGGCTCGGCGGCGCCGCGATTGCAGGCCCTGAACAGCCTCGACCTGACGGGGCTGAGGCGGACGTTGGGCGATGCACGAATCGTCGTCGCCAGCGACGTGGACAACCCCCTGCTCGGTCCGCGAGGGGCCGCTGCCGTGTTCGGCCCTCAGAGGGAGCGAGCCCTTCCGAAGTGATCCAGCTCGATCGGGCGCTCGCAATGTGGGCGAAGCGGGTGGGTGAGGCGACCGGGAGCGACCTCCCGCGAACCGGGCCGGCGCAGGTGCGGCCGGCGGCACCGGCTTCGCGGCCCCTGGCCCTGCTGAACGCCGAGCTGCGGCCCGGTATCGAGCTATTGCTGGACTGGCTGGACTTCCGACCAGGCGCGTCGTCGGCGCGGATCTGGTGATCACCGGTGAAGGCTCCCTGGACGAGCAATCACTGGCTAGCAAGGCCCCCGTCGGAGTGGCGCAGGCGGCGGCGCGGGCAGGAGTGGCGACGATAGCGGTTGCCGGCCGCAGCCTCTTGAGCGACCAGCGTCTGCGTTCCGCCGGCATTTCCAGGGTTTACACGCTCGCCCATCTCGAGCCGGACGTCGACAGGAGCATCGCCAATGCCGCGACGCTGCTGCACGAGACAGGACAGCGCATCGCCGGCGATTGGTCGGCTTAGACCTGGCCGCGACGCAGCAACTGTCCGTGCGGTTCCCGGTAATCCACCTCCTTGCCGCGCGCACGAACGTACGCCGCACCACTCCCGAGAGCGTCTTGCCCTGGTAGGGAGTAAGGGGGTTCTTGTGGTGCAGTTTGGCAGCATCCACCACGAACGCCTGGTCGGGAGCGAAGACCGCGAGGTCGGCGTCGTAGCCGAGGGCCAACTTTCCCTTGGCAGCGGCAGGCCCACACGCTCCGCCGGTTTGGTGGCCATCCACTCGACCACCTGCTCCAGCCCGAGGCCGCGGCGCCGCGCCTCGGTCCAGATCAGCGACAGCCCGAGCTGAATCGAGGCGATCCCGCCCCAGGCCACGCCGAAGTCGCCGTTGTCTAGGTCCTTGAGCTCCAGACGTGGAAGGTGAGATGGTCGGAGGCGATGTCGTCGATTGTCCCGTCCAGCAGCGCCTCCCAGAGCAACTCCCGGTTCGCCGACCTCTCGGATGGGCGGGCAGCACTTGTAAGCGGTCGCCCCATTGGGAATCTCCTCGGCGAACAGGGTCAGGTAGTGCGGGCAGGTCTCGACCGTGAGCCGGAGTCCGTCGCGCTTTTGCTGAGCGCACCATCGGCAGCGCGTCGGAGGAGGACAGGTGCAGGATGTGGGCGCGCGCTCCAGTCCAGCGAACCCTCTCGATCAGCTCCGCGATAGCCAGGTTCTCAGCGCCGCGGGGTCGCGAGCCGAGAAAACGCCAGTACTCATCGCCCTCGGCCTTTGGCGCTCGGTCGATGGCCCGGGAGTTCTCGGCGTGCACGATGAGGACAGCGTCGTAGGTCGTTAGCTCGGCGAGGTAGTCCTCGACCTCCTCAGGATCGAGCTGCGGAAACTCGTCCACCCCGGAGAACAGCAAGAAGCACTTGAAGCCGAAGACGCCCTCATCGTGGAGGGAGCGGAGATCGCCCAGGTTGCCGGGCACCGCACCGCCCCAGAACCCTACGTCCACGAATGCCTGAGGCCGGGCGTGCAGGCGCTTTGAGCTGCAGAGCGGGCACGTTGACCGTGGCGGGAATGGAGTTCAACGGCATGTCGATGATCGTCGTGACTCCCCGGCAGCCGCAGCCCTGGTCGCGGACGCAAAACCCTCCCACTCCGTACGCCCCGGCTCGTTGACATGCACGTGGGTGTCCACCAGCCCGGGGATCAGCGTTTCGTCGTCGGCCAGCTCGATCGGTCGAGGCCGCGGCGAGCTCACTGCCGAGCGGTTCGATAGCCACGATCCTGCCGTCACGGATGCCGACCTCGCGGGCGACCACGCCAGCAGTCGTCCAGATCTGCCGACCCCGAATCACCAGTCCAGCTCGGCCTGCGGCTCGCCGCGCTCCGCTCCACGAGGTGATTCCACCCGCTGGTCCGGGTGGCTGCGGAGGTACTCATCGATCTGCGTGGCAGACCTGCTCCGGATCGTTGACGCTGCGCAGGCCGCTGCGCTCGGGCTCGGCCATCTGTCGCGGATCAGCAGAAGCCGGCGACCCCGGCCCACGCTTCGTCTGCGGTGGCGCTGCCCTTGCGTTGGATCGTCGCCTCGATGAGACCAGTACGGCCGGTCGGCGGCGTAGAACACCTCGCCCGGATTATCGAGACCAAAGACCGACAAGGTCGGAGAGGAAGTGATGCTTGTTGGGGCAAGAGAACTTGATTTCATCGATCTCGTCGCGGGAGTCGATCACGGCAGCGGCCATCCTAAACAGATCCTGCTGGAGCGCCTTCGAATAACCTTCCGCGAAGCTGGCGAGAATGACCTGCTTGACGGTGTCGTGCACCGCGTTGAAGTCGACGTCGGTGGTGTTGTAACGCCACTTCGTCGCGATGTCGGTGGCTAAGGATTCGGTCCTCCAGTCTCTTGGAGTGTCTGTACTTGTCCTTCGGATAACCGACGAAGCCGGACTCGGTGGTCTTCATCACGGTGAGTCCGTAGAAGCCGGAGAGCATGGTGTCGGTATCTCCGTCGCGGATCAGCACCGCGGTCCGGATCTCGGGCGAGCCCCGGTAGAAGGCGTGGTCGTGATCATTGATGCGGGTCCACCCGTACTGATCGGCCGCCCAGCGGCCCCGCTCACCCAGTCGAACTCACTGGTGAAGTGGTCTGCGAGCCGCAGCAGAAACTCTTCGGAGAAGGAATGCCGTCCTTGGCGAACGCGAAGATGGTGTTCTTCTGCGTGTCGGTCGCCACTACATGAGAGTTGTCGCCCGCGGTGTGCGCGGCCTCGAAGTCGCCGCGCAGCTGCGGAGGTGGACGTTGAGGTCGGCGACCTCATGCCGGGGTGTCGCGGGTCACTCCGGACCACGCGGTTCTCCGCTTTGCCGTACTGATTACTGGCCAGCTGGACTTCAGCCATTCCGAGTCTCCTTCGGTTTGTGGGGATGGACTTTCCTCGAGTGCGATGAACGGCGCTCAGCTGCCCCGGTAGGTGGTATACGAGTACGGGCTGAGCAGCAGCGGACGTGATAGTGCGCCTGGCCCGGTGCCACGGTGAAGTTCACCGCCACGAATGGATAGAAGGTGTCCTGGCCGTTCCCAGCCGAAATAGTCGCCGGTGGCGAACCAGACTTCGGTAGTTGCCGGCTTCGAGCCGGTCCGGGCCGAGGTCGGAGACTCGCCCGTCGGCATCGGTGACCGCGTCGCCGAGCGCACTCGCCAGCCTGGTCTCCAGTCTGACGGCGACCCCGGGCCGGGGAGCCGGCGAGAGCGTCCAAGACGTGCGCGGAGATGAAGCTCACGGCGACACCACCCCCGCTAGCCGGAGTATTGCGATCTCTCGCAGCTGGTCAGCGACAATCGAGCGCTCGGTGTCCTCGTCGTTGCTCAGCCGGCTTTGCAACGAGGCCAAGATCTCCTCGGCCGACCGGCCCGCCGCCTGATCAAGAAAACTCGACCGAAGCGCTGCTCATAGGCTCGGTTGCCCTCCTGGAGACGGCGCTGTACATCTTCGTCGGCTACCACGCCGGACTGCTCTGATCGGGACAGTGTTGCCTCAGTCGAGTCACCGGAGGCCCGTTCCCCGATCCGTGGGTGATGTGCCAGCGCGGCCTCCACCTCCTCGTCAGTGAACGGTTCGGCGGCTCGACGTGCTGTCTCGACGAGGTCGTCCACGCGGGCGTACGGGCGATCCTCGATGAGTACGCGGACCCAGCGCTCAATGTCAAGGCATGGACGCAGCAACCGCTCGGCCGCCTCAGGACTCAGCTGATTGAACTCCTCGAGAGGCAGCGGTCCTGAGCTAGTGGCTGCCGCCGCACCTGAGCTTGCTGCGCGTGCATCGACAGGCTCAGCGCGCATACGTCTGGTCGGTTCATTGCTTCGGCGCTCTCAGCCTCTTCCTCTTCGGGCCGAGTCGGGAGATCGATCTCGCTGCGGGTACTCCATCTTCTGCTCGGCGCGCCTGCCCTCAGTCAACTGGTCTTCCTAACTCAGCAATTTCCGTTTTGCGGAATTTACCTTTCAATAGATGAAAATTACGGACCCAGTCCTACACTGTCATAATTGAGTCAAACCGCCACCTGCCTTCGTAGCTCTGCGACGTGAGACTTGGCGTCGACCGCGTACTGGGCGGACTTAAGCACCCCCTCGGCGTCGACGATGAAGGTCGAGCGGACCGGGCCGGTGGTGGCTTGCCCGTCGACGGTCTTGGGCTCCTCACGCTCCCCAGCGCCGCGCGGTCGCGCCGCCGGGGTCTGAAAGCAGGTCATGATTCACCGCATTGGACGCGCGGAACTCGCGAAGCCGAGATGGTGGATCGGCGGACACGCCAAGCAACACGTAACCAGCTGCGGCAAGAGCGGCCTTGTTGTCGCGAAAATCGCAGACCTCAGTAGTGCAGCCTGGAGAGAACGCCTCGGGAAAGAAGTAGATGATCACCGGATGCCCGCGCAGGCCAGGCAAGGCTGGACCAGCTGTTCATCCTGGTTCTCCAGCTCCAACTCGGGGGCCTGGTTGCCTGGCCGCAAAACCTCAGACATCGAAAGAGCCTTATCCACGCGGACTATAGGAACTGGCGGCTGAGCCGGGCGTGCCGGTTGACGTCCTTGTACAGCAGGTAGCGGAATCTTCCCGGCCCCCTGCGTAGCAAGCTTTGCGGGCAGAAGGCCCGCAGCCACATGAAGTCGCCCTCCTGAACCTCAACCCAATCGGTGTTCAGGCGGTAGACCGCCTTGCCTCCAAGACGTACAGGCCGTGCTCCATCACATGGGTCTCAGCGAACGGAATCACGGCGCCGGGTTCGAAGCGTGACGATGGTGACGTGCATGTCGTGGCGCAGGTCAGCGGGGTCGGCGAATCGCGTAGTGACCCAGCGGCTGTCCGTGCCCGGCATCGCGATGGGGTTCACTTCGCGCTCATTCGTGACGAAGGCCGCGGGTGTGTCGAGGCCATCGACGGGCTCTGTACGCCTTGCGCACCCAGTGGAACCGGCAGCGGCTGCTGGCTGTCGTTGCGAAGGCTCCAGCGCTGGCGCGGCGGCAGGTACGCATAGCCTCCGGGGCCCGAGCCATACCTGTCGTCATCCACGGTGAGTTGCGCCCCCTCGACAACGAAGAGCACCTCCTTCCGCGGCCGGGTCCAGCTCGGGTCGCTCACTGCCTCCGCCTGAGCGACCTCGACGATGTACTGCGAGAAGGTCTCGGCGAAACCCGGACAGCGGTCGCGCAATCACCCACAATCGGGTGTTGTCCCAGAAGGGCAGGTAGCTGGTGACGATGTCCCGCATCACCCCGCGCGGCAAGATCGCGTATGCCTCGGTGAACATCGCCCGGTCGGTGAGCAGCTCAGTTCGGGGCGGATGCCCGCCAGTTGGGGCGTAATAACCGCTTCGTTCGTCGCTGCGTCAACCTGCGTCAGGTCGGTGCTCGTTCCCATACCTATGGTCACCGCTGTCACTCCTTCGTGTCTGGTCGTCCGATGTTGTCCGTATCCGGACTTGGGTCTGGACAGCTGCGCCAGCTGGTCTGGGGTAAGGGAATGGCCGCCTGAAGTTCCGCGGCGCCGAGCGCCCCGCAGCTGTAGCCGCGGTGGAGGTAACGAGCCAATGCCCGGGCGGTGGCTGGCTCGTCCAGTACGCCGGACCCGGACTTGGAGAGGTAGTCCGACAGACGCTCGGTGGCTCGAGCAAACCCTTCCCGGTAGAACGCAAAGCTGGCCACGAATCGGGTCGGTAGATGGCCGAAGTGCATGTCCCAACCCTGGTAATAAGCCTCGTTCCGAGGCTGCGCCGGACCAGCGAGTGGTGCAGCCGCCACGCGTCGAAGACTTGGTCGGCTGCTCCCACCGGGAGGACGTTGGTGGAGCCATCCGACAGGTGCACTCCGGTTCCCCGCGACGGCGGCCTGCATGACCTCCTTGGCATAGTCGGCCGCCGGATGCGCCAGCGACTGGTACGCCGCCGACACACCCAAAGACGCGCTGTAGTCGAAGGTGCCGTAGTGCAGCGACGTTACCCGGCCGGCGCCGGCGTGCAGGGCGAGAGCGATCTCGGCCCGCCCTCCGCGCTCAAGATCAAGGGCGGCGTCTCGACCTGATCTCGAAGCCGAGCAGCCCGGGGTTAGCCCTGCAGGCCGCCTCGTACGCGGCACAGACCTCCACCATCGCCTCGACCTGGCTCGCCGTGCTCACCTTCGGCAATGTGATCTGCAGTCCGTCTGCGCAGCGGCCCGGCATCCAACATGGTGGTCAGGAACAAGTCGAGAGTGCGCAGCCCGCGGCGCCGGGTGGGCTCCTCGAGACTACTTGAACCGCAAGCCCACGAAGGCCGGGGCGGTTCCTTCAGCGATCGCCTTGGACAGGTCCCTGGCGGCTCGGATGGTGTCGGCGTCCTCAGTCTCCGTCCAGCCGGCTCCCATAACCGTCCTCGAAGTCGAGCCGGAGGTCCTCTGATGGGCTCGCGGTCGAGCTTGGCAGTCACCTTCGGCGCCACCTGGCTGGCCAGATCGTCAGCCAGGCCGAGTTCGGCGCACAGCCGTTCAATCCCGCCGTGCTCGTCGATGAGGGCGGCGGCCGCACTGCTCCCACCGGTGCGGCAGGTCCGTCGTGTACTGATCGGCCGGCACATAGACGGTGTGCACCGGCTGTCGCCGGTCGTTCCTCACCCGGGTAAGCGCGGGCGAGGAAAGCATCGGTCGCGGTCAGCCGCTTGTCAATGCGAGCAAGAAGGTCCTCGGTCAGTCGGGTCGGCACCGAGACGGACGGATGGGCAGCGGTCATTTCACCAGCTCGTACGCCGGAAGCGTCAGGAAGTCGGTGAAGTCATCGCTGAGGCACAAGTCGCTGATCAACTTCTTCGCGGGCTGGTAGTAGCGCTCGAAGCTGCCCTCAGGCACTTCGCCGCGGAGCCGTTCAGTCTCCTCGTCGAGGAGGCCGGAGATCAGCTCAGCTGTGACCGTCTCTCAGTGTCGGCCAGCTTGATCTGGTTGTACCGCAGTTGCCACACCTGGGATCGGGAAATCTCCGCGGTGGCGGCGTCTTCCATCATGTTGTGAATGCCCACAGCGCCGTTTCCAGACAGCCACACCGCCGCATAGGCAACCGCGACGTAGAGATTGTTCCGCAAGCCTTCCTCGGTATTGCTGCCTTCAGCCGATTGCACGTCCAACAGCTGCTCAGCTCTGACCTGTACGTCGTCGCGGCGCTTGTCAAGCTGGTTTGGCCGGTCGCCGAGCACGCCGTCGAACACTTCCTGGCAGACCGGGACCGAGGTCGGGATGGGCAACCCAGGAGCCGTCGAAGCCGTCGCCGGCTTCCCGGGTCTTGTCCGCCTTGACCTTGCGGAAGGCGTCGGCGTTGATCTGTGGGTCCTGCGGCTGGGGATGAACGCCGCCATCCCGCCGATCGCGAAAGCGCCGCGCTTGTGGCAGGTCTTGACCAGCAGCTCGGTGTAAGCCCGCATGAACGGGCGGTCATCGTGATGTCTGCCACGGTCGACGCATGACAGTCCGGCCCGCTATCGCGGAAGTACTTGATGATGCTGAACAGGTAGTCCCACCGACCGGCATTGAGCCCGCTCGCGTGGTCGCGCAGCTCGTACAAGATTTCGTCCATCTCGAACGCGGCCGGGATGGTTTCGATCAGCACCGTGGCGCGGATGGTGCCGTGCGGGATGCCCGATTCGGCTTCGGCAAAGGTGAAGATGTCATTCCAAAGCCGCGCCTCGAGGTGGCTCTCCAACTTGGGCAGGTAGTAGTACGGGCCATGTCCGTTGTCGATCAAGAGCTTGGCCAGATGAAAGAAGTGCAGCCCGAAATCGACCAGGGCGCCGATGCCGGGCTTGCCGTCGAAAAACATGTGCCTCAGGCAGGTGCCAGCCGCGGGGCCGGGTCACGACGACGGCCAGCGGCGCGTCGGTTCAGAGCAGGTAATCCTTGCCCTCTCCGGAGAAGGCGAGCGTACCCAGAGCGCCATCGCGCAGGTTGAGAAGCGCGTCGATCACGTTCGGCCCACGTCGGGGCAACTAGCGTCTTCCAGATCGGCCAACCACACCTTCGCGCCGGAGTTGAGCGCGTTGATGGCCATTTTCGCTGGAGTTGCTGGTCCGGTCATCTCCACTCTGCGGTCCTGCAATGCCGGGTGGTGCCGGAGCCACCGTCAATCGCCGTTCCGCACCCCTCGGTGTCCGACAGGAAGTCCAGCGTCCCAGTCGATGCCGCCCGCTTCCGCTTGCCAGTGCGAGCAGCGAGCAGTTCATCGCGACGAGCCGCGAAACGCGCGTGCAGCGACTCGACGAATGTCAGTGCCTCTGGGGTGAGGATCTCCTCGGCGCGCTCGATCGGCCGGGGTCGGTAAGTTCGAGAGCATCCGGATAGAGCCTTCCTAGGGAGCGGATCGGGTGGGAAAGTGAACGACGCGGCCGGCACATCTTCTCGCTCGTCCACCCTGTCCAGCGAGTTGATAAGGGCCAGCGGCGACCTGCTCACATGCTCATCTCCTGAGGTGTGGCGGGTGATGTCCACAGCTACTTTCTCGTACGCTGACTCGACCACCTCGAGGGCGGCGATCGCCGCGCCGCGTGACGCAACAGCCACTACAAGTTCCGAGATGGTAGTGAAGCTCGCTGGCGCAGCAACTCGAATGGCATATCCCACACTGAGATTAGGCATGGGAGTTCCTCCCGCAACCTCGTCGCAAGGGTGGCCTAATGGAGACTTCCGTATGGCGGATAATAGGTTCTGGCAAACGAAAAGGCAAGACAACCGCCCCAAGATACCGACCAGTGACCATTAGTCAGGCCTCCTCCGTGTGAGCATCGCACGAGTGGTGATCAGATACCCGGCCGCCTGCGGACTGATCGACCGCCAGTGGCTGCTGGCGACGGCACGGAATTCGGCCTAGCCGACGCTATTCAGTCCCTGCGACAGCGGATTCTCCGAGGAGTCTGCGCAGCTGCATGAGACTTTGCGCGTGTCGCTGCAATGCGTCGTCTTCGTCGTTGCCCGGGATCAGGGAGCCGTTTGGATGGGGGCGCCCTCGATTATCCAAGGGCACGAAGATGATGAGGCAGTGGGTAGTCAGGTTTCTACCGTCGTGGTGCTCGGATCCCCTGAACGGACGTGGACGCTGATATGCATACTCGAGTTGCCGGTGTAAAGAAGTCGTGCCTCAACCTCGACGAGGTCTCCGATGCGCAGCGGCTGATAGAACCTCACCTCCTCCGGCGTACACCGCAACGTTCGACGCACTGCGGGTCCACTGAGCTGCCAGCAGCATGCGCGGCCTCATCGATCCATCGCATGACAGCACCACCCATGGACCTTGCCACCCCAGTTGACGTCTGTCGGAGCCGCCAGGAAACGTAGCAGCACGCGAGGGCCGTTCCAGCCTCGGTGGCGCTGATCCTGCATCGCCGAATTCGATGCGGGCGCGGACGTCCTTAAGGCGAATGGCGGCTGCTTGGCGGTGCCGAGTCACTCTCGGCGAGCGGGGTCCATGGAGGAACCGGCGTCGGTCTCCCATCGGAGTCGGTTGCCACGAAGATCATCAGGCACTCAGTGGCTTGATGTACCGCACCGCTCTGCACATCTCCGGACCGGACGGTGACCAAGATGTTCATGCTGCTTCTGCCGGTAAGCACCAGGCGGGCGGTCGCCTCCACGAGATCACCAACCTGGACCGGTCGAGTAAACGTGACGTTACCTACGTAGGCCGTAACACTGTAGGTTCCGCTCCATCCGACCGCGCACGCGTAGCCAGCCTTATCAATCCACTCCAGCACTCGTCCGCCAGCTGACTGTTCCGGAGTATCCCGCATCGGTTGGTGCCGCCAGGAAACGCAGCGTGATCTCGGCGCTGCGAGGTGCGTTCTCCACGTCAACAATTAATCATCAAAATGACCGTCCGGCATCGTCGCGATCCTCGACCAGGCGTAGGCATGTTTTCTGCACCAGGTGATCGACCCGGCTCTGGGCGACCCGGCCCACCGGAGGCCTTGACGGCGTAGCGCGCGTGCGCGAGTCACGATTCAGTTCCGTTAATGGAAATCATCTCTTTCGCAGTACGGAAACTGATCTCAAACGCGCGCGTGAAGTCGGATGCCAGCACGCGGAGAAGAGGTCCACCGTGCTTGTTGCCAGCCCGGCGACCTTGGCCGAGAGTTCTTGACGACCGGCTGAACTCTTACTGTAGCACCAGCAGTGCGCGCGCGACTCGTGCCGGCCGCGGCTCAGAAGGGGAGGACCATCATGGCGCAGGACGTGGCACTAACCGAGAGCGAAACCCGCGGTTCACCCCGTCGACCAAGTGCTGCCGGTACCCAAGCTGGCCGTCTACTGGGTTCCAGCACGTGCTGGCGTTCTACGCAGGCGCGGTGATCGTCCTGATTCTGCTCGGCGGTGCGATCAGCTGACCCCGGAGCAGCTGGGGTATCTGATCAACGCCGACCTGTTCACCTGTGGGATCGCGTCGATCATCCAGGAACAATCGGCTTCTGGAAGATTGGCGTGCGTTTGCCCTGCAAGGGCGTCACCGTTCGCGCCGCCGTGTCGCCGATCGATCAGCATCCGGGCTGTCACTAAGGCGGCGGCGGTGCTGCGCAGGCCGTCTTCTGGCGCCGTCATCATCGCCGGGATCGTTACCTTCGTGGTCGCGCCGTTCTTCGCCAATCTCATTCGGCTGTTCCCACCTGTCGTCGACCGGCACCGTCATCACGATCATCGGGGTCGTGCCTGCGTCTCGTGGCTGCGCTGGACGCCGGTGGTGGAGGCGCCAGCCAGTTCACCGAGCCGCCGACATTCGGTGCGCTGCGCAACCTCGCGCTGGCGGGCTTCACGCTGGTCGCTCATCCTCGCGCTCTACCGGTTCTTCAAGGGGTTTGTGGCGACGATCGCCGTTCTGATCGGTGCAATCGTCGTCGGCACGATAGTCAGGGCGATCTTCGGCTTCGCTGACTTCAGCCAGGGTTGCGGATGCGCCCTGGTTCGGCGTGACCACGCCGTTCCACTTCGGGTACCGACCTTCAACGCCGCAGCCATCATCGCCATGAGTGTCGTCATCATGCTGATCACCATGGTCGAGACCACCGGTGACGTCTTCGCGTGTGCCGACATCGTCGACGAGCCGGTCGACAAGAGCGACGTGGCTCGTGCACTGCGTGCGGACGGTCTGTCCACGACACTCGGCGGCATCCTGAACTCGTTCCCTTGCACACCTGCTTCGCCGAGAACGTGGGACTGGTCCGGCTGACCAAGGTCAGAGCCGGTATGTGGTGGCGACCGCCGGCCTGTTCATGATGATCATCGGCATCTTCCGAAGGTGGGGCAGCCGTGGCGGCATTCATCCCGCCGCCGGTGCTGGAGCGGAGCGTCGTTCGCGCTCTTCAGGCACCGTTGCCGTGGTCGGGGTCCAGATCCTGCGCCGGGTGGACTTCCACGACAGAGCGCAACGTCATCATCCTGGCGATCAGCCTGGCCGTGGCGATCACGCCGACGGTCTACCCGACGATCTTTGCAGAGTTCCCGACGAGGCGTACGAACGATCATCAACAGCGGCATCACCATGGGCAGCATCACCGCGATCCTGCTGAACCTGATCTTCAACGTGTGGGGTGGCAACGAGCAACCTGGTGACAAGGTGCTGCTGCACCCCGCAGCGCGACAATATGCTTAGCATCGACCAGATCAACCAGATGGATCGCGAGCGAGTTCGTCGCGGAGTTCGGGGGCGATGTTCCAAGGCCCGCCGTGGATCGCCGAACAGGCCTACGACGCCCGCCCGTTCGAGGACGTCTACGCTTTGCGTCGGGCGTTCACGACGTGCTGTTCGAGCGCCGCCCGAGCGAGCAGCTCGAGCTCATCCAGCGCGTACCCAGATATCGGCAGTGTGTTCCGCGGTGACACGCAGTCCCGTCGGTGCTGTCGATCAAGGATCAAGCGCTTCGCTGGACTGGACCGCCTCGACACCGACGAGCACCACAATCTCGGCGACCTCACGTCCGCGTACCGGAAGAAGTTCGGCTTCCCGCTGATCATCGCGGTGCGCGAGAACACGAAGGGAGACCATCCTGCGCTCCGGGCAACGCCCGGCTCGACAACTCGCCTGCTCGCCGAGCAGGCGACCGCTCTCGTCGAAATCGCCGAAGATCGCTGAACCTTCGACTGCTCGACATCGTCGAGGCCGGTATACCGAGCCGCTGGTTCAAGTCGTCTTGACTCGGAGGGTCCTCGCGGGGGGCCCGGTGGCCCGGCGACGTGAGCGATGTCCGGCGGCAGGATCGTCGCGATCGGATCGGTATCCAGATCCGGCAGGTCGACGAGATCATCCGGGTCGGATGGCGACATCATCACCGCTGGTCTGATCAACACCCACCACCACTTCTACCATGGATGGATGACCCGCGGCTGGGCGTTCGACTGCACCCTGTTCGGCTGGCTGACGGCCCTGTACCCGGTATGGGCCCGGATCACGCCAGAGGACGTGGAGAGCCGCCTCGGCCGTGGCCGCGGGGACGCTAGCCCTGACCGGCATGCACGACCGCCGCCGACCATGCATTACGTCGTCCCCGGCGGTGACGACTCGGTGTTCGACGCTATCGCCTCGGCGGCCAGGACCATCGGCATCAGGCTCACCATCGCCCGTCGGCTCCATGGACCTGGGCCAGAGCAGAAGGGGGCCTGCCCCGGACTCGGTGGTCGAGAGCTGGACGCCATCCTGGCCTCGACCGGAATCGGTCCATCAGCGGCTGCGAACGGCGACCGGATCGTGGTCACCGTCGCCCCGTGCAGCCCCTTCAGCCGTCACCACGGAGCTGATGACGGCCTCCGCCGGAGCTGGCTCACGGCGCCTCGAGGCTCGGCTGCACCCATCTGGCCGGACCTGGACGAGGAGCAGAGCTGCTTGCAGCGGTTCGGTAAGCGGCCGCTGGCAGTCCTGGACGGAGATGGGCTGGATCGCCCCGACGTCTGGGTGGCTCACGGGATTCACTTCGACGACGCCGAGGTGGCGCGCGCCTGGCTGGGCGAGACGCGCACTGGGATCGCCCACTGCCCGTCACAGCGCTTTGCCGGCTCGGGTCGGGCATCGCGCGGGTTGTCGGACCTGACTGCCGCCGGAGGCCCGGTGGGGCTGGGTGTGGACGGCGTGGCCGCGCAGTGAGATCGGCGCGGCTGTTTCCGGGATGCGGATGGCGCTGTTCCTGGCCCGCGCAACGCGACCTCAGCTCCACCACGTTCGTGCCCGGCGACGGATCGCGCTGCGGCTCGCCACCGAGGGCGGCGCCCGCTGCCTCGGCCGCGACGACGATCGGCCGCCTCGAGCCGGGTTATAAGGCCGACGTGGTCGTCTGGCCGGGCGACGACCTGGGCGACGTCGCTCGACCGCTGGCGCGGGCTGATCCGCGGGCCCGAGCGGCGCTTACGCCCGGCACGTGTTTGCGGAAGGCGCGTGCGTGGTCCGCGACGGTAACCTGCTCGGCGCCGATATGGATACGCTGCGCCGGGACCTGGCCCGCCGGGCCGCGCCGGCTCTGGCCGGCAGGCGCCGGCTGATTGAGCTAGGCGGCAGTCCGGACAGGTGGACTGCGCTGCCTTGGGATCCAACCTTCCGCGTTGCGTCGCAGACTCGCCTTCGAGCTGTGGTTGATTGGCTCATGGCATCGGCGACCTCTCGATGCGACACATCAGCGCTGGTCGGAGTCTTTGGTATTCGATTGGCACGGTCAGAAGGCCATCCAGATTTCCGGCGCAACGGTTATCAGAACCGGTGGACGACTTCCGAGTCGGCTGAGGGTAGGTCTGGTCCGCGCGGCCTGTTGCGCTGTGACAGGCTGAGCGCCGTGGAAACCACCAGGTCGGCGGTGATGTGACGCGGGTCCTCGTGACCAAGGAGCAGTTAGCGCACGGATCGCCGAGCTGGCCGCCGAGATCGATCAGGACTACGCGGGCAAGGAGCTGCTCTGGTAGGCGTGCTCAACGGGGCGGTGATGGTGATGGCTGATCTCTCCCGAGCGCTCACGATTCATTTGCCAAATGGACTGGATGGCGGTGTCCTCTACGGCTCGGGCACCAAGTCTTCGGGCGTTGGTACAGATCCTCAAGGATCTGACCACCGACGTAACCGGGATGGACGGCTGCTGCTGGTCGGAGACATCGTCGATACCGGGCTGACCTTGTCGTACCTGGTCAGCAGCCTGCGCGCTCGAGGGGACCCGCCAGCTTGAACGTGCTCGCGGTGTTTGGGAAGCCCGAGGCGGCGCGGAATCCAGTCGATATTGCCTACGTCGAGTTCGATATTCCGAATGAGTTTGTGGTCGGCTACGGCTTGGACTATGACGGGCTCTACCGCAATCTGACCTCGGTCGGTGCGCTCTCACCCACTGTTTACGGCTAAGGAAACACAGGCCAGCGGCTGGGATTCCATCCTGAACCGCTTGGGCACTCGGCCGACGGCGGAACTCGGCCGGCTCGCCGCGGCGATGATTGCGTACACCGCGAGCAGGCGAAGAGAGTCGTCCGCGCACGACCCCACGGCGACTGCCCCGCAGCAGCGCCAGCGTTCCAAACTGCCGAACGTCCCTTCGGGATCGACAGCGATGCGTTTTCAGGGGTTTGCCGAGGACATAGGCTCCTGACCTTTGGCGACGGTGGTCTCCGCAACAATTCTTGGCAGCGGTATGGGGCATAGACCGGCCTTCACTTACGTCCGCCTGATCATTAGATGGTCACCTGGGGCCATCGAGATTCGACAGGACCTATGGCACACTCGAGCACGCACTAAGAAGGACATCATCATGCCCGTGGGATTTGGCCAGGTCGTCATCGACTCGCTACGCGCCGACGATATCGCCGGCTTCTGGTCGGCGCTGCTGCGAGCGTCCGGTCGACGAAGGCGCAAACCAGTTCTTCGCCATGATCCGGCGTCAGCAGACGCGCACATTCCCCGCGTTGATGTTCCTGGCCGTACCGGAGCCGCGCCACGAGCAAGAACCGGGGTGCACCTCGACCTCGTCGCCGACGACCTAGCGGCCGAGGTCGAACGTGCGGTCACCCTGGGCGCCACCAAGGTCGCGGACTTTCAGCGAATACGGAGCGACCTGGACAACCTTGACCGACCCCGAAGGCAACATCTTCGATGTCGGCTTGAGGCGGACACCGAGCCCGCGTCCGGCTAGCAGGTGGGTCCGTAAACGACCCCTATTCGGCCCTGAAAGCCCGTTGCGCTGGCCTCCTCCCCTGGTTGGCCCGGGGCTAACTTGGAGGGATGACGCAGCCCGTCCCCGAGACCAGAACAACGTCGGCCCCGATTGCTGGTGGCAACCTCCGAGCCTCGATGCCGACCAGCGATCAGGTGGCCACCCTGCTCAGCACTGCGTACGCCGAGGGCAGACTGAGCCGGGAAGAGCGCTGACGAGCGCATTGATCAGCTGATGGCCGCGAAGACACTTCGACGACCTCCTCCCGATCACCCGGGAACTCGTCATCGTCGGACCGCCGGCACCGGTCGCGACGCCGCAATCCAGCAGCCGCTTTGCTATCGACACGACAGGGCAGAACCCCGAGTCGGACAAGATGATCGCGATTTTCGGAGGCGTGACACGGAAGGGCCGGTGGCGGGTGCGCAAGAACACCCATGCGCTAGCTCTCTTTGGCGGAATGGATCTTGATCTTCGCGATGCGATCTTCGAGGCCCCGGTGGTGGAAATCTCCGGGTTTTTGGTGCTTCGGCGGCCTCGACATCAAGGTGCCGGAAGGCTATCGGAGATGACAGATCAGACCGCCGGCATCTTTGGTGGAACCGACGTCCGCGACGTTGGTGACCCATCGCCTGGCGCCCCGACGCTCGTGATCAAGGGGTCGGCTTGTTTCGGCGGTGTGTCGATCAAAGGCCCCAGAAACGCCGCTGACCTTTCCAGGTGGTCGGACAAGGCGATCGCCCAGCGCCAGCTACAGTCGACCCGAGGGCGGAAGAACTGAGCGGAAGGGAACAGCTATGAGCAAAGGTGATCATGAGTCAATCACCTGACGCTGGACGGAGTTGTCAAGCGCCGGGCGGGCCGACGAGGACCCGCGCGGAGACTTCGCGTACGGCAGCTGGAGCTCAGCCTGGAAACGACGACATCATGGCGAACGGTGATGATGGCCTGATTTCCAGAAGGGGCATCTGTTACTGCTCAGGGCGCCGCACCTCACCAGCAACTGGGCGAGTACTGGCCGGCCGCAGCCAGACAGCCCGTTCAGCGCTGATGTTGGAAAACATCCCGAAGTATGTGGTGACGCGGACCCTGAGCACTGGCACCGGTGTGGGCCTCATCGACAACGCTCATCACCGACCCGGTTGACCAGGTCGCAGCCCTGAAGGGCAAGGGCACCAGCATGGTGATCTTCGGCAGCGCCGAGCTGACCCAGTCCCTGACCGCAGCCGGACTCGTTGATCGCTTCGTGGTCATGATCCATCCGGTGCTGTGTCGGACCTGGGCTCGACGGCTCTTCCCACCTCCGGCCCGCTTACTCGCGACTGGCGCTGCTGGACAGCACCATCACGACGACCGGTGTCATGATCGGCATCTACGGGCCGACGGAGCCGCTGCACCAGCCTGAGCTGTCTGCGGCCAGCCGGACCGCCCTGGTGGACGCCGACTGACGGCCCGATCGAAGCCGAACAGGGGCTGCCCAGCTGTCGGTCCGGACTGGCAAACGCCGAGATCGGCTACCAGCTCGTGCTCCAGCCCGGCCACGATCAAAGGCTCAATCGGACCACGCTTATCCGTGCCGAAGCCACCGCATGGCGCATGGAGGCTGCACGCTAGCCTGCAAGATGTTATGGAAGAACTGTTTGCGCCACCAGCGTACGGTGGCAGCTGGCTGTCGCCCAAGTACCGCTCGATGCGACTGCTGACCACCTGATCTTCTGTGCCCATGCTCTCTTCACGATTCCGCGATCATCGTCGGGTCGCGTCGGGCAAGTGGTGGATCTCAGGCGCTGATCTGGGCCGTCGCCGCCGCCGTCATCCTGCTCGTCAGGTTGATATTGCGTCCCGCGTAGCTGGCGTTCCTGGGGCTACTGTCGAACGAGAAGATGATCTCTATCACCCACGGCGTGATGTTCCGAAACCTGATAGCGGTGCCCTATGGGCGAGATGCAGCTGGTCGAGGTCGAGTCCGGACCACTGGAACGCGCTTACGGCCTGGCCTCGGTCACCTTGAAGACAGCCAGCCCGGAGACTGGCGCTCGGATACCGGGTCTGACGCCCGAGGAGGCGACCCGGCTGCCAGGATCCGGCTGACCGGACTCGGCGAAGCGCACGCGTCGGGGCTATGACCGGCTCGCGGCCTCCTCAGAGCACCTCGCCCGCCGATCCATGGGCTCACACACCACGCCCGAACATCGGCCGCACCACACGGCCGCCCTCAAGCGAGACGGAGCAGACCGCATCCGCTGACGCCGTTCGTTCGCGGCTGGCTGGGTGTTTGTCGCGATCGCTATCGGCTACGGTCGCGAGCTGATCGCGAGCAGCAGCGAGAACCAGTTCGAGTACGGTGGCCTGACCTGGATCCTGCCGCTCCTCCGGTATCGTCCGTGGTGCTCGCTGCCGCGGTGCGGCTTCGTCGCCTGGTACTTCACCCGCTCCGTCATCGATGACGAGGAGCTGCGTGTCGAAACCGGCGCGATCTTCAAGAAGTCACGCAAAATCCTTCGAACGGCTCCAGTCGGTCGATATCATCCAGCCACTCGCGGCGCGGATGTTCGGGTTAGCCGAGCTGCGGCTCGACGCCGGTGCCTGTGCACCACCGAAACTGCGTTGCCCACGCCGCGCGAAGGCGTCAGGTTGCGTGACTACCTGCTCACCGCGCGCCACGGTCAGCAAGCCAGCATTCGTGATCTTGATCAAGAGTCGGCCACCGAGCGTCTTCACCGATCTGGGGGTGGGAGATCAGCCACTCGTCAAGTGACACCGCAGCGATTGATCATCAGCTTTCTGCTGTCAGCGGGTGGCTGATCCGGCAGCGATCTCGATGCATCATCGTGGTCGTCACCGCATCGCTGGGCGTTGTCCCCCTTGCGCTGGGTGGCACGATTCCGGTGCTCATCGGCATGTTGTCGTTGATCCTGGCGGCGAGGTGATTGTGTTCAGCTTCACACTGGCTGAATCGCCGCGGGCTGCGGATCACCAGGGTCTGACCAACCTGACCAGCCAATCTGTGCCGATCAACCCGAGTCAAGGGTCAAGACCGACCAGTCGCACTGCTCTGGCGGCCGCTCGGCTGGTATCGCGCCATAGACATCGACATCTTGGGGCACGCCCAGGGCGACAGCGAGAGCAATGTAGATCGACTCGCTCGAGCGTGCTCCTCCCGGTGGCGAAGCCGTGAGAGTCGACCTCGCGCTGGGACGGGTGCATGCCGGGCTTCGGTCTCGATGGCATCCAGGCTGCATCCCGCACCCAATCGCGCGCGGTGGCTCGAGTGGTTTTGACTTCTGGACACTCCGTACAGCTGGAACGACCGAGACAACTTGATCACTGCAGCAGGGCTGGTTCAATCCGCGAGGCGTGACATCGTGCCACCGCCGAAAACTCAATCCGTCAACGTTTGGCAGGGTCCACGCTGCAGCGCCTGCTGCGGCTGGCCGATGTCCACGTGCATACTCCGCGAGGGCCGGTGATGCCATCGCCCACCAGCTGGACGAACACGCTGCCGCGGAGCTTGCGCTGACTCAGCTGGACCGGGCCCGGGTCGCTCGAGCCGCGGAGCGAACGGTGCGCTCGGTCGCGGCGGTATCCGACGGTGATCATTCCGATGAAACCGGTCTGCTGCGAGCGTTCGGTACCGGTCGTGATCAGCTTCTCGCTCCCGGGCGGCGAGGCGAAGGTGTTCGCACTTGATCATGATCGAGTGCTGCGCCTGTATCGAAGCCGGCATGAGGCGCCGGCGTACGGCAGCCCAGCTGCCGGAGCTGTCACGAGAGCTGGCGTGGCATCGATGTCCGGGATCGAGCTGCCGCGATCATCGACACCGGCGAGCGCGGTGGCCGCTTCTATACCGTCGATCGGCGGTTCTCTGGACGGAACTTCTCCAGCTGGCTGCAAGACGCCGATATGGCCCAGCGGCGTCCGGCGCTGAGTCAGCTTTCTTGACGCGACGGAGCAGCTGCAGCCGACTGCCCAGTCCGGTACCGGGCTTTGCGCGGTTGATCGGTGACGGCGCGCCCCACCAGTTCGGCACGCTCAGTGAGCTGCTGGCCACCATGCTTCAAGGGCCACTCGCGATTAGCCGTGCGCGGCTGGAGCGACATCGCGGGCATTGTCGAGGCGTCGGAACCGACTGCATGGCGACCTCGCGGGCTCAGTCAGCCAGCCGGTGGTGCATGGTGACGTCTGCCCGCCCAGCGCCTACATCAGTCAGGAACGCGTGGTCCGGTGGTCGCCGGAATTGGAATTTCAGTCCGCACACGATCCAGCGCGGATCCCCTGCTGGATAGCCAGCCGGCGCGTTGATCTTCCTCGAGCTTGCGAGCCGTACGCCGACGCGCCGGCGGACGCAGCTTGTGACAGCTGGAGGCCGTCGCGGTGGAGCAGCACGGCCGTGACATCGTCCGCTGGATCGATCTACCGTCGCTACTACGGCTTCTATTTCTCCAACGCGTATCCGCTTCGATCCGGCGTTGTACGCCTGGTGCCTCCGCCAGCTGAGCCGCTGAGTCTCCGACGGGGCGGCTGACCGGCTTTGTGACCTTGTCTGTCACCCCAGGTAGGGCGATAGTTGGCGCAGAGGAAGGCGGAGGATTGGCGATGAATCTGGAACCGGCCGACATGCGTACCCTCCAGTTCGGACCGTTCTGGGTGCTGAGTGCGCTGGCGGGACTGACCGATTCGAGGCTACGAACTTGCCGCCTTCTGGGACACTGTTGTCGCAGTCGCATTGCGTGCGCCGCTCCCGGCACGTGAGGTTCTCACCTCGATGGCGGCAGACCGTTCCGGCCTACTGCTCGACTTCGAGGCTCGACGACCGACCTGTCGTCTCCGGATTGCGCCAAATCCTGGAAGTCCTCGACCGACTTGAGCCAGAGGTATCGAGCGGCTTTCGCTTGGCGCTGCTGCGGATTGGCACTGAGATCGCTCGGCATCGCGGTCCGTACGGCCAGAACGATCACACCAGAACAAGAGCAACTCCTGAAGCTGTTGGCAGCGTTGCTGGAACTCGATACAGGGTCGGATATCGACGAGGTGCTCGTTTGACTCAAGTCTTAGCGATATAGCAGGACCCAGGCATTCCCGGAGCGGTCGGATATCGCTGGAGCTCCGCCAGCATGAGCGAGCAACCAGTAGCTCACAAAGCGCACCCGTGCTCGGCATCGACATTGGCGGCAGCGGCATCAGAGGGCGCCCGTCGACCTTGCAACCGGCGAGTTCGCCGACAAGCGACTTCGCATCGTGACCCCAGAAGAGTCGACGCCGAAGAACGTGGCAGCGGTCGTTGGTGAGATCGTGAAACACTTCGCCGGCACCATCGGCGACGGCCCGATCAGGTGTCACCATCCCCGCTGTGGTGACCCACGGTAAGACGCGGTCCGCAGCCAACATCGACAAGTCGTGGATCGATGCCGAGGCCGAAAAGATCTTCGAAGAACACCTCGGTCGGGACATCCTGCTGGTGAACGATGCCGACGCGGCTGGGGTTGCCGAGGTGCACTATGGCGCGGCAGCCGGGCATCCGGGTCTGGTGCTCATGACCACACTCGGCACCGGTATCGGCACGCGCAATCCTTTACCGCGGGGTGCTTATCCCCAACTCGAGCTTGGCCACATCGAGGTCGATGGCCACGACGCTGAGACCCGCGCCGCCGGCGAGCATCAAGGAGAAGGAGGGCCGCTCGTACAAGGAGTGGTCCAAGCGATTGCAGCGCTACTATGAGCGGCTCGAGGCGCCTCTTGTGGCCGGACATGATCGTGATTGGTGGCGGTGTCAGCAAGAATTCCGACAAGTTCATCCCAGGCTCAAGCTGAACGCCGAGGTCGTGCCGGCCAAACTGTTGAACACTGCGGGCATCGTTGGTGCCGCTTGGCTCGCCGCCGACCGTCAGATCCATCCCCGACGCACTCAGATAACTCAACTCTGCACAGAACTTAGCGGCATACCGCTGCGAGCTTCATTGCGGCCTGCCATCAAGGCGCGCGTTCATTCACGCGGCTTCGCCTCCCAGGGCGCGAGCCCTCACCGCCGCGTCCCCTGTCGGAACCTACGTTTGCGTAAGCTTGCATGCGTGTCTGCACGGGTTGCTACCTATGCAAACCGTGAACAACCTAGGTGAACCTAGGTTGCGGTCAGAAGGGTTGCTGCAGCAACCGGGGTATGCCGAGCGCTTCAGCCGCGAGCAGATCCTCGCCACCGCTGACATGTGGCTGAGCTACATGCGTTCCAGCGGCTCGATACCGAGACATAGCCAGCCCGGCGGCAAGCGCCCGCTTCGTGATCAAGCACAAGGCGAGCCGTGAGTCGCGCACCGCCCCGAGGACTGCAGCACCGGGCACTGCTCGTAGAAAACTGCCAACGCACCGGATAGCTCATAGAGGTAGTTGCAGAGTCGGTGAGGCTGCAGCGTCCGTCCGACCTCGTCCACCAGTGTCGCCGAACCGCGTCAGGAGCAGGGCCAGCGTTTGCTCGGCCGGCTCCTCGAGCACCAGAGACCTTCGACTGCTCCCCATAGCCTCGAGCCCGCGGCCTTATCGCAGCACCTGAGTCACGCGGGCGTGCGCGTACTGCACAAGTACAGGCCGGTGTTGCCCGTGGTCTGCACCATCCGGTGGATGTCGAAAACGTAGTCCTTGTTCAGCCCATTGGACAGATCGGCGTACTTGATCGCCGCGAGCGCCACAGGCGGCGCCGCCTCCCGCTCGGCCGCATCGAGCAGGCTGTTCAGAGTTACGGACGTTCCCTCGCGAGTGGAGAACTTCTTCCCATCGGGCCCCAGCACCTGTCCGAAGGCGACGTGTTCGGCGCTGACGTCGTCGGGTAGGAAGCCTGCTTTGCGCGATACGGCGAATACCAGGTCGAAGTGGAATGACTGCGGCCGCGCCCACCACGTAGATCAACCGGTCCGCCTGCAAGGTGCGCACCCGGTGCCTGACCGCTGCCAGATCCAGTTGCGCCATAGCCGAACCCGCCATCGCTTTTGCGTACGATCATTGGCGCGTTGAAACCCTCGACGAACACCACCAGCGCGCCGTCGTCGACCACTGCCAGTGCCACTCGCGACAAGCTCCTCGACGACCGATGCAAGGTCGTCGTTGTACATGCTCTCCCCGCCAGATCGGCATCGGTGAGCAATACCCCCATCCGGGCGTACGCAGCATCGAACCCGGCAAGGGAAATGTCGATCAACTGCTGCCAGATCGCCAGCGTCTCGGGATCCACCTGTCTGCAACAACACGACCCGTCGCCGCGCGCGTTCGGCGAAGTCTGGATCGGCCTTGAAATGCGTGTTGGCCCGTAGGTACAGCGCCTCCGCACTGCTGAGGTCGAGCACAGCCAGGATCGAGCCGTTCATCGAGGATCTGTTCGACCAGCATCCCGAACTGGAGTACCCAGATCGCCGACATGGTTCTGCGCGATGACGTCGTGTCCAAGGCCGATGAGCACTCGGCGCAGACAGTCGCCGATGATGGTCGACGACGGAGATGCCCGACATGCATCTGCTTGGCGACATTCGGAGCGGAGTAGTCGATCACCCACCACCTGCGGGTCGGACGTCTGCGGCACACCAACGTAGGGGTCGGCGAGGCTGATCGGTGACAGCCTGGGCCAGCACGTCGGTCCGGAGCCGGAAGTTGATGAAGCCGGGTCCGGCGATCTCTGGCGGCTCGCAAAGATCGCGCCAACCTCGAAGCTTGGCAATGACGTGCGCGGCAATCTCCCGCGGTGGCTTGCCTTCCGTGTTAGCCGGAGCGCAACGCCACGTTCGACTGGTAGTGGCCGAACTGTGGTTTGGTGGCAGGCCGAAGCTCTGGGTCGATGCCGGTGACGGCCTCGACCCGGCTACTCAGCAATGCAGCAAGGGAAGACACAGACGGAGATTATTTCACTGTCCTGTGCGTGGCATACCCGCTCGACACCCTGTCAGCGTTGTTTAGGGCGGCTCTTGCCAGCGATAGATCTGCCCGTCGCGCAGCTCAACTGCGATCGGCGCGGCTGGTGGCGGTCCAGCCTGTAACACCTCCATGACCTTGGTACGGCCGCGGAACCGAGTGCCATTCGGCCGGTTGTCCAGTGCAGATACGGATGGAGCAGCATGCGCAGCCCATCCCAATCGCGTTCCAGCATTGCCTCGTACGCCGTGCGCGTTACCTCGTCCACGACGGGAGAATCCTGATCGGTCATGGGCTGGGCTGGCGGCGTGGGCACCAGTAGCTGCGTCGCTCCTGGCCGGGCGGACCGAACTCTTCGGTACGGATCGGCGTGCCACACCGTCGACACGGCTGCCCCACCCGCTCGAAGACATAGGCACGACCGCCACGCCGTAGATCGCCGGTGGTGGACTGCTCGGCACGCGATCGATTGGCCAGCAACAGCTGCCGGCCGCGCTCGACGATGCGCCGGAGATTGGCGACGCGCTACTGACCGGCGTACGCGGGTGGACGCCTTGCAGGAAGAGCAGCTCCGCGCGATAGAAGGTGCCGATACCGGCCAGATTGCGTTGATCCAGCAGCGCTTCACCGATCGTGCGGTCGGGCTGAGCAGTGATCCGCCGGACAGCCTCATCAAGGTCCCAATCGGGGCCGAGGAGGTCAGAGGCCAAGATGTCCGACAACGGTGTCCTCATCAGCGGTTGGAACCAGCTCCACGATGGGGAGCCGGTAGCCGACTATGTCATGATCACCAGTTGCGAGCACGGCACGAATCTGAAAATCGGGACCTCCGCTCCACCGCCGGCCGCGCGGGTAGATCTTCCACACCCCGTCCATCTTGAAATGGGTGTGCAGGGTGACGTCGTTGCTGAAGCGGAAGAGCTGATGCTTGCCGCGTGAAATCACCTGGCGCACCGCGATGCCGGTCAGGTCGGTTGCCGCCAATGACGGCACCCGGAACTCAGATCTCGTCAGCATGCGACCAGCCAATACCTCATTGAGCCGCCAACACGCCCGCCAGACGGTGTCACCTTCGGGCACCGCTTCATGTGCCGTGCTCAGTGTGCTGTTCATTGGGCTGCGCCGTTGACTAGCGCACGCATCATGACGGTCACCCAGGTCCGGAATGGTCGCCAGGTCTCGGCAAGAGCCAGCCAGTTCAGCGTCGCTGAGCTCATGATCAACGCCGTACGCGTGCTGGATCGCCTCGCCTCGACCGAGGCTCTCCCAGTGAAGGCGCGTCGGCATGCCCACAGGCGCGAATCACGATCAACGAGCTGTAGAACGGGCCAATACCGGGCAGCTGCTGCAGCTCACGTTGGGCGTCTTCCGGCGGCATCGATCTCAGCCGCTCGGCGTCAACTCACCGCGCTGGGCGGCCTCGGCGATGGCATGCAGCCGCGGGAGCCGGTCTGCAGGCAGTCCTGGCACCGGGCCCATTTCTAGGAGTGCACTAGGTGTTGGCACACAAAGGGTGCGAATGCCCGACAGCTCGAAGTCGGCGCCCGTACATCTCCGACATACGCGCCCGCAACGCAATTCCCTGCCCACGGGCCCGACGAGCGCTGATGATTGACCACAGAGCCGCTTCGTATGGTGAGTAGAACAAGGCTGGCCGGAACCCAGGTGCCCTGCCGTGCACCCGGGCCAGCACCGGATCGGCCAGGCACATCTGGTGGAATGCTTCGCCGTCGTGGTCGAAGTGAGATCACTCGGGCAACTTGCTTTGCGCAGCGCCTCAGTCTCGGGGTCGTTCAGTGGATCGCCGGCGGCGTGCACCCGCACTTCGAGACGACGACCGATCTGCGTGGCCTCAACACCGACTTGGCGTTCGTAGTCACCGTCCAGGCAAAACGCCATCCGCATCACGCCCGTCAAAGTTGCGCTCGTCGCGATGCCCGAACCCCATCATCGCGACCTCCGCAGATCGAACGGCCCGGTGATGTCCGGTTGTGTCGTGGTGGTCGTCGTGGTGGTCACAAGAGTCAGTCTGTGACGGCGCACTGACACTTCCTTCGTCAGGAATGCCTGCGCTTCCGCCATTACGCTGAGGATGTGCCAGCGCAGCGGAAGTCTGGAAGAAGGTGGTGGCCCGCACCGTTTGCCGGATTGATGGGCCTGTGGCATCGCGCGGGCTCGCCGCCGTTGTGGGGATCCGTGGCATTCGTACGCTCGAAAGCCGCCGGCCACACCTATCCGGAGTCCGATGTGCCGCACGCACCCGTGGCTCTGGTGCTCGGGGCTCAAGTCAAACCTGACGGCGACACCGTCGGCGTTCCTGGCCGCTCGTCTCGATCTCGCCAAGCGGCTCTACGACGCGGGTCGCGTTGAGATGATCGTGGTTTCGGGTGACCACCGGGCACCGGAATACGACGAGCCCGTCGCCATGCGGGACTACTTGATCAGGGCTGGCGTACCCGGGACCAACGCTGATCCTCGACCCTGGCGGTTTCGACACCTACGAGTCATGCGTACGGGCCAAGCAGATCTTCAATGTCGCTGAGTTGGTCATCGTCACCCCAGAGCTACCACCTCGCCCGCGCGGTTTGCGACCTGTCGCGCTCTGGGCGTCGACGCGATTGGCGTTGGTGACGATTCCGCCCGCCAGTACGTGATCTCGTGGTGGCGCGGCGCGATTCGCGATCAGCTTGCTTGTGCGCCAAGACCGTGGTTGATCTCCTCACTCGGCGACATCCGATGCCGCTCGCGACTGCAGCCCTCCCTCCAAGACCCCGCGACAGCACTTTCCACTTCTGACGATTATTAACAGCAGCTTAGGCGGCTTCGTTTTTGGATAAAGCGACTCTGATTTGCCAATAATCATTCATAGCAAAACAAAGTTTCTGTATAGCAAAACAAGCTTTATTACATGGCAAAACGACGCCGTTGCGTTGCCAATAAACGCCGAGCGCTGAAGAAAATCAGAGAGCACAAATCGTAATCAATTTGTTTGGTTCACGCTCTTCGAATCCATGCAACCCTTATCAGAATCTCAAAATGAAGACTCCGCCTAAGCGGCGAGTATCGCTGTCGCCATGTAAAGAGTCGAGTCCGAGTTATGAGGTGAATGGGATGGCACGGTTCTTGGCAGGGGTTATGAAGTTTCGCCTGTTGATCTTGGCGGCCGCTATCGGGCTGATGGCGCTTTGGCATCGTGCAGTTGCGCGACGCGCGTCTGGACGTGATTGCCGGAGTTCAGCCCGCCGTACGCCGAGGTTCAGACTGAAAGCGCTCGGTCTCTCCGCAGAGGAGGTCGAGCAGCTGATCACCGTGCCCCTTGAAGCCGACCTGCTCAACGGAGTCGAAGGCATCGATGTGATTCGGTCGGAATCGCTGCCCGGCCTCTCCTCGGTCGTGATGGTGTTCCAGTCCGGCACTGACATCTATCGAGCTCGGCAACTCATCGAGGAGCGCTTGGCTCAGGCTCACGCGCTGCCCAGCGTGTCGAAGCCTCCGACGCTGTTGCAGCCATTGTCGTCGGCCAATCGAGTCCTGATGATCGGTATGTCGACCACGCGAGCTGACGCCGATCGAGCAGTCGGTGATCGCCCGCTGGACCGTACGTCCCCGGTTGATGGGCGTGCCTGGAGTTGCCAATGTCTCCATCTGGGGCCTGCGTGATCAGCAGCTCCAGGTGCAGGTCGATCCGGCGACTCTGCGTGATCGCAAGGTGACGCTGAACCAGGTGATCAACGACGGCCGGCAACGCGCAGGTAGTCTCCCCGCTCACCTTCCTCGAAGCCTCAACGCCCGGGAACCGGCGGCTTCGTCGAGACGCCACAGCAGCGGCTTCAGGTCAGGCATCTGCTGGAGAAGATCGCCAACCCCAGACGAACTCGCGAAGGTCCCCATCGAGGGCACCTCCGGCGCTCTGAAGCTCGGTGACGTCGCCGACATCAAGGTTGATCATCAGCCGTTGATCAGGGACGCGGTCGTCAATGGCAAGCCTGGTCTGATCTTGGTCGTCGAGAAGTTCCCCGGAGTAAGCACCACCCAGGTCACCCGCGACGTGCAACAAGCGCTCGAGACACTCCGGCCGGGCCTGAGCGGGATCGAAACCGATACCTCGTGGTTCGCTGCCGGCAGACTATGTCGCAGCGGCCAAGTCCAACCTTCGGGCTCGCGGTGGCCATCGGTGCCGGACTGCTGCTGCTGGCCCTCGCAGCAATGCCGCTTCCACTGGCGCGCTGCGCTGGTCAGCGTGATCACTGTGCCACTGTCGGTCATCACGGCGGCCCTGATCGTCGATTCTGCTCGGCTACGGGTTGAACGCCCTCGTGATCGCTGGTCTCGCCGCCGCGGTCGCCATCGTGGTGGATGAGGCGATTACCCCCGGGAATGCTGTTGTCGAGCGGCTCCGGGCTAGGCGTGCGAGCCCGGACGCTGAGCCCACCTGGGTCCGGAGTCCAGCAGGCTCTCGCCACCGTCCATCGACCACTGATCTATGCCGGCATCATTGCCTTGCTCGCCATTCTTCCCGGTGGCGGTGCTGGAGGGGCGGCCTGGAGCGTTCTTTACGCCGATGGTCCTCGCGTACGCCATTGCGGTCATCGCCGCCTTGATCATCGGGGTCACGGTCGGCCCGGCGCTGAGCAGTCTGCTCTCTTCGCCCGCTGGGAGCCAAAGGAGGCCCCGGAACGAGGGCCTGTGCCGTGGCTCGGCGTGCGCTACCGGGCGCGTACGCAACGGTTCTCTGGCAGCCTGCGCCCGGCGCTACTGGTGACAGCAGCGTGCGGTCTGGTGGCCGTCGCGATCTTGCCTTTCGTGAACACCGCGCTGACGCCTACCTTCCAAGATCGGAATGTGGTGGTCAGGCTGCAGGGTCAGCCAGACGTCTCGAGCGAGGCGATGAGCCAGCGCGCCACTGATCTTGGTAACACCATCCGGGCCCTGCCCGGCATCACGGGTGTCGGCGCAGCAGATCCGGACGTGCCGTCACCGGAGACCGAGTCGTCAACGTGAGCTCCAGCGACGTGTGGGTCTCTATCGCCTCCGACGCCAACTACAAGACGACCCTGGCCGCGATTGAGAACGCGGCACGCCAGGTCCCAGGCGCGACGGCTGATGTCGTTCCGTATTCGACCAGGAGATGCGCGACGTCGGGAGTCTGCATACCGGTGCCAACACCGTGACTGGTAGCGGGTTGGACGTCCTGACTGGCCTTGAACACTCCTTGCCGTACGCGTCTACGGCCAGGATCCCAAGATCCTCGCTGCTGAAGCCCGCCAAGGTGCAACAGATGATGACCACGATCGACGGCGTCGTGAATCCGCGTGTCGAGGGCGCGGCCACCCAGCCAACGATCGAGATCGAGGTCAGCCTGGACGAGGCTCAGCAGGTCGGTATCAGCCCATGGTGACGTACGCCGCGCCGAGGCCACCGTGCTTCAGGGCATCCAGGTCGGCAGCGTCTTCCAGGAGCAGAAGGTCTTCGATGTGATCGTCAAGGGCACGCCGGCCACCCGACGCAGTGTCGCCGATGTGCAGTCGATGCTGATCGACATAGCCGGGCGGCGGTCATGTCAGGCTTGGCGACGTCGCCGACGTGCGGGTCGTGCAGACGCCGCCCGTCATCCGTCGTGACGCTGTCTCCCGGCGCGTGGATGTCGTCGCTGATCTTGAAGTGGCCGAAGCAGCAGTGCTGTGGTTGCCGACCTGGAGCGGCAGCTGGCCACGATGAGCTTCCCGATCGAGTATCACGCCGAGGTTATTGCCAAGACCACAGCGAGACGAGATCGGAATCTGGGCGCGCCATCGGCTTCGCCATCGGTGCCGCCATCGCCGCGCTGCTGCTCTTCCAGGCCGCCTTCAACAGCTGGCGCCTGGCGCTTGTCGCCACGGCGGCCCTGCCGCTGTCGCTGACCGGCGGCTTGATCGCCGGCCTCTTCAGCGGGCTGACGTTCGGCTTGGGTTCGCTGTTGGGATTGCTGGCGATTCTTGGTCTCGCGGCTCGATACATCACGACCATGCTGTCCAGCATCCGGTGAAATCGCATGCGGATGAGTGACGACGACGCCGATACGGTCTATGAAAGGGCGCGAGTCGTTCCGGTTCCATGATCATCAGCGGCATTGCGATTGCGGCGCTCGCGCTACCGATCGTGATCTTGGGTCCTCGTCCGGGCCTGGAGATCGTGCAACCGCTTGCCGTCGTCCTGCTGGGCGGCGTGGTGAGCTCGTTGATCGTCGCCTTGCTCCTGCTGCCGTCGGCGTACCTGCACCTGATTCCGCCTCGGGCGGAGGAGGCACCGCCGGGCACGAGGGCGAGCTGCAACCGATCGCTGCAGCCACCGGAGCGTGATCATCGAGCACCAAGAGCAGACTTCACACGGCCCGACATAGTGTGCTGGGCCGCGGTGCGGCAGCGGCCGCCGTCGGGTTCTCACTGGCTGGTTGTGCAGAGATCGAGGTCGGTAAGTGCCGGAACCGTACGAACCGGCGACGCTGGAATCGACCGGCCCGTCTCAGCCCGCCAAGATCACCGTCACCGAGGAGGGCAGCGCGCCGAGTGGCGCTGCACGACAACGATCGTCGGAGGTCGCGCCGGCGAACTCACTGTCAAGCACGGTGCCCTGGTCTATGACAAGAAGGGCTTGCCATGGGTTTTCCGCAGTTGTTGCGCCTCTGACCTACGTCCGTTCGGCTGTCACCGTCACACATGTCGATGGTGACCTCGTCACGTTGAGTTCTGGCCCACCGGCAGGCACCGAGGTGGTCACCGTTGGTGCGATCGAGCCATGGGGTGCCGAACTCGGCATCGCCGGGAAGCACTGAGGGGTTGGCAGATGCGTTCCATCGTCAGAGCGAGCCTCCGGTTCCGCTGGATCGTGCTGCTTCCTGGCCGCGGCCAACGCTGGCTCTCGGTTCATCCAGATTCCTGAGACAAAGGTTGATGTCTTTCTGAGTTCGCACCGCCGCAGATCGAGATCCAGACGATCGCGCTCGGCAACTCCTCCAACGAGGTCGAGCAGCTGATCACGGTGCCTATCGAGGATCAACTGGGCGGCATCGATGGTCTATCAGAGCTGCGCTCCAAGTCGGTCGCCCAGCTGTCCTCGATCCGGCTGATCTTCGAACGCGGCGCGGACGAGTTGAGGGCCCGCCAGCTGGTGCAGGAGCGCCTCTCGCAGATCACGCCAACCCTTCCGACGTGGGCCAGCCCGCCGTTCATGATGCCAGCGCTCTCGGCGACGAGCCGCATCATGAAGATCCGGTCTGACCTCGGATACGGTCAGCCTCGACCGATCTCTCGGCCATCGCGTACTGGAAGATCCGGTCACGCCTCCTCCGGGTGCCCGGGGTCGCACAGGTCGCCATCTGGGGTGAGCGGTTGCCGCAACGTCACGTCCAGGTCGATCCGAGCGAAGCTCGCCCAAGTACGACGTCACCCTGCAAGACGTCATGGACGCCTCAGCCGATTCCGTCGAGTCGGGCCTGCTGCGCTACTCCGACGGCGCGGTTGTCGGTACCGGTGGGTTTGTCGAGGCTGGCGGTGCAGCGGTTCAACATCCGTCACGTACAACCGATCGTCGAACCCGAGCAGCTCGCGCCAGGTCCCTGTCGTGGAACGCGACGGCAAGGTGCTGCGGCTTGGATGATCTAGGAAACAGTCGCTCGTCGATCCCGGACCACTGATCGGCGATGGAGTCGTCGACGGCGGCACCGGGCTTGCTGCTGGTCGTGCAGAAGTTCCGCGGCGCCAACACCGTCGACGTGACCCGCGGCGTCGGAACAGGCCATGGAGCAGATGGAGCCCGGCGTTGCCGGAATCACCGTCGATACCACGATCTTCCGGCCCGCTACCTTCATCGAGCAGTCGATGGACAACCTCCGGATAGCGATGCTGCTCGGCATCGCGCTGGTCGATGTTGATCATTGTCGCGTTCTTGTTCGAGTGGCGTGCCGCCTTCATCAGCTTGATCGCCATCCCGCTTTCGCTGGTAGCGGCCGTCACTGGTGTTGGATGCCGCGGGAGCCACGATCAATGTGATGGTGCTGGCTGGGCTGGTGGTGGCCATCGGGGTGGTGGTGGATGACGCCATCATCGACGTGGAGAACGTGGTGCGACGGCCTCGCGAAGGCTCGGGCCACGGGCAGTGGCGCGTCGACGTTCCAGTGTGGTGTTGAACGCGTCCGTCGAGGTCCGCTCGGCGATCACGTACGCCACCTTGATCAACGTCATCGCCGTGGTGCCGGTGTTGTTCTTGGAAGCGGCTCGTCGGATCGTTCTTCCGGCCGCTGGTGCTCTCGTACGGCTTGGCCGTGCTGGTCTCGATGTTTGTCGCGCTCACCGGTGACGCCGGCCTTGTGCCTGATCCTGCTGTCGCGGGGCAAGCTGGCCAGCAAGCGAGTCGCCGCTGATGCGGGCGCTGAAGCGCGTACGTCGCCGTGCTGACGCCGCTGATCCGCCGACCGCTGCCAGCGATCGCCATGACTGCCGTGCTCCTGGTTCTCGGTGTGGCCGGCGGTACCCGACCTTGGGCGAGTCAGCTGCTTCCTACACTTCAAGGAGCGCGACTTCTTGATGCACTGGCTGACTCAGCCTGGCACCTCGGTCGCCGAGGAGACGCGGGTTTCGGTCTCAGCGCTGCAAGGACCTGCAAGAGATTGAAGGCGTTCGCAACTGCGGATCTCAACATCGGCCAGGCCTTACCTCGCCGACGAGGTCTACGGCGTGGACTTCCGGTGAGAACTGGATCAGCGTCAGCCCAGACGTCGACTACGACAAGACCTTGGACGAGGTGCACAAGGTCGTCGAGTACTACCCGGGCCTCTACCGAGACGTGCAGACCTACCTTCGGGAAGCGCATCAAGGAGGTGCTGACCGGTGCCAGCGAGTCCATCGTGGTGCGCATCTACGGTCCAGACCTCCGCGACGCTGCAGAAGCAGGCCAAGGACATCGAGCAGCGCATCGGCGACATCCCGGGGATTGAAGACGCTCATGCTTCGCTGCAGACCGATCTGCCACACATCGAGGTCGAACCCGATCTTGCTAAAGCTCGTGAGTTCGGGCTGACACCCTGGGGACATCCGTCGGCAGGCATCGACCTTGATCGCCAGCGAGGAAGTCAGCGACATTTTCTCCGGCGGTGCGGCGTACGACGTGCATGTCACGGCTATCCCGTCGGCACGCGACAGCGTCAGCGACGTGCAGAACCTGCAGCTGGACACACCCGTCGGGAGGTCGTGTCAAGCTGCAGGACGTTGCAGACGTTCGGATGGGCCCCACGCCCAACGCGATTCTGCGGGAGCAGCAGTCGCGCTACATCGATGTCGGCGCCAACGTAGGGCGGGCCGCCCGCTGAACGAGGTCGTCGACGACGTCGAAAAGCGCATGGAAGGGGTCACCTTCTCGCTCGGCTATCACGCGGAGGTCATCGGCGAATCCACTGGAGCTGGACGGCTGCAGAGGACACGCTGCTGATCTTCGGCATTGCCGCAGCCGTGGCCACATTGCTGCTACTTCATGTCGCGTTCGGCGGCTTCCGACCGGCGCTGCTGACGCTTCGTCCTGCTACCGATGGCGTTGGTGGGCGGTGCAATCGCAGTGTGGATGAGTGGACGAGTGCTGTCGCTCGGCTCACTGGTCGGCTTCCTCGCCGTCTTTGGGATTGCGCGCGCGCAACGGGATCTTGATGGTGAGCCACTTCCAGCACTTGGAGCGTGTCGAGGGTCGTCAAGTTCGGCGCTGGGCTGGTCATCCAAGGTGCCAGGGAACGTCTAGCGCCGATCATGATGACCGCACTGGCGACCGGCTTGGCGCTCGTTCCACTGCGTGGTTGCCGGCAGTATTCCGGGCCACGAGATCAGAACATCCTATGGCGATCGTGATCCTCGGCGGACTCGTGACGGCGACCTTGATCAACTTGTTCGTGCTGCCGTCGCTGTATCTGGCGTTCGGCAAGAGCGAAGCGAGAGCGGGAGGCGGCGAGATCGGAGGAAGCGCTGGCTACGGCCGGTTGAGGCTCGACGCATTGTCGCGGAGAGGTGTCCGGGCGGGCTAGGCCGGAGACGTCGCTCGGTGCTGCCAGGCGAAGGCTAGACGCAAACTTGCCACTCGGGTTTTGGCGGCGCCCTTAGCGCAGACCTAAGATGCTTGAAACCCAAGAGCCGCCGAACGGCAACCGTGCCGCCAAGGCCAAACGTCAGGTCTGCCTAGCCCGCCGGAGCAGCCCACGAGGGACCCTATAGCTCGCCTCCGAGGATGGGGCGGGCTACTTACGCTGCGAGCGGTAGTGCGTGATCAGTGACTGGGTTGAGGAGTCCTGTTTGGCCAGGGCTTCGTCGTCGCCCGAGACGGCTGGAGCGATTTGCAGCGCGAGCTGCTTGCCCAGCTCGACGCCCCATTGGTCGAAGCTGTCGATGCCCCACACCACACCCTCGGTGAAGGTGATGTGCTCGTAGAGCGCGATCAGCTCGCCACGACCCGCGGGCTCAGCTCGGGGCCATGATCGATGTCGTCGGGCGGTTTCCGGGAAGACCCGCGCCGAAACGATCGCCTCCGGGGTGCCCTCGGCACGTACCTGTTCGGCCGTCTTGCCGAACGCCAATGCCGCCGTCTGGGCGAAGAAGTTGGCCAGGAACAACCCGTGTACGTCGTTGTCGCCGTCGACCAGCGGGTTGGCCGGGTTGGCCACCGCGATGAAGTCGGCCGGGATCACCCGGGTGCCTTGATGGATCAGCTGGTAGAACGCGTGCTGGCCGTTGGTGCCCGGCTCGCCCCAGAACACCTCGCCGGTGTCGGTCGTGACCGGCGAGCCGTCGTAGCGGACGCCCTTGCCGTTGGACTCCATGGTGAGCTGCTGCAGGTACGCCGGGAATCGGTGCAGGTATTGCGCGTACGGCAACACCGACGTGACTGGCTGCCTGAAGAAGTTCACGTACCAGACATTCAGCAGGCCCATCAGCGCGGGCACGTTGCTGGAGAACTCCGTCTCGGCGGAAGTGCCGGTCGATCGCGTGGAAACCCGCAAGGAAGTCGGCGAAATTCTCCGGACCGATGGTGACGGCGACCGAGGTGCCGATCGCCGAGTCGACGGAGTATCGGCCGCCGACCCAGTCCCAGAAGCCGAACGCGTTCGTCCGGGTCGATGCCGAACGCGGCCACCTTGTCGAGCGCAGTGGACACGGCAACGAAGTGCTTGGCGACTGCCGCGTTGGCGGCCTCGTCGCCTTCCTCGATGGCTCCGGAAGCCCGCAATCCATCGAGCAGCCAACTGCGGGCCAGCCGCGCATTGGTCAGCGTCTCCAGGGTGGTAAAGGTCTTGGAGGCGACGATGAACAGCGTGGTCTCCGGATCAAGATCTTTGTCTTCTCCGCGACGTCGGTCGGATCGATGTTGGAGATGAAGCGCGCCTTGAGCCCGGGCTTCACGTACGGCTGCAGCGCCTCGTAGACCATCACCGGACCAAGATCAGATCCGCCGATCCCGATGTTCACCACGGTCGCGATGGGCTTGCCGGTGACCCCCACCCACTCCCCGCTGCGTACCTTGTCGGCGAACGCGTACACCTTGGCGAGCACCGTGATGCACCTCGGGGATGACATCAACCCCGTCGACGACCAGGCTCGATCCCTCGGGCGCTCGCAGCGCCGTGTGCAACACCGCACGATCCTCGGTGACATTGATGTGTTCGCCGGCCAGCATCGCGTCTCGGCGATCCGCCAGGCCGACCTGGTCAGCAAGATCAACAAGTGCACTCATGGATTTCGGAGTTGATCAAGTTCTTGGACAGGTCGACATAGAGATCGCCCGCTTGAGAAAGTGAATGATTTTGCTCTCGACGGATCCGCCGCGAACCAGCCCCGCAGATCCGGCTGCAGAGATTCGTACAGGCCGTGAGCCTTGCCCAGGCCGGGGTCGTCGTCGGATCAACTGGTCTCGCTCATCGGGTTCCCCTCGTCGTTTGGGCTGGTAACACGTCACATTACTGAGCCGGACTCCTTCACCTCAATGACCTCCTCAGACGGTGCGTCGAGGTGGGTGCCACTTCGCCGGGCCAACGCCGGGCGGTGGCTGCTTCGGTAGCGTGCAAGCCATGGACGCCCGGCTGGCCAGGTCACAAGAAGAGCCTGACCCCCGTACGCGGCGGGGAATCGGCATTCCGCATCGACTTGGAGCGGATTCGGTTCGCCACCGCCCTTTCCAGGCTGGCCGACGTGACCCAGGTGGTCACCTCGATGGCCACGAGTGGAGTCGTGCACAACCGGCTGACCCCACACGATCAAGGTGACGGCGGTAGCTCGAGCGATCGCGGTACGACTCGCTCCGCACCGCAGAACCACGACTTGCTTCATGATCTCGGTGGTCTTGATCATGTGGTGGTTCAGGCAGCCGCCACTGCTCATGATCTTGGTCATCCACCGTTCGGGCACCTCGGTGAGCGGGTCCTTGATCGATTAGCGCGGGAGCGCTTCGGGCTGGCGGATGGCTTCGAGGGAAACGCACAAACCTTCCGGGTCCTCACCGAGCTGGAGGTGCTCGGACCAGGCGACCAGGGCCTCAATCTCACCGCCGCAACTCGCGCTGCCGTGCTGAAGTATCCGTGGGCCTGCTTCTCCTATCCCGATCCGCATCCCACAGCCTGGCCGGTACCGCCGCGCGGCGCCGGGCATTCGCGCGGCACCGGAGCAGCGAAATTCTCCGCGCTACACCATTGACCTGCCACAGATGATCGATGCCCTCGCGGCATTTCCCCAGCTGCCGCCCGGCCGGCAAACCGTGGAGTGCTCGGTGATGGATATCGCCGACGACATTGCCTACTCCCTGCACGATGTTGACGACTTTCATCGATCCGGAGTGCTGCAGTTCTCGCCCGTCTCTGGCGAATTTCGATCCTGGGAGAACGGCCGCGCCGAATTTGCTGATCTTGATGAGGCGAGCCTTGTCGGCGCCGCGGCGACAACGCCGGGAGCCGGCCTCGAGTGGCTACGGCGCCGTCTCCAGAGCCGAGACGGACTGGATCTTCGACGAAGACGTCTTCGCGACGGCGATTCGCACCGTCGGCGATGAGTTTGTCGACGGCGTGCTCGCCACGCCATACGACGGATCAATGGCAGCCGACCGCGCCATCTCAGCCTTTACCTCACGGTGGATCGACCACTTGATCAGCTCGGTCGGTACGGACCCGGACCCAGCGGTCCGCTCCGGCTACGTCGCCTTGGACTCACAGGCCTGGCATGAGGTGTCGGTGCTGAAGTTCGTCAACCAGTACTTCATCTTGGAGCGCCCCGATCTGGCGATGCTCCAGCGCGGTCAGGAGCAAACCGTCGAGCATCTCGTCTTGGCTTTTGACGGTTGGCTCTCAGACCCCGTCGACGCGAAGCCGCGCGCCGCGGCGGCTGCTCGACCTGGTGAACACGGCGACCCACGCGTACCACAGTGTGGCGCGAGAGCATCCGGAGTGGCTCGGTCGGCAGCCTCTCCGATGCCGAGCTCGCGCGGATGGGCAGGGGTAGAGGCATCATCGACTTCGTCAGCGGCCTGACAGACGCTCAGACCATCGCCCTAGGTGCCCGCCTCCAGCGGAGCGACTGGGCTGCTGTGGAGCAGCAGCATCTGACGATCGGGACATCACGAGTATCCCGACATACCTGCCAGCCGCCATCGTGAATTTGGCGCTGGCCGCGATGCGTGGTGATCCTCACACAGCCATGCTCGGCAGGAGATGAGCACACAGTCGGCGATGAAGGGATCTGCCATGGCACACGAAACCAGCACGGTCGATCGGAACCTGCACGAGAGCGTCATTCAAGATCATCTGATCATGATGCGGCAATATTTCGATCTGCTCTACACCAAGAACCTGGACTCCGTGCTCGGACTCGTCGACGACGACATCGAGTGGCTGATCGTCCCAACCGGCGATGTCATCCGGGAAAGGCCGTAGCCTCGCCGAGCTCGCCACGAACCATTGGGGCGCCTCGCCTGACCGAACCAAGAAATCGCTGAACCTCTTCGCTGCCGAGGACTATGCCTGCATGGAGTACATCAGCGGCGGCACACTCACCGGCGAAGTCGACTTCGGCTCCCTCGCGATCCCGCCGTCTGGCCGGGCCTACCAGATTCAATGCTGCTTTGTCTTCCACTTCAAAGATCACAAGATCGACCGCGTCCACGAGTACTTCGACATGGATACCGTGAAACGGATCGCCGGCTACGCAGCCGCGACTGAACGAAGGTCGTAAATCCGCAATGGCCTCCACAGCAACAAGCGAACCCATCAGCCGTCGCGGCCGCAGGCTGAACCCAGCACCGGCGATCGCCGGGATATGCCTATCTCGCCGTCTGGGTTGTGGGCCTAGCCATCTGGCCGTCCAATCTCGATGTCGCTTCCTCCGACAGCCAGGTGATCGCCGCCTACGCGGGCCACCGCGGCCAGGCAATGATCCAGTCCCTGCTGGTCCATGGCGTGGCCGCGGGTCGCCCTGGCCGTAGTGGTCCTGACATTGGGTAGAACGGCACGCCACCGCGGCGCAGATCTGCTGAGCAACGCCACGGTTGTGGCCGGTATCAGCGCGGCCGTCGTGTCGCTCGTCCAGTGCGGCCTTGGCCTGGTTCTTGCCGGATGGGCGGTTCCAGAGGGCGACGCCCGCGGCGCCGGGGCTGCTGTTCGCGGCGATCAATCGGCTGGACGGAGTCAAGATGCTCGCGCTGGCAGCCATGGCGGTGTCCGCAGCGGTGCTGGTACGCCGAACAGGGTGTTGCCTCGTTGGCTTGGCTACCTCGGCGTCATTCTGGCGGCTGCACTGGTGGGATTTCCGGTATCGGCTATCTGCTGCTGATCAACACCCTGGCGCTGGCGCGCGTACGCATCGGGAGTGCTGCTGTTGGTTTGGGTCGCGGCGGTAGCATCTCGCTCTCCTGGCGAACCCAGCCCGGCTTCTCGACCAGCACAAGACATAGGTTCGCGAACGCGCCAGCGTCAGGCATCGGGTCAGAAGGGCAGCAACCGCTCTGCGTTGCCGTGCGCGATTCGTTCCTTGTCGGAAGGGCTCACCGGAAGTTGATCGAGAAAGGCGCGCGCCTCGGTCATCGAGCTGTAGGGATAGTCGGCGGAGAACATGATCCGATCGGCACCGACTTCGAGGAACAAATCGAGGAATGCAGCCGTCCAGTTGAAGCCGCTGAACGTGTAATGCACGTTTTGCCTGAGGTACGCCGCAAACGGGCGTTCCAGCCCTGTCAGCCCCGGCGGCAGGGCTCGTTCGAGTCTCGGCAGCATGAAGGGCAGCGTCTCGCCCAAGTGGCCGACGACGAGCTGCAGGCCGGGATAGCGATCAAAGACCCCGCTGAGGATGAGCCGGATGACGTGGAGGCGGTGTCGATGTGCCAGCCCCACCCGGCAGTGGCAAGTGCATCCATGACTCCGGCCGAGTAAGCTGCCCGCGTACCAGGTGGCTGATCACCGACTGAGGTGGCGGAGTCGGATGGAGGTAAGAGCGGTACCCGTAAAGCCTCGGCACACGCCAGGATCGGCCAGAAGAACTTGTCATCCAAGTACCGACCACGGGAATGCCCGTTGATCAAGGCTCCCTTTGAATCTGAGAGCGGTGATCGCGCGCCGTAGCTCGTCGGCGGCAGCGTCCGGGTCAGCGGTTGGTAGGGCGGCGAACCCGGCTAGGCGGCCCGGATGGCGGCGGACCGCTCGCAGCAAGCGTGTCGTTCGTGCGCCCGGCGAGTGGCACCGCATCGTCTGCGCCGAGTTGCTCGAGGCCTGGCGCAGTCAGGCGACAAGACCTGAACGTCGATACGGGCGGCATCCATGTTCGCGATCCTGCCGTCACCGATGTCGCAGCAGTTGATCAATGAGCCGGGCAAGGCCAGCTGCCAACGTCCGGGTGCGCCTCGCGGCCTCGGCTTGTTGTGTGATCTGGCGCCCGGACCACTCGCGAACTCGGGCGTGGCGGTAGTGCTCCTCCAGGCGTGATCGTGCGCATCTCCATCACTCCAAGCATCGGCCCTCAAGATCGACACCGGAACATCTGGTGGTTGATAGCCAGCGGATAAATTCTCTTCCGGTTCATGGGGAGGCCTCGCCGACGGCGGTGCGGTCGACCGCAGTCCTTTGCTACGGTCGCGCAATCCCACCTTGGCCGGCATCGCTGCTAGCCCCCATTCGCACTTCCTGGCAACATGAAGCAGAAAACCTGATGGCCACCGGGTCTCAGCTAGCTGGGAGGCAGGCCGGAGATCGCCGCGCACACGAAGGACCGTTCCTTGGGCTGATGCCCGGGTTCCACCCGCAGGATCCGCGATGCTTGAGTTGTGGAGGTGATCGCGGAGGTCCTGCGTCGGGTGACGGCCGTCCAGCCGCCGCCTGCCCCAGTCGTTGTCGCGCTCGCCGCTGCTATCGCGGCCGCGCGTCGTCCTACCGCGGGCAGTCTGGCCGCACACACGCATGTTGGTGACCATCACCCACGAAGGTGCCCATGGGGTGGCGGCGTTCGTGACAGGGCGTCGACTCCAAGGCATCCGGCTGCACTCCGACACCTTCGGGGCTGACCGTCTCCAGCGGGCGACCGAGTGGGCCGGGCATGGTGACGATGCTGCTGGCCGGCTATCTGGGACCGGCCGTGGTCGGACTAGGGGCGGTCGGCCTGTTGATTGCCGGGTACAGCCTGGGTTTGCTCTGGCTCTTCGTGATCTTGCTCGCGTTGCTCCTGCCGCAGATCCGCAATTTCTTCGATCCGTGTTGGTTGTGGGGTGCGCAATCGCACTGATTCTCGTGAGCTGGTATTTGCCCGCCGATATGCAATCCGCGCTCGCGTACGTGCTGACCTGGACACTGTTGTTTTCGGCTCCGAAGCCTGTGCTTGAGCTGATCAGGCAGCGACGATTCGGGCGCGCTCCACAGTCCGACGCCGACCAGCTGGCCCGACTTACTCACGTCCCGGCTGGCCTTTGGGCGGGTGGATTTCTCGTTATCAACTGTGCCGGTCTTGTACTCGGGTCTAATCTTGCTGCTGCCGGCGCTGGCCGAGCTCGGCCGCAACGTCGCGCAGCAGCTCGCGGCCGCCTGAAATCCGACCAGACACACCGAGCTGGACATGACAAAGCGGCCTCATCCGAATCGGATAAGGCCCCCGTCGCTGCGGGTCTTCCTTAGAAAACCTTGCCATCGCGCTGCGCAACCAGGATCAGCTCGTCGCGCATAGCGGCAGTCGCGGCATTCCCGGCGATCGCGCGATCTCCAACTCCCGGACGGGTGCGATTGATCTCATGGTGGCTGCGGACGACCTTGATGAGGCGTGACATCGTGACCATCCTTTCGGCACTAGAAACCTTCGGCATCTTCGAATTTGAAGATCATTTATGCAACGGCTCCAGGCCCTGCGATATTCCCGCGGATCGCAGCGGCGGCTTGACGGCCCTGCGCGGACCGCCGGCTGCCTCGGGCGCCCATGCGCGGAGACGGCGCCAGCGCGGCTAGCAAACCTGCGTTAGTCGAGCGTCGGGGTGCGGTTCATCGATGGTGACGCTCCAGACATCTCAAGTTTGCTAGCCCACGCTGGCGCCGCTCGCGTACAGGCTTCACGCCCGTGCCGGCAGGTCAGCAAAGGCTGTATTACGCCGACGTTCGGGTGCGGTTTCCTGAGGTGCCGTTTCAGGTATCTGAGCTCGCCGCTGCGCAGGCAGCTTTGCCGATGTCTCTAAGGGCGCAGCCTGCTTCCGCGAAATCTCGGCGGCGTGTGGTCGCGGTCCCGCGGGTAGTTGCTTAGGCGGCTTGACCGAAGCTGCCGGTCGCTCAAGATCAGCGCCGGCGCCCTCCAGCTCTGCCTCGACTCGGATCCGCTCGATGTCGCGCCTCGAAGCCGACAGAATCAGTGGCCAGCTCGTGCTCGATCTCGAGCATCTCGCAAGCCTGCATGAGGAGCTTGTCGTACGCGAGTCGGTTGCCCATCTGGTGGGCGGCAGACTTATGGGAATCCGAGCCAAGAATCGCCCGCAACCGCCGCAGGTCCGCGGCGAGCTGCCTCGATTGGTACGCCTTGCTGGCTGCGCAGCTCACGAACAGCATGCCCGTGCGCGGCCGCCGAGCTTCGCCGTTCCCGCCATCGCCGTAGGCCTTCGTCCCACCTCTCCGACCAACAGATCGTAGAGTGACCACGCTCAGTATGGGTACGAGCACCATGATGGCGACGGCGATAGCCACCAAGTACAACCTGGTACAAGTCCACCGCCATGAAATACACACTAAGTCGGGCTCGGAGGGTCTGCACAAGGCGAGGTGCCTAGGCCTGAAACAAGCCCCGTTACCGCGCGACGCGTCAGCCGAAGGTGCGTCCTGGTGATAAGGAGCGGCCCTTCCACGCCCGACCGCGAGCCAGTCGCGCCTATATGCGGCTTGACACGACCGACCGCCAGCTAGGCGGTGCCGCTGCTGCCGTAAACCGAGACGTGCACGTGATCCATGTGATTGGCAGTCGGTGAACCGCGGTCCGACATCGAACGCCAGCCCTCCGAACTCCGCTGGACGGTCCAGATGTGCTGCCGATAGATGACCTCCATCGCGCCCAGCTCTTTGGCGTTGGCACGGACCCATCTAGCGATCTCCCAACCAGATTGTGGAGTCAGAGATCATGCAGTCGACGGCCCGACCTTGCCCGTGGTAGCCGCTCGAGGTGCGGCGTCCCAAGAAGTTGCGTGATCTGTGGATAGCGATGGCAGAGGGCGCGGTGGACGCGGATCTGGCATCAGGCGTGAGGCCCGATTCCACCGAAGATCCTGACGGACAAGGAGCTCCTGAGATGCCGCCGCTGCCTACACTGACGCAGCCTGAGACGTCGGCTTCTTGTCTGAGAGGTACTTGTCCTTCACCCAGCGACCCTTGTGGTGATAGGACACATACCGGAATCCGTCGGTGACCGTGTAGGTGACCGACAGCTTCGTGCCGGCACGGACAGACGCCAACCACATGAGCGTCGTCTTGAGGCTTGGTCCGTACGTTCAGCTCAGTCGTGGCGTACTTGCTATCGCTGATCTTGAGCTTCAGGACCGGCGTGATCGTTTCCGAGGCGGAGCTCTTTGGTCGCGGCGCCGCCTCGCTCCGGATGGGCGCTCGGGCGATGTGGCGACTGACCTCCTGCGTACGTGCTCGCGGCGCGCTCGAGCGGTAACACATTTGATGCCGTCGAGGCCGGAGCCGGGTACGCCACCTCGGCGCCATCACCTGGTATGACTGCGCCGGCTACGCCTGCACCCAGCGCCGTTATCGACGGCCGCTGGAACTGCGATTCTTGCTACCCGGACCGCCAAGGGCGGCCGTATCGCCCGTCGTGGGCGCGGTCGAGTCACGTGAAGGTCCTCCCCGAGAAATGAGACCAAAGCGTTATCTCCCGCAGGAGTCTAAAACAGATTCGTCACGATCGTTCAACCCGCAGGACGGGTTTGGACAGAATTTTTTCGTCTCTTGGGCGATATCGAGCTGGAATCTGGTCCAGATCAGGCCGTAAGAGGACCACCAGCACGCAGCGAACTCGTTGTGCCGTTACCGTTCCGCAGCTGTCAGCGGTTCGGGTACCCGGCCTAGGCACCTCGCCTCGCGCGCCAGAAGTCACGGCAATAGCGTTGGGAGCCATCGAGTCCCAATCAGGAAGGCCGAACCCGCATGGCTACCTATGACGCAATCGTGATCGGAGCAGGACAACCAGGCCCGGAGTTGCCGGTGCCTTGGCGGATGACGGCAAGCGGGTCGCCCTGATCGAAATGGAGCGGGCTGGCGGTACCTGCCTCAACCACGGTTGCAAACCGACCAAGGCCCTACGCGCGAGTGCAGCGGTCGCTCATCAGGCACGTCGGGCAGCCGAGTACGGGGTGAGAACTGGCGATATCACGGTTGACTTCCCAGCTGCCATGAGACGGATGCGCTCGATCATCGATGGCCTCCGCGAGTCGTTGGACGGCTGGCTGGCGGGCGTTGCTGGCCTTGATCAATTTCATGGCACGGCAACAGTGACGACCGATCCGGCCGGCCAAGAGCATCGGGTTGCGGTCGAGGATCAGCAGCTGACGGCTAAGCGGCTCTATCTGAACTTGGGGCGCGCGCGAGCAGGCCGCCGATTCCCGGCCTAGAAACCGTTGCGGCAATGACCGAGGTGGAGCTGTTGGCCCTGGATTCCCTGCCAGATCATCTGGTGATCATCGGCGGCGGCTACATCGGACTGGAGTTCGGTCAGATGTTTCGCCGTTTCGGGGCACGCGTCACGATCATCACGGGCAGCCGGGTTGCACCACGTGAGGACGAGGACATCTCCGACACTCTTGCTGAGATGCTCACCGACGAGGGCGTCGATATCATCGTTGGCCGGCCAGCACGGGTTGGGACCTGGTCAGGGGCGGCATCGAGGTGCAGGTTGGCGACAACCAGACGATCGTGGGTAGTCACCTGCTGCTGGCGACCGGTCGCCGCTCCAACTCTGATCTGCTCGGTCCTGATCATGGGATCGAAACCGACGAGCGCGGCTTCTTCACCATCGACGGCCGGTTCCAGACATCGGTGAAGGGCGTCTGGGCACTCGGGCGACGTGAACGGTCACGGCGCCTTCACCCACACGGCCTATCAGGATGGGCAGATTCTGCTGCATCCACCACGGACGGTCGATGGCCGAGTGCCGATCTACGCGTTGTACACCGACCCGCCGCTGGGACGGGTGGGGATGACGACCAGCGAGGCGCGGGCGTCCGGCCGGAACGTCTTGCAGGCCGAGGTGCCGATGAGCAGCGTCAGCCGCGCGGATCTTGGAGGGCGAGACCACTCGGACTGATGCGGATTCTCGTCGATGGCGACACGGGAGGAGTTTCTCGGCGCCACAATCCTCGGCCTGCACGGAGACGACCTCATTCAGATCATCGGGACAGCCATGCAGGCGGGAGAGCAATACGTAACTGAACGCATTAAC
>ERZ1370068.1674-contig-11590_pt1 | contig 59023 bp, 94 predicted proteins | sample MGYA00561227_ERZ1370068 | MGnify/ENA primary metagenome ERZ1370068 (study PRJEB38410, sample SAMEA6850437) | metagenome | study: Metagenomic assessment of the ecological functions of the soil: analysis of the soil microbiota associated with the... | reverse complement strand
TCTGGATGGCGGGTTCCAGCGCCGTTGCGGCGGCTCTACGCGGATGCGGCCTGGTTGCAGCAACTGGTCACTGAGGAACTGCAGCCGAGACCCGGACGTATCCGCACCTGCATGTGCGCATGGCGTTCATCGGCGCGGTCGGCGCCGCGCTCATGGCGGCGCTGCACGTCGACAGTGCGCTGGGTCCGGCCACACTGTGGTTGTGCCTTTTCGCATCCAGCTCTCGATGACTGCTTCCCAGGGTCTGGCCTTGGTCCTGGCCTATGCCGTGACGTTGAGCGCTTCGGTTCTTTTTGCGGGCATTCTGGTCGATGTTGCCGTGGCATGCTGCTGCCATTCTTTGGGCTGGCGACGGCGCTGGGGACCTACGTTCTGAACAAACGAAAACTTCTGCCGCATGGTTAAACTGCGTGGTCGGATTTCTGATACGTTTTACCTCTACGTCTTTGACCCGCACAATTTTGGCTGGTCAGTGGCATATACGTTTTCCGGCATGTCGCTCGCGATCGGAGTAATGGTGGCCTTCGATATGGTTCTGTGGCCTGATCCGGCGGAGCGGAAACTACTGCGCTCGTTGGCGGATACTCTCGATCGCCAGTGCCAGCGACTGGCCGCGATCGGTCGCGCTTATCTTGATCCGCTCGGCGCAACTGTATTGCCCTCAGCCGTCCCATCGTTTCGATACTGCCCGCGCAGCTCCCTTTACTGGAACGCGCCAGACGCGAGCTCAATAATCCAGCAGCGCGAAGCTATCCTGCTCGCTGCAGTCACGACGACCGAGCGTCTCCACATCGAGATTGAACAGATTGCTGGCGATCGCGCGCGACAACGTCCCGCGAGATATCCGCGCGCGGCTGCGGCCCGAGATTGAAGCAGTGCTTCAGGCCATCGGTGCAGCGCTTCGGCAGCAGGCGCACGGAAGCGGCCATGGGGTTAGCGACCATCCAACAATTCGAACTATGAGGAGCTCAGCACGGCGATACGTTCGAGCCTCGACTCTCTGCAGGCGCGTGAAACTCTGGCCTTGAGCCAGCTACCGTCCACCGACGCGGCCGCGACTGGCTAATGTTGCTGCCTTCAATCTGGGCCTCCGCAAGATCGGACTGGCGGCTTCTCAATCGGCCGCTGGGCGACGTACACGGTCTGGCTTTTCCGAAGGATACATACTCTGGAGCGACCCAATCCGGCGCGCGACCCGGCGCTGATGCGCTACAGCGCGAAACTGGGGATCGCTACCACTCTGGCGTTTGTCGTTGGTGTTGCGTCGCACAGGAGCGATCTCGGCGTCATCGTGTGGACCGCGCTTATAGCCGGGCTGCCGACCTATGGGGCAACACTGCGTAAGATGATCCTGCGCATCGTGGGGGAGTGATCGGCGGTCTGCTGGCGTTGCTGGTCATGATGGTGGTATCGCCCAACTTCTGAGTCGGTCGGCTCGTACCTGGCTGCGTTCTTCGTCGTGTTGTTCATGGCTCGCCTACGTGAGGCCTGAGCAGCGGGCGGCTGGCGTACGCGGGCCAGCAGGCCGGCGTCTCTTTCGTCGTGGCGTATGCCGCATCTGAGCCCCAACGCAGACTTCTATACGCCGCTTGTGGCGCGTGTGGGGCATATTCCTGGGGCTCATCATTGTCACTTTAGTGTTCTTGCTCGTCGCCCCCGAGTACGCGGGGAAGGCCTCGCGCCGCGGGTCGCGCGCATCCTCCGCGCCGCCCTGGAGCTCCTCCGACCGGCGCCGGGCCTGACTGGCGGCAACGGGTGCAGCAGACTCGATATGGAGGCGACGCTGCATCTGACTGCAATTGCTCGGAATTGCCGAGGAGGCTCAGGTAGAAGGACAGCGCAGCGGCGTCAATCCCGAACGCGGTCGTCGAGGCGGCCGGGACGCTCCGGCGGATTGTGCATCGTCTGAGTGGTATCGCTAGCGCGCGGCTGGCGGTTCTCGCAGCCTCCGCTACCGGCCGAACTTCAGGCGGCGCGGGACGCGGGCGACAACGCGCGTTGCGCCACCATCTGCAGTCGTGGCTCGAGGTCGTGGAACAGGAGCCTGGCCCAGACCGCCGCCGCATCCTCGAGGTTGCGGCGCATTTCACGCCAGATGATCTGGCAGTGCCCCTGGCAGAACTGGAAGAGCATCTCTCCGTGTTTGGGTTAGGAGAACTCGCTTCCTGGCCGGCAGCGGCACGAAGCGCCTCTCTCGCGGAAATTGAGTCCTACCGTCAGCTCGTGGTACTGATGACCGAGTTGAATCAACAATTCGTGGAGATCCCGGCGGCGCGCACGCTGAAGTCGCTGCTATTGTAAGCCATGTGATCGTGTCGCCGCACGGGACTGGACTGACGTCGCGGCGGAAGTATGCGGTGGAGGAACTCAGCAAAGGGAGACATGAGAAAATGGCGACAGAAACCGAGGCGATATATCGGCAAAGGTCGTCACCATCGACTGACGCACGAGGAATCTCGAGAGGTGCGTGCGTGCAGGAAAATTGCTCATGCAGCGAGCGGCTCAATAGCATCCCGGAAAGGGCAGCCGCGGACGCCGATATCCGAGTTTCGGCAATCTACTTCCTGAGCTCCTTCTTTCGATCGTCATACTGGCCGGATGCGTGGAAATGCCGGTGTCGATACGGGCGCCGTACAGCGCGGCCTCACTTTCATACTCGGCTCCTGGCAGCCGCCACCCGCAGTCACGGTTAACCGCGTCCAAGTGGTGGCCGGCCGCAGGACACCGGTCCCGGTCGATGCCTCGACGCTGTCTACGGCCTCGCCGGATCTCATCGACTTCGCCCACCGCGCCAACCCGGAGACCCGGCGGGCGTGGGAAGAGGCGCGGGCCGCCGCCGCGCAGGTGGCGCGCGCCGAGGCGGCATACTACCCCACGCTTTTTTATGGCTGCCGGCGGCACCTCGCGCGTCGCCGACCGGTGCCCCGTCCCTTGGCACGTTCACGGTCGAGGGCCGGGCGTCAACCCGCAACTGCAGCTCAACTGGATCTTGCTCGATTTCGGCCGCCGCAGCTCCAGTGTTGAGCGCCGCGCCCGGGAGCTCTTCAGGCCAATTTCGCGTTCAACCGCAAACTGCAGGAAGTCGCCTTCGCTGTCTCACGGAACTACTTCAGCCTCGACGCCAGCCGGGCGCGCGTAACAGCGGCGCGCGCGACCTTGGAATCAGCGGTTGCGGTGGAGGAGGCGGTGGGAGCCCGTCTGGAGGAGGGATTGGCCACGCGCCCCGATATTCCTGCTCGCCCGACAGGAGCGGGCGCGCGCAGCATTCGAGGTGGAGGACGCGCTGGGTGCCGTGGACGATGCGCAAGCCGCCCTCGCCGACAGTCTCGGCATCGCGCCCACTCGCGCTGATGCGGGTCGCCGATCTCTCAGCGCTTGGCTCTTCCAACCGGGACTCGCCGATTCGGTGGAACAGATCATTGACCGGGCGCTTGCTCGCCGGCCGGACTTGACTTCGCGGCTGGCTGCCTTGCGTGCCCGTGAAGCCGAAGAACGGCGGGCGGCAGCAGAGTTCTGGCCACGACTCTGTGTTCTCGGGGTCGGCCGGCCAGGCGGTGCAGCGGTACCGTGTCGGGCCGCCCTTCGGCACATTCAATCATGAATGAGACGGAGTACCGGGCCTTTCTCAACTTCGAGTGGAAGCTCTTCGACGGGTTCGAGCGCAACAACGCGCTGCGCGAGGCGAGGCTCCTTGCGCGGGCTGCGGAGGCCGACTTGGCCGCACTCGAGTTAAAGGCGATTCGCGAAGTGTGGAAGGCTTACTCGGACGTGAAGACGGCGCTGCGCAAGCACGAGTACGCGCTCGCTCTGCTCGCCGGCTTCCCAGGAGGCGTACGAGTCGACCTTGGAGTCGTATCGCTCGGCGGGGCTGGCGACCGTGATCGATCTGTTGGCGGCCCAACGCGACCTGGCCCGCGCCAGGACCACCGACATCCAGACCCGCGCTGAGCTGCTGACCGCCGCCGCCGCCTTGACGTTCGCCGCCGGCGATTGATTCTACGGAGTGTTAGGCCGGATTAGTCATGCTACGAGGAAAACGCGTACTCAGTATAAGTGGTGTTCAAGCGGTTCAAACCGTTCCAGCCAGTTCAACCCTTACTATGTCCTCCCACGTGTCGCGGGGAGGAGGTCCGGTTGGTAGTCCTTCTGACGGTTTGAACGGTTTGAACAGCTTGAACGGTTTGAACTCTGGTTCGATAGGCGCAACCACTCAGCATGCGCGAGCTTCAATACGGCCAATCATTTACTTGATGGGCGTTGCCACGTTTCTTTTGTCTTGCTGCGGGTTGTGATCCCGTTCTGAACATCGGAGGTACCTTTTTCCCGGGCTGGATGGTTGCGATCCTTATCGGCAGTGCTCTCACCGTCGCCATTCGCTATGTCTTCGTTTTCACCCGGCTGGAACCGCACGTGGGTCCGCTGGCCCTGATCTACACGAGCCTTGGGGTGCTCCTGAGTGTGGTGAGCTGGCTTATCCTGTATCGGAGTTGACTGATGGCTAACGACAAGCGTGATTCTTCGAGGCTCCACATTGTCGGCCGCATCATCGGTATTGCGATCGTCATAAGCGCAGTGGTCGCGACCATCTACGCCATCCGTTTGAACTACGCGCGTCCGAGAACCGACGATGCTGCGGTCCGCGCCTAATGTCGTCGGCATCGCGCCGCATGTGAGCGGTCCCATCGTCGATCTGCGCGTGGCGGACAATCAGTTCGTGAAGCAAGGAGACCTGCTCTTTGCGATCGACTGTCGCCCGCTACGAGGCGCGGCTGGACCGCGCCCGCGCCGACCTGGCGCTCACACTGAAAGAAGTTGACGCCCAACGAAGGACGATCGCCTCCACCGACTTCGGAGATTGCTCGCCGCGAGGCAAGCCTGGCGGCCGCTGACTGCCGAAGTCGGCCGCGCGAGCGAGGAGCGGGCGGCGGCGGAAGCCGCGGTGGCCAAGCTTCAGGCCGAGGCAGCCTACGCGGAGACTACCTGCACCGTGTTGAGCGCCTGGTGGATCGCCAGTTCGTGACCACCGATAAGGTGGCCGAGGCCCGCAGTCGCCGCGATGCGAGCGCGGCGGCGGTGCAGCAAGCGCAGCGCCGGCTTCGCGCGGCCGAGGCCGCGGTCGAATACGACGTGGCCCAGCGCCGCGGCGCGGCTCGCGCCGTCGAGCAATCACGCCATGATGTGTCGCGCGCTCAAGACCTTTTGGCACCAGGTCGGCGATGTCAACGCCCGCATCCAGGCAGCCGAGGCAAGCGTGCGCGCCGCCGAACTCGACGTGGGCTACTGCCGAGTCAGCGCCCCCTTCGACGCCTACGTGACGAATCTCAACATCGCCGTCGGCGAGTACGCGCGACAGGGCCAGCAGATTTTCGCCCTCGTGGACAACCGCGCCTGGTACGTGCTCGCCAACTTCCGTGAGACCTACATGTCGTCCATCAAGCCGGGGATGGAGGCGGACGTGTACCTTCTCAGCTATCCGGGCCGACGGTTCCGCGGGGTCGTGCAGGGGATCGGCTGGGCCAACAAGCCTCAGGATGGCGCGCACGGTGGGCGTGCTGCCGCAAGTGCAGCAGACGCTGAACTGGGTCCGCCTCGCCAACCGGTTCCAGGTTCGCGTCCGCCTCGAGGAGCAGCGACGCAGAGCGCCCCTTCCGGATGGGAACCACGGCCGTCGTCACCATCCGCGGTTTTCCGCCCGGGACGTCCTCGGCCTCTGCGCCGCGGTGAGGTGTTTCTGGAACAGCCGGCTGGCTGGGCAGCGGTTCGTGAGCGAGGCGTCCTAAGGCCGGATGGTTGGTCCTGAAAAACGTGCGCCGCGCCCGGGTTTGAACGCTCTGCGCTCCTGTTTCGCGGGGAAGTCGGCACTGTCCAACTGCGCGAACCGAGCCGCGCAACTTACGGCTTTCGATTTGGGATTCCAGTTCGCTGAAAGCGTCTTGTGGATCGACCGTTCGATTGTGGACTCACGGACCTAAGGCCCCGAATGGCAAGCTCACCACCCTGAGTCGAAAGTCGAAGGGGAGATAACTCTGACTCTAGCTAAGGAAAATCGAAGGCAAAATCGGGGTAATCCCAATTGGGGTTTGTCTGTAAGTTTACTAGTTAGCAGTAGTGTTTAGCTGTCCTCTTATTGGACTAAGGTCCAATATACAGGGTTTCAATTTTTCGCTAGGGGTGAAGCTACTGTGTGCCAGCGAGCGATCGAGCGCGCAAGTGCAAAACTGCCACAACAAACGAGACAACACTTCCGAGTGGCCGAGCACGAGCACACTGTGGAACTCCAAGTGAAATTCATGATGGCTTTGAATCGACAACGCGTTGGTACGGCCGTGAATTCGGTGCTGTGCTGGCTCCGATGCAGGCCAATTCGGGCAGGCCCTCGCCGGTCTTCGACGGGCAATGAACGATCTGACGCGATGAAACTACATATGAAAAAGGAGATAGCTATGAAGGTGATACATTTTCTGGCGTTGCTCTCGTTGAGTGCTTTGCTCTGCGCGTGCGCGGCCGTCAAAGGCGGAACCGATGTTGACGATGGCAGAAATGCGCTACTGGCGGGCAACTATCAAAGCAGCCGCCGGCTATTTTCAGGAAGCCGAACAAGCAGACCCCAGCTACATGTACGGCACGGAGCTACGGGAGGGAGTTGCGAGCTTTCTGGGTAGATCACAATACCTCACCGGGGACTATGCTCAAGCCCGTCAGACTTTAGAAAAAGCGCTTTCCCGGCACAAGAGCGACAACCTCGCCCGGCTTTACCTCGGCCTTACGTTGTATCGTCTAGGAGACCAAAAGGCGGCACTGACGAATATCGAACGGGGTATGAAGGGAATTGATAACTGGCTTAACTACCTAAACACGAACTTTGCCCAGGAGTTTGGGCAAGGCTGGGACCCGGGTGGAACCATCCGGGCCAGCATTAAGACCGATCTCGCCATGATCTCCAGCGGCCAAATCGACTGGCCCAAACTCGTTGCCGCTGGAGAGAGGCTAGGGATCCGGGTTGAACAAGAGGAACAAAACTACCGGACACAGAATTTAAGCGGTACAGGTAGTGAACCAGCAACTGAATGCTCTCAAGTGGGTGTCTCAGAAATTCGACACACAACTCGGGTGTCATTCCGGATAGGCAAGCGGAGGATGGGGGGACAATCCGTGAGGACTACAGCGCCCTTCCTCCTCCTCCCCGCATTGGACCAAAGTCCAATAGACACGCTTTCTACTTTTCAATAGAAGCAAGATTAAGGGCGTATGAAGTTTTTCGGGTTGATCTTCTTTTCGCTCAAAAGCGTTGCAAATCGTGGTGTAAGGTGCACGTTATTTAAGGGGCGCAGTGGCTGAGAGACCGCAAGGAGCAGCCGTATGAGTGAACCGCTTACGGTCATTTACGTGGCGAGGCATGGGGAAACTGCCTGGAGTCTTTCGGGCCAGCATACGGGAGTCACTGACTTGCCGCTCACCGAACGCGGCGAGCGCAACGCCCGGCGGCTTGAGAGCGATTGAGAGGACTGACTTTCGCCAAAGTATTTCACCAGTCCGTTGCAGCGCGCGCGCGCACCTGCGAGCTGGCCGGCTTCGGCGCTTCGGCTGAAGTCGATCGCGACCTGCTCGAATGGAACTACGGCGAGTATGAAGGTCGCCGCACGGCCGAGATCCTTGCGGAGCGACCTGGTTGGCAAATTTTCCGTGACGGTTGCCCCGGGGGAGAATCACCGGATCAAATCTGGCGCGCGGGCCGACCGGGTCGTGAGCCGCTTGCGCGCCATTCACGGGGACGTGTTGCTTTTTTCCAGCGGCCACTTTCTGCGCGTGCTCGCCGCTCGCTGGCTCGGGCTCGAACCGGCGGGCGGCAGATACTTCCTGCTGAGCACGGCGAGCCTGGGTACGTTGGCCTATGAACATAATAACCTGTCCGAGCCGGTGATCCAGCTGTGGAATGACACGCGTCATGTGGAGATGTGAGCCGGTGAACATTTCGAAACCGTGTAATGAGTTGAAGACCGAATTCCTTCTCCCGAGTGAGCAGGAAAGATGACGGGGCAGTTCAAAATTGGCAACTCACCTCAACCTCTCCCGTTGAGGGAGAAGAGGAAGAAAAGATCAAGCTTCCGCTATGAGGGAACTCAATGACTAATTCCGAAAGGGACATTTGATGAAAGCAGAGACGCAGAAGAGTCCAGTTCCCCGACAGCCAACCGGATCCGATGAGATGTCCAAGCTCATCCAGCAATACGGCTGCGGGCCGATTCGGTTCACGGGAACCGATAACGCGTTCTATGAACGGCATCTCGTTTTCGACAACGTCATCGAATTGATGGCCGCCGGCCCACGCGAGCGCTTTGAGGCTGTCGCTCGCTCCGTGCGCGATATCCTGTCGCAGCGCTGGGTGCACACGGAAACGACCTACCAGACGCGCAGAACCCCAAGCGCGTTTATTATCTCTCGATGGAATTTCTCATCGGCCGCTCGCTGGCCAACAACGTCACCAACCTTCTCCTCGATCCGGTCGCGAAACAAGCCGTCCAGCAAAAAAATCTCGATTGGTTCGAATTGCTGGAGCAGGAACCCGACGCGGGCCTGGGTAATGGCGGGCTCGGGCGCCTGGCGGCTTGCTTCCTCGATTCGATGGCGACGATGCAAATCCCGGCCATGGGCTACGGCCTGCGCTACGAATACGGTATCTTTAAGCAGTCCATCCAGGACGGCTGGCAGCGTGAACTGCCGGACAACTGGCTCCGGCGCCCGGACCCGTGGGAAGTTCCACGTCCGCACGAGACCGTGGACATCAAGCTCAACTGCTCATTCGAGGTGCGCGGCGGGACTTTGCGCGCGGTCGTCGGCTGTCCATCCAGTCTGATCGGTGTCCCGTTCGATCGCCCCGTGGTGGGCTACGGCGGCAAGACCATCAATACGCTCAGGCTCTGGGCTGCGGCGGCGCACGATTACTTCAACTTTCAAGAATTCAGCAGCGGCGATTTCGTCGGCGCGCTGGCGGAGACGCTCGAGGCCGAATCGCTGACGCGAGTACTGTATCCCGACGACTCGACGAGCCAGGGACAGGGACTGCGCTTCGTGCAGGAGTATTTTCTCGTCGCCTGCTCGCTGGCCGATCTCGTGCGGCGCTTCCGGCGCGAGCAACACCGACTGGAGCGCGCTTCCCGACAAAGTCGCCATCCAGCTCAACGATACGCACCCGACACTGGCGGTCCCCGAGTTGATGCGGATTCTGCTCGACGAGGCGCACCTCGGCTGGGACCAGGCCTGGGATCTAACGCAGAGGACGCTGGCGTACACGAACCACACCTTGCTGCCCGAAGCGCTCGAGAAATGGCCGGTCGCGTGGTTTAAAATGATGCTGCCGCGTCACCTGGAGATCATCTTTGAGATTAACCGGCGTCTGCTCGATGAGGTTCGGACCCGCTTCCCCGGCGACGAGGGACGAGATCGAGCGCGTGAGCCTCATCGAGGAGGGCCCGAGCCAAGCACGTCCGCATGGCCAACCTGGCCATCGTCGGCTCGCACAGCACCAACGGTGTCGCCGCGATTCACTCTAGGCTGCTGCGCGCGATGACGGTCAAGGATCTGGCCGAGATGTATCCTCGAGCGTTTCAGCAACAAGACCAACGGCGTCACGCCGCGCCGCTGGTTGCTGATGTCGAACCCGGCACTCGCGCGCACGATCACCGAGGCCATCGGCGACGGCTGGATGCACCGACCTCAGCCAGTTGAGCAAGTTGAAGCCGCTGGCCGGTGACAAGGGTTGCGCGACGACTTCCGCAAGGCCAAGCGCGAGGCCAAGTCGCAGTTTGCCGATTGGCTCAAGCGCGACATCCGGCGAGACGGTGGACCCGGACAGCATCTTCGATTGCCAGATCAAGCGCATCCACGAATACAAGCGGCAACTCCTCAACGCCCTGCGCGTCGTGGTGCTCTACAACCGGCTGCGGGAGAACCCAAACCTTGATATGACGCCGCGGACGTTCTTTTTTCCGGCAAGGCGGCTCCCGCCTACCACCTGGCCAAGGTCATCATCAAGTTCATCAACAACCTCGCCGGCACCATCGACGGCGATCCGGCGATGCGCGGCCGGCTCAAGGTCCTGTTCCTGCCAGAGTACTGCGTTTCACTGGCGGAGCGGCTGATCCCCGCCACCGACGTCTCCAACCAGATCTCGACCGCCGGCTACGAAGCCAGCGGCACGAGCAACATGAAGTTCATGATGAACGGGGCGCTGACCATCGGCACCCGAGACGGCGCGACCATCGAGATGGCGGAGGAAGGCGGTGAGGAAAATTTCTTCTTGTTCGGCCTGACGGCGGAACAGGTGGCCGGCAGCCGCGGCTGGTACAACCCGCAGTGGCACTATGACAACGAGCCGGAGACCCGCGCGGCGTTGGACTTGATCTTCTCCGACCACTTCAGCCGCTATGAGCCGGGCGTGTTCACTCCGCTGCGCGACGCGCTGCTGACTCGCGGCGACTACTACATGCACCTGGCGGACCTCAAGTCCTATCTCGAGGCGGACCAGCGGCTGCGCGAGCTGTATGCTGACCCGGACGCCTGGGCGCGCAAAGCGATCTTAAATGTGGCGGGCTCCGGGAAAGTTCTCCAGCGACCGCACCATCGCCGAGTATGCCGCTGACATCTGGAAGGTTGAAGCCGTGCCCGATGCCGTAGCGTCTTCGGGCAAAAGATGCGACAGTTTTGTTAGAGATGGACTTCAGGTTTCGGGTGTCAGGTGTCAGACATGGAGGCGAGGGTCGAGTGACGAGTGGTCGAAAAAGAGTGTCAGGACTGTATGCCGTCTGGATTATTGGAATAATGGAATGGTGGAACGGGGAAAATTGGAATGATGGAATATTGGAATACTGAACGGATTGGTTTAACGATTGCTGTTCGCTTCTTCCATTATTCCAATGTTCCAGGTTTCCATTATTCCATTTCCTAAGAGAGTAAAGCTCCATGGCGATTTCCCCCTCGCCGGCAAACCGGCCCCAAAGGAGATGCTGGTCGATTTGGCCCAGCTCGAACGGGAGTACTACGAGCGCCGCCCCGACATGGAAGATCCTAACCAGCTGGTCAGCTTCGGCACCAGCGGGCACCGGGGCTCGCCGCTGCACGGCTCGTTCACCGAGGCGCATATCCTGGCCATCACCCAGGCTATCTGCGACTACCGGCGCGGCCAGGGCACCGACGGCCCGCTCTACATGGGCAAGGACACCCACGCGGTGTCCGGGCCCGGCCGAGCGCACCGCGCTCGAGGTGCTGGCCGCCAACAACGTGGAGACCATCATCCAGCGCGACGACGGCGTGACGCCGACGCCGGTCATCTCGCGGGCTATCCTCGTTTACAACCGTGGCCGCAAGGAGCACTCTCGCCGACGGTATCGTCGTCACACCGTCGCACAACCCGCCGGAGGACGGCGGCTTCAAGTACAACCCGCCTAACGGCGGCCCGGCCGACACCGACGTGACGCAGTGGGTCGAGGACCGTGCCAACGAGCTGCTGCGCGAGGCAACGCCGGCGTAAAGCGCGTGCCGTTCGCCACGGCCATGCAAGTCGGCGACGCACGCGCCAGGAAGACTTTGTCCTGCCGTACGTCCGCGACCTGCGGAACGTCGTCGACATGGACGCCATCCGCGCCGCCGGTCTCAAGCTAGGCGTGGACCCGCTCGGCGGCGCCGCCGTGCCTTACTGGGAGCCGATCAACGAAATCTACAAGCTCGACATCGCCGTCGTGAACCCGACGATCGATCCGACCTTCTCGTTCATGACGGTGGATCACGACGGCAAGATCCGCATGGACTGCTCGAGCCCATATGCCATGGCCCGGCTCGTGGGCCTCAAGGATCAGTACCGCGTCGCCTTCGCCAACGACCCGGACTCCGGACCGGCACGGCATCGTCACGCCCTCCGCGGGGTTGATGAACCCCAATCACTATCTGGCCGTAGCCATCCGCTACCTGCTCACGCAACCGTCCGCAGTGGCCTGCTCACGTCGCCGTCGGCAAGACCTTGGTCAGCAGCAGCATGATCGATCGCGTGGTGAACAAGCTTGGCCGGCGGCTGTGCGAGGTGCCGGTTGGATTCAAATGGTTCGTGCCCGGGCTCTTCGACGGCTCATTCTGTTTTGGCGGCGAGGAGAGCGCCGGGGCAAGCTTCCTGCGGCAAGACGGCACCGTGTGGACCACCGACAAGGACGGCCCCATCATGGACTTGCTGGCGGCCGAGATCACCGCCCGCACGGGCAAGGATCCGGGCGAGCACTACCGCGATCTCACGGCCGAGTTCGGCACGCCGTACTACACGCGCATCGACGCGCCGGCGACACCCGAGCAGAAGGCGAGGCTGGAGAAACTCTCGCCCGAGGCGGTTACGGCAGCAACGCTCGCCGGCGAGCCGATCACGGCCAAGCTGACTCGCGCCCCGGGCAACGGCGCACCCGATCGGCGGCCTCAAGGTCGTCGCCGCCAACGGCTGGTTCGCGGCCCGGCCCTCCGGCACGGAGAACATTTACAAGATCTACGCGGAGAGCTTCAAGGACGAAGCGCACCTGAACGCGATTGTGAGCGAGGCGCAGGAGATTGTGAACAAAGCACTGGTCAGCGGCGCTGAAAAGACGTATCGAAATGATTGAGGATCGAAGATAGAGGATGGAATGATCGCGATCATCGATCCGCTATTCCAATCTCGACTATTCGAATCGCTTCGTCTGGAACTTTAGGCTAGCACTGGATGATCTATGACGCTACCTAACTCCGATCGTTTTTCTGGTCGATGTGGACAATACCTTGCTCGACAACGACCGCATCCAGGACGACATCAAACGTCATCTCGATCGTGAGTTCGGAGTTGCCTGCCGCGAGCGGTACTGGACGATTCTCGAGCAATTGTTCACCGAGCTGGGCTATCGCGATTATCTCGGCGCCCTGCAGCGCTACCGGGTCGAGCATCCTCAAGATATCCACCTGCTATCGATGTCGTCATTCTTGGTGGACTATCCGTTCGCCAATCGTCTTTACCCCGGATCGATGGACGTGCTGGAACAATTTCGCGCGTGGGGACAGACGGTAATCTTGTCGGACGGCGACGTGGTCTTTCAACCGCGCAAGGTCGAACGCTCCGGCATCTTCGAAGCGGTGGAGGGACACGTGCTGATCTACATCCACAAGGAAAAGGCGTTGGATGACGTCAAGCGGCGTTACCCGGCTGAGCACTATGTCTTGGTGGACGACAAGCTGCGCATACTGACCGCAGTCAAAAAATCTGGGGTGACCGCGTAACCACCGTGTTTCCGCGTCAAGGTCAGTATGCCCACGACGCAAAAGTTATCGCCGCATGTCCGCCCGCGGACCTGACGGTCGAACGCATCGGCGAACCTGCTCGACTATGACTTGCCCGCGCTGCTGGCGGGCCAACAATCGATCCAAATCTCTACGGAGGTGAAACCATGAAAGCCACTCAACTGCTTCACAACCTGGGCCAGAGCATCTGGCTCGACAACATCACGCGCGATCTACTGACCAGCGGCACGCTCAAGCGCTACATCGACGAGTTGTCGGTGACGGGGCTGACCTCAAATCCGACGATCTTCGACCACGCCATCAAGAACAGCAGCGCCTACGACGCTGCGATCCGCGAAGATCTAGCGAAGGGGAAATCAGGCGAGGCGCTCTTCTTCGACCTGGCGCTGGAAGACCTCACCCGGGCCGCCGACCTGTTTCGGCCCATCTACGACCGGACCAACGGCGTGGACGGGTGGGTATCGCTGGAAGTATCTCCCCTGCTGGCCTACGACACGGCCAGCACCCTCGCCGCGGCCAAGGAACTGCACGCCCGGGCGGGGCGTCCGAACCTGTTCATCAAGATTCCCGGCACCAAGGAAGGTCTGCCCGCCATCGAAGAGGCGATCTTTGCCGGCGTGCCGATCAACGTGACCCTCTTGTTCTCCCGCGAGCACTACGTCGCTGCGGCCGAGGCCTTCCTGCGCGGCATCGAGCGGCGCATCGATGCGGGGCTCAAGCCCGATGTCGGTTCTGTGGCCTCGGTGTTCATCAGCCGCTGGGATGCCGCGGTCGCCGAGCAAGGTGCCCGGCGCGCTGAACAACCAGCTCGGCATCGCCATCGCCAAGCGCACCTATAAGGCGGCCCGCGACCTGCTCGGCTCGCCGCGCTGGCAGCGCATCTACAACGCCGGCGCTCGTCCGCAACGTCTGCTGTGGGCCAGCACGGGAACCAAGGATCCCAAGGCTTCCGACGTCCTTTATATCAAGGCGCTCGCGGCGCCTTTCACGGTGAACACGATGCCCGAGGGTACTTTAAAGGCCCTCGCCGATCACGGCGAACTGAGCGAAATCATGTCGGCCGATGGCGGCGACTGCGAAGCGGTGTTGGACCAGTTCGCCAAGGCCGGTGTCGACGTCGATGCCTTGGCCGCCCAGCTTCAGGAAGAAGGCGCCAAGTCGTTCGTCAATTCCTGGAACGATCTCATGGGAGTGATCGCCGCCAAGTGCGCCGCCATTCAGAAGGCGAGTTAGAGAGTGGCGAGGGACAAGTGTCAGTGACGAGTCGGGAGGAGCTAGTAGCAAGAAGGTGTCAGAGTTCAGGTTTCAGCCGGTACAAGATCTCTGACATCCTGAAACCGAATCCGCCACAGGGCTTCGGACGGATCCGTCCTTCGGACGGAACCTGAAACCAGGAACCCGAAATAAGACACCCGACCCTCTTGTTCGTTCGGAGTTTGATACGAAGGAGTAAGTGCCTCTGGCTCAACAGATGAGTCAGAGAGACATGAGGAGCTTCATCATGAACGTACTGGTTATCGATGTCGGCGGGACCAGCGTGAAAATTCTCGCCACCGGACAAGAACGAGCCGCGGAAGTTTCCGTCCGGGCCGACCTTGACGCCGAAGCGGATGGTCGCCGGAGTCAAGAAGCTCGCCCGTGACTGGAAGTATGACGCGGTGTCGATTGGCTATCCTGGGACTGGTTGTCCGGAATCGGCCGCTTGCGGAACCGCATAACCTCGGACGCGGTTGGATGGGGTTTGACTTTGAAGCCGCGTTCAAGCATCCCGTCAAGGTCGTGAATGATGCCGCCATGCAAGCTCTGGGAAGCTACAAGCGCGGCAAGATGCTCTTCCTGGGGCTGGGAACCGGTCTCGGTTCCACCATGATCGTCGATGGTATCGTCGAGCCGATGGAGCTGGCTCACCTTCCTTACAAGAAGGGAACCTACGAGGATTACGTAGGCGAACGAAGCTTGGAGAAGCGAGGAAAAAGAAATGGCGGCGCCATGTCGCGGACGTGGTGGAGCGCCTGATCAGCCGCCCTCGAACCGCGACGACGTGGTTCTCGGCGGAGGTAATGTCAAAAACCTCAAAGAGCTGCCTAAAGGTAGCCGAGCGGGCAACAACGATAATGCGTTCCTGGGCGGGTTTCGCCTATGGGAGAAAGCCGTCGGTCAGCGACGTACCCCCGCGCCAAAACTCGGAACGCAAAGAAGCGAAAGCATCGCCGGCTCAAAGTGGCGACAGGCTCCAAGAGCGCTGCCGTTGCGAAGGCCAGTTAGAAGACTGGAATTATGGAATGGTGGAATAACGACGACGGATTGTTGGAATAATAATGGAGTGATGGAATGTTGGAATGTTGGGAACTGGCTCCAATCATCGGCCTGCCATTCCCTATGTTACGGTTATTCCAGCACTCCAATTTTCGACTCTTCCAATTCTTCCATGATTCCATCATTCCATTGTTCCAACATTCCAGCAGTATGAAAAGGAGCACAAACATGACAGCACAAATCGCGCCGCTCACTGAACGTAAAGCATGGAAGGCCCTTGAAGCTCATCATAAAAATATCCGCGAGCTCCATCTTCGAAAGCTCTTTGCCGACGACCCCAAGCGCGGCGAGCGCATGACGGCCGAGGCGGTGGGCCTCTATCTGGACTATTCGAAGAACCGGGTCACCGACGAAACCCTCAAGCTCCTCCTGCAACTGGCGGAGGAATCCGGCCTGCGCGCGCGCATCGACGCCATGTTCCGGGGGAGAAGATCAACATCACGGAGAACCGAGCCGTCCTGCACGTGGCCCTGCGCGCGCCGAGAGGCGCATCCATCGTCGTCGATGGCGAGAACGTGGTGCCCGCAGGTCCACGCCGTGCTCGACAAGATGGCCGACTTCTCCAACCGCGTCCGGAGCGGCGCGTGGAAGGGCCACACCGGCAAGCGCATTCGCAACGTCATCAACATCGGCATCGGCGGCTCCGACCTCGGGCCGGTGATGGCCTACGAGGCACTGAAGCATTACAGCGAGCGGGCCATGACGTTTCGCTTCGTCTCCAACGTCGACGGCACCGACTTCGCGGAAGCCGTCCAGGATCTCGACCCAGCGGAGACCCTTTTCATCGTCTCCTCGAAGACCTTCACGACCCTGGAGACGATGACGAACGCACAAACGGCTCGCGATTGGTCGCTCAAAGGTCTGGGTGGCGATGAAAGGCGGTCGCCGAAGCATTTCGTTGCGGTGTCGACGAACGCGGCGGAAGTGGCGAAGTTCGGTATCGATACCGCCAACATGTTCGGGTTCTGGGACTGGGTCGGCGGGCGCTATTCCATGGATTCGGCCATCGGCCTCTCGACGATGCTCGCCATCGGCCCGGATAACTTCCGCGCCATGCTTGAATGGCTTCCATCAGATGGACGAGCATTTCCGCACCGCGCCCTTCGAGCGCAACCTGCCGGTGCTCATGGGCCTCCTGGCCGTCTGGTACAACGACTTCTTCGGCGCACAGACCGTTGCGGTGCTGCCCTACGAGCAATACCTGAAGCGCTTCCCGGCTTATCTGCAGCAGTTGACGATGGAAAGCAACGGCAAACACGTCACGCTCGATGGGACGAAAGTCGACTACGATACCGGCCCCATCTATTGGGGCGAGCCGGGAACCAACGGCCAGCATTCGTTCTACCAATTGATCCACCAGGGCACGAGGCTGATCCCATGCGACTTCATCGCGTTCGGTCAGACGCTTAACCCGCTCGGCCGGCACCACGACATGCTCATGGCCAACGTCTTCGCGCAGACCGAGGCGCTGGCCTTCGGCAAGACGCCGGAGCAAGTCAAGGCGGAAGGCACACCGGAGTGCGCTCGTGCCGCACCGCGTGTTCGAGGGCAACCGTCCGTCGAACACGATCCTCGCCGAGCGGCTCACGCCCGGAAGTCCTCGGCAAGCTCGTCGCTCTTTACGAGCACTCCGTCTTCACGCAGGGCGCGATCTGGAACATCGACTCGTTCGATCAGTGGGGCGTCGAGCTGGGGAAAGTGCTGGCTCAGCGAATTATCCCGGAACTCGAGAGTAAGGCGGACGCCGCACTCAAGCATGACAGCTCGACTAACAACCTGATTCGGCGTTACCGCAAACTGAAGGAGACGTGATGAAAACTCGTGGCTTTGACCAGCCGCTGTACGTGTTGGCTTTCGACACTCAACCTTCAACGCCAAAAATATGAGGTGATTAAGATGAGCAACTTCACACAGCAACTTCAAAAAATGAAGACAGATCCCGGTTTCATTGCGGCGCTAGATCAAAGCGGTGGCAGCACGCCCGAGGCGCTGAAATCTTACGGAATCAAGGAAGATGCGTGGTCCAACGAGGACGAGATGTTTGCGATCGTGCATCAGATGCGCACGCGCATTATTACCAGCCCCAGCTTCACCGGCGAGCGGATTCTTGGCGCCATCCTGTTCGAGAACACCATGGACAGGGACATCGAGGGGCAGCCTACTGCGGACTATCTTTGGAATGTGAAACGCGTTGTGCCTTTTCTGAAAGTGGACAAGGGCCTCAGCCGCCGAGAAGGACGGGGTCCAATTGATGAAGCCCATGCCCGAGCTTGGCGCGCTGCTCGACAAGGCCAAAGCGAAGGGCATATTCGGAACCAAGATGCGCTCGGTCATCAAGCAAGCCAACCGGAGCCGGCATCAAGGACATCGTGAACCAGCAGTTCGAAGCAGCTCGAGCAGATCATCGCCGCTGGTCTCGTGCCGATCATCGAGCCGGAAGTGGACATTCACTGCCCGGAAAAGGCCAAGGCCGAAGAGTTGCTCAAAGCGGCCATCCTCGAGAAGCTCAACAAACTGCCAGCGGCTCAGCTGGTCATGCTCAAGCTCACCCTACCGGAGCAAGACGACTTTCTACGCCGATTGCGTCAGCCATCCCAATGTCGTGAGGGTGGTTGCGCTGTCGGGCGGTTATACGCGGGAAGAAGCCAACAAGCGGCTGCGCAGGAATCACGGCATCGTGGCGAGCTTTTCGCGGGCGCTGGTCGAGGGGCTGTCGGCCCAGCAATCCGATGCCGAGTTCAACGCCATGCTGGATGCATCTATTCAGAGTATCTTTGAGGCGTCCAACACTAAGCAGGCGATGACCGCAGCCTAGGAGGAGCTGATGACGGAATCGCGGACCACACTAATGGTCCGAGAATAGTAACCACGAGGGACTTTAGGAAATGTACAAAGGTGCCGTGAAACTGGCCCCGTCAATCCTCGCCGCTGACTTTGCTCGTCTGGGTGAGCAGGTGGCGGAGGCGGAGAAGGCCGGGGCCGACCGGATCCATGTCGATGTCATGGATGGGCACTTCGTGCCCAACATTTCGATGGGCCCGGTGATCGTCCAGTCGCTGCGGCCCGTGACGCGTCTGCCGCTGGAGACGCATCTGATGATTTCGGACCCGGATCTTTACCTGGAGGAGTTTGCCGAGGCCGGCTCCGATTCGCTTCTGGTTCACTGGGAAGGCAACAACAATTTGCACCGCACCGTGCAGCGCGTGAAGGTCGCTCGGCAAGCGCGTCGGCGTGGTGATCAACCCGGCAACCCCTGCGTCGGTGCTGGAAGAAATCCTACAGGACGTGGATCAGGTGTTGGTGATGACGGTCAACCCGGGTTTCGGACATCAGCATTTCATTCCCACGACCTTGCCAAAGATCCGGCGCGTCCGACAGATGATTGATGAGATCAAGCCCGGCTGCGATCTGGAGGTGGATGGGGGCATCGATGCGACGACTGCGCCGCTCGTAGTCGAAGCAGGCGCCAACGTGCTCGTGGCCGGATCGGCGATTTTTGGTGATAGCGAAGGCGTAGCAGCGGCCATGAAGCGGCTGCAAGCGGCGGTGGGACGAGTGTCAGTGGCAAGTGACAAAAGATCGTCGAGTGACGAGTGGCAAGGAACGAGGGAGCAAGTCGGTACAAGGTTGTCAGGGTTCGAGGTTTCAGCCGGTGAGAGGCCTCCGAAATCTGACACCTGAAACGCGAAACCTGAAACCAGGAATCCGAAACACGACACCCGATCCTCGACCTTCTAGAGTCGAAGAGTCTAACAATCTGTTCTGAGAAAGGAGTCAGTTATGCAAATCGGAATGATTGGTCTTGGCAGAATGGGCGCGAACATGGTGCGGCGGCTTCTCACGGGAGGCCATCAGTGCGTGGTCTTCGACAGGTCGCCGAAAGCAGTGCAGGAGTTGGTCGAGGAGAAAGCCGTTGGCTCCTCCTCCCTCGCGGACTTTGTGAAGAAGCTCACGAAGCCGCGGGCGGTCTGGTTGATGGTTCCGGCGGCGGTCGTGGACAACACTATCGCTGATCTCCTCCCCCATCTTGAACGCGACGACATTCTCATCGACGGCGGCAATTCCTACTACGTGGACGACATCCGGCGCGCCAAAGAACTCGCGCCGAAGGGAATCCACTACGTCGACGTGGGGACGAGCGGCGGGGTCTGGGGCTTGGAGCGAGGTTACTGCATGATGATCGGAGGTGAGGATGCAGTGGTCAAGCACCTCGATCCAATCTTCGCCAGGCTGGCTCCCGGCATGGGTAACGAGATACCACGCACGCCGGGGCGTGAAAAGGCCGGCGGTACTGCCGAGCAGGGTTACCTGCATTGCGGCCCAAACGGCGCCGGCCACTTCGTCAAGATGGTCCACAACGGCATCGAGTACGGCATCATGGCCGCCTACGCCGAGGGGCTGGGCGTCCTGCGCGCCGCCAACGTCGGCAAGCAGAAACATGAGATCGACGCCGAGACGACGCCACTTGCGCGACCCGAGCACTACCAGTACGACCTCAATCTGCCTGACATCGCGGAGGTGTGGCGGCGCGGCAGCGTGATCGCCTCGTGGCTGCTGGATCTGACGGCAGCCGCCCTGATCGAGGATCCCGCCCTATCGAAATTCGCCGGTCGTGTGTCGGACTCCGGGCGAGGGACGCTGGACGATCAAGGCCGCCATCGACGAGGCTGTGCCGGCTCACGTCCTGACAGCGGCGCTGTATGAACGGTTTAGCTCGCGCGGCGAGGCGGATTTCGCCGACAAGCTGCTCTCGGCGATGCGTTATGAGTTCGGCGGACATTTGGAAAAATCCGCCAAATGAGGAGGAAAGCTATGAACGTTCCCCATTCGGATGCGCTGGTCTTTTTCGGTGCCACCGGCGATCTCGCCCACAAGAAAATCTTTCCGTCGTTGCAAGCGATGATCAAACGCGGCCACCTCAACGTGCCGGTCATCGGCGTGGCCAAGGCCGGTTGGAACCTCGATCAACTGCGGGCGCGGGCGCGCGACGGGCTCGAGAAATTCGGCGGGGAGTGGATGCCGCGGCCTTCGAAAAGCTCTGCGGGCTGCTGCGTTATGTTGACGGCGACTACAAAGACGCCGGCGACCTTTCAGTCCATCCGCAAGGAGCTGGGCTCTGCGCAGCGGCCGGCGCACTACCTCGCCATCCCGCCCGCGCTGTTCGGGCTGGTTGTGGAACAGCTGGCCAAGGCAGACTGCACCAACGGCGCTCGCGTCATCGTTGAAAAACCCTTCGGTCACGACCTCGCCTCGGCGCAGGCGCTCTAACAAGATTCTGCTCGGCACTTTCGACGAGGAGCACATCTTCCGCATCGATCATTATCTGGGCAAGCGGCCGGTGCATAACATGGTCTTCTTCCGCTTCGAGAACGCGCTTCTGGAGTCGTTCTGGAACCGCAATCAGGTCGAGAGTGTGCAGATCACCATGGCGGAAAACTTCGGGGTTCAGGGCCGAGGCGCGTTCTACGATCAGACCGGCACCATCCGCGACGTGGTTCAGAATCACCTGTTTCAGGTCTTGGTCAACCTGGCGATGGAGCCGCCGGTCAGAACCGATAGTGAAACGCTCCGGGACGAAAAGGTCAAAGTCCTCGAAAGCCATTCCGCCGCTGGAAGCGAAGAATCTTGGTGCGCGGGCAGTTCTCGTGGCTACCTGAAAGAGACATGGCGTGGCGCCGGACTCGAAGAGTCGAAACCTTCGCCGCGCTGCAGCTGAAACGTCGATTCCTGGCGCTGGCAAGGCGTTCCGTTCTACATCCGGGCCGGGAAGTCGCTGCCAGTAACGTGCACGGAAATCGTGGTCCGTTTGCGCCGGCCGCCGACTGTCTTCCTAGCTGCACTCCGCGCAGAACTATTTCCGATTCCGCATCAGTCCCGAGGTTACAGCCGCCTTTGGTCTGACGGTGATGGACCCGGAGAGAAAGATGATCGGCGAACCAGGTGGAGCTGTTGGCGAGCCGCCACCCCGGCGCCGGAGGAGATGGATGCCTACGAGCGGGTGCTCGGGGACGCCATGGCGGGAGATGCGACATTGTTTGCCCGCGAGGACTATGTGGAAGAGGCGTGGCGCATCGTCGATCCTGTGCTGAAGGCCGGCACCCCGGTTTACGAATACGAGCCCGGTACGCTGGGGACCGAGTGAAGTCGACCAGAAAGTTGCACCGGCCGAAGGGTTGGCAAAACCCGACGGTGGGAGACTAGCGAAATGGAATGATGGAAGAGTTGGAATATTGGGTTTTCCAGCCCATCATTCCATACTTCCACTATTCCAATCTTTTTAGGAGTACCGATGAAGATTGAGATACAGATACTTCCCGATGCCGATACAGTCGCCCGCGCGGCTGCGAAATTTATCGCTGCCGAGGCTCGATGCCGCTGTGGCGGAGCGCGGCCGTTTCGTAATGGCGGTAAGCGGCGGCCACACTCCATGGCAAATGCTGCGCGGTCTGGCAAACGAAAAAGTGCCTTGGGAGGGGCGTGCATGTGGTGCAGGTGGACGAACGGGTGGCCCCCGCGGGGGCCCGGATCGAAACCTCACCCACTTGCGCGAAAGCTTGCTCGAGCATGCGCCGCTGCGGCCCCGAGCAGATCCATGCCATGCCGGTGGAGTCATCTGACTTAGACGCTGCAGCCAAGCGCTACGCGATGACTCTCCAGGAGATCGCCGGCTCGCCGCCGGTGCTCGACCTCGCCCACCTGGGCCTCGGACCCGACGGCCACACCGCTTCCTTGGTGCCCGGAGATCCGGTGCTCAACGTCACCGATGCAGACGTCGCGCCGACCGGGTGTCTATCAAGAGCGGCGCCGGATGACGTTGACTTATCCGATGCTCAATCGTTCCCGCCGCATTCTGTGGCTGGTGACCGGGAGCGACAAAGTTGACGCGCTCGCGCGCCTCCGCGACGGCGATGCAGTCGATTCCCGGCAGGCCGGATTCAGCGGGACCAGGCGCTGGTGCTCGCGCGACCGCGCCGCGGCAGGAACGAACTGAGACTGAGAAGGAAGAATATGCGCATGGAATTGCCACCGATCACGGTGGATTTGGTTTGAAGAAGAGGTGGTCGCCCAACTTCAGCACTGCGGGGCATGAGGTCGTCGATTTTCGGCGCTCATCGCCTGAGCGAGGGCGATGACTATCCCGACTATGTGATCCCACTCGCGCAGGCGGTGGTGGCCGGGAAGGTGGATCGCGGCGTGGCGATCTGCGGCAGCGGCGTCGGCGCGTCGGTGTGTGCCAACAAGGTTCAAGGCATCCGCGCAGCGCTTATCCACGACCACTTCTCGGCCAAACAAGGGGTCGAGGACGATCACATGAATATCCTTTGTATGGGCGGGCGCACCGTGGGGCCGGCCGTTGCATGGGACCTTGTCCAGACGTTTTTGACAGCGGAGTACAGCCAGGCCGAGCGCCACCTGCGCCGCTTGGGGAAAGTGGCTTCGTTGGAGGCCGGAAAGAGCTAAGCCGGCAGTAAGTACAGGTGTCAGGTTTCGGGTTTCAGTTGCCGGATTTCAGAGCCCCCGCATCTGCTGAACCCTGACACCTGAAACCTGAAACCGGAAATCGACCCTTAGTTTAAGGAGAAAGCCATGGCAGACGATAAGATGATTCAAACGGCCATCAATACTATTCGCACTCTATCCATCGATGCGGTACAGCAGGCAAAGTCGGGACATCCCGGCACGCCGATGGCGCTCGCGCCGCTGGTCTACACGATCTGGAACCGCGTCATGCGCTTCGATCCCGCAGGACCCGATCTGGCCCAACCGCGATCGGTTCGTGCTCTCCAACGGTCACGCCTCGATGCTGCTCTGGTCCGTGCTCCATCTCACCAAGACACAGGCGGTGGATGCCGACTACGAGACCTTGGGCCATCCCTCGGTTTCTCTCGACGACATCCGCCACTTCCGCCAACTCGGCAGCAGGGCACCCGGACATCCCGAATACCACTGGGTCTCCGGCGTTGAGACCACCACCGGTCCGCTCGGACAGGGCGTCGCTACGAGCGTGGGCATGGGCATCGCCGAAAAGTGGCTCGCCAACCGTTACAACCGGCCCGGCTTCGAGATTTTCGACTACAACATCTACGCCGATTTGCGGCGATGGCTGCATGATGGAGGGCGTCGCGTCGGAAGCCGCGTCTCTGGCGGCCCACCTGGGCCTCGACAACCTCTGCTGGATCTACGACAACAACCACATCACCATCGAGGGCAGCACGCGCATCACCTTCACGGAAGATGTCGAGGCTCGATTTCTGGCCTACGGGTGGAACGTCCTGCGCGTCGGCGACGCCAACGACATCGAGCGCATCGAGCACGCCCTCGACATCTTCCGCAAGACCAAGGGACGACCCACGTTCATCGTTCTGGACAGCCACATCGGCTACGGCGCCCCGCACAAGCAGGACACTGCGGCGGCCCACGGCGAGCCCCTCGGCGACGACGAGGTCCGGCTCACCAAGCGCGAGCTACGGCTGGCCCGAGGACGCGAAGTTCCTTGTGCCCGACGGCGTCTACGAGCATTTTGCCGCCGGGATTGGTGCACGCGGTGCGAAGGCCCGACAACAATGGAACGAACTCTTCGCCGCCTATCGCGCCAAGTATCCTGACCTCGCAACCGAGATCGAGCAGATGCAGCGGCGCGAACTTCCGTCCGGCTGGGACCGCAACTTGCCGGTCTTCCCCGCCGATCCGAAAGGCATTGCGGGGCGGGACGCTTCGGCCAAGGTGCTGAACGTGCTCGCGCAGAACATCCCGTGGTTCTTAGGCGGTTCGGCGGATCTCGGACCGTCGAACAAGACCACTTTGACTTACGAGGGCGCGGGCGATTTCGAGGCCGGAAGCCCGGGTGGAAAGAATCTGCATTTCGGCATCCGCGAGCACGCGATGGCGGCGACCGTGAACGGGCTCTCGCTGTCGAAGCTTCGCGCTTTCGGCGCGACCTTCTTCATCTTCAGCGACTACGCGCGCCCGGCGATCCGGCTCTCAGCCCTGATGGAGCTGCCCACGATCTTCGTCTTCACCCACGATGCCATGGGCGACGGCGAAGACGGTCCGACTCATCAGCCGGTGGAGCAGCTCGCGTCCCTGCGCGCCATCCCCGGGCTGGTCACATTGCGTCCCGGTGACGCCAACGAGGTCGTCGAAGCCTATCGCTATATTGTGCAACTGCGTCACGAGCCTGCGGTGCTGGCGCTATCGCGGCAACCGTTGCCGACTCTGGATCGGACGAAGTACGCCGCGGCGTCCGGAGTCGCGCGGGGCGCCTACGTGCTCGGCGATACCCCAGGCGGGAACCCCGAAGTAATTCTCATTGCCTCGGGCAGTGAAGTGAGTCTCGCCGTGGAGGCCCACGAGAATTAATCGCCGAGGGCATCCGCTCACGGGTGGTGTCGATGCCTTCCTGGGACATCTTCGATCACCAGACGCAAGAGTACCGTGACAGCGTGTTGCCACCCAAGGTGACTGCACGCGTCGCGGTGGAGCAGGCCTCGACTTTCGGCTGGGAGCGCTACGTCGGCACGTCGGGTCGCATCATCGGCATGAAGACCTTCGGAGCCTCGGCGCCGCTTAAAGAGCTCCAGAGAAAGTTTGGCTTCGAGCCGGAGCACCTGGTGGCGGCCGCGAAAGAGCAACTGGGAAAGAAATAATCTTTATTGGACCAAAGTCCAATATACACGTCCTATCTTTTCAGTTTATTCTCATCAGCGAACCGAAGGCCCGGGAGATCACCTCAGGGCCCGCTCAGGTTAATTCGCAATTCTAAGAATTGCTGGATGTGAATTTCGGTTTTGCTTCGTATTTCGGATTCGTTCCATCGCTAAGCGCTTTATGCACATCCAATACTCAAACCTCTTGAAAGACCCATCCGCTCGCGAACTTGTCGCGGGCGATCTCGAGGCTATTTTCCTCCCAGGGCACGGCATGCTCGGTGCTTCGCTTCGCCATCGAGGCGTGGAGATGCTCCGGCGGGTGGAGGACCTCGAGGCTACCGCCACGAAGGGGAGCACCGCCGGAATCCCGCTCCTCCACCCGTGGGCGAACCGGCTTGGCACAACACGGTATCGTGCCGCCGGGCAAGAGGTGAATCTGGATCCGTCGTCGCCACTGCTCCACTTTGACGCGAGCGGTCTCCCAATGCACGGCGTGCCCTGGCCTCTGCTTGCCTGGGAGCTAGACCGAAGTGCGGCAAGATTTTATCGCGGCCCGGCTCGATTGGACTCGCAGCGACCTCCTTGCGGTCTTCCCATTCCGCCACCGCCTTGAGATGGCGGCGACGCTTCGCCCCGACGGCCTTACGCTGGAGACAACCCTGATCGCCAGCTCTGAAGGGCCGGTGCCGGTAAGCTTTGGGTATCATCCTTACTTTGGGCTTCCTGATCTTCCGCGCACGCACTGGCGGCTGGAGCTGCCGGCGATGAAGCGGCTCGTGCTCGATCAGCGCGGGATTCCCACCGGTGCGGAGGAATCTTTCGGCAGGTTCGACGCGGAGCTCAGCGACGTTGGGTTCGATGATGGCTTTGCGTTGATGGAGGAGCGGGCCTTATTCTCCGTCACGGGAGGCGACCGCCGAATCACCGTGGAACTCCTCGCAGGTTATCCGTACGCGCAGGTCTTCGCGCCGAAGGACAAGGATTACATCGCGTTCGAGCCGATGACCGCGCCGACCAGCGCACTCACGAGCGGCCGTGGTTTGCGGCTGGTGAAAGCCGGTGAGAAGTTTCGAGCAGTGTTCGAATCCTGTATCGATGCATCCGAGAGCGAGAGTGAACGGGAGGCACGGAGATGACGAAAGTTCAAGCCGTTTCCTTAAGCTCGAATGTCCTCGAAGGATTTCCGATCCAAGTCGCAAGGTGCCTGCAAAAACAGTTTAGCTGACGTTAACCGGTGAAAGAACTGCGACCGTGACATGAACATCTACGACACCCGCGAAGGCGCGCGCCTGGTGATGAACCGAGAGCGGAAAGGGCACTGGAACCGCTGGGGGCCATTCCTCACGGAGCGCGCCTGGGGCACCGTACGCGAAGACTACAGCGCCGACGGCAACGCCTGGAGCTACTTTCCCGCACGATCAGGCTCGCTCGCGCGCCTATCGGTGGAACGAAGATGGCATAGCGGGTATCTGCGACCGGCACCAATATTTGTGTTTTGCGCTGGCGCTCTGGAACGGCCGCGATCCGATCCTCAAGGAGCGGCTGTTTGGTTTGACCAGCAGCGAGGGCAACCACGGCGAAGACGTCAAGGAGTATTACTTCTACCTGGACAACACGCCGACGCACTCGTACATGAAGTATCTCTACAAATATCCGCAGGAGGAATACCCGTACGAAAAGCTCCTCGAAGGAGAACCGGCGGCGAACCAAGCTCGACACGGAATATGAGCTGGTTGACACCGGAGTCTTCGACCAGGGCCGCTATTTTGATGTCGTCGTCGAATACGCCAAGGCCGAGCCGGAAGATTTACTAATTCGCATCAGCATCACTAACCGCGGCCCGGAGGCGGCGCCCATCGACGTGCTGCCGACGCTCTGGTTCCGCAATACCTGGAGCTGGGGGCGCGACGATCGCCGGCCCTCAATCTCTGCCGCGGTGAGTCCAAGCCAGCAGAGCACCTTCGCTAGTCGCCAAACATTGGGAGCTCGGCGAGTACATCGCTGTATTGCTCCGGTGCCGACGCGTTGTTGTTCACCGAGAACGAGACCAACAACGAGCGATTGTACGGAGTCCCGTCGCCGACGCCCTACGTCAAGGACGCGTTTCATGCGTATGTGGTGAATGGCAAGCGCGAGGCCGTAAACCCGGCCGCCACCGGCACGAAAGCTGCTGCGCGCTACAACCGCACCATCGGCGCCGGCGAGACCATCAATTTCGACTTACGTCTGGCGTCCGTGCGGGACAAACCTCCGCTCCAAGCGCCCTTCAGCGGTTTCGAAGCCGCCCTGAAGCAGCGTAAAGAGGAAGCAGATGAATTTTACAACATGGTCTTGCCCGCCAAACTCTCGGCGGATGAGAAGCTGGTGGCGCGCCAGGCCTTCGCCGGTACTGCTGTGGTCCAAGCAGTACTACCACTATGTCGTCACGGACTGGCTGGAGGGCGACCCGTCCGAGCCAACCCCGCCACCGCAGCGCCTGCGAAGGACGCAATCACGAGTGGACGCATGTCTTTACGCGGACGTGATCTCGATGCCCGACAAGTGGGAGTTCCCTTGGTTCGCTTCCTGGGATCTCGGTTTCCATTGCATCACCCTTGCCCACGTCGATCCGCAACTCGCCAAGCAGCAGATAATCTTGATGCTGCGCGAGTGGTACATGCACCCCAACGGACAGATCCCCGCTTACGAGTGGGACTTTAATGACGTCAATCCGCCGATTCTGTCTCTGGCTGCAAAGGCCGTCTTCGATATTGAGCACCAGCGCACCGGCGTGGCCGACTACTCTTTCATGGAACGGGTCTTTCAGAAGATGCTTCTAAACTTCACCTGGTGGGTGCAACCGTAAGGACGCGCTGGGCAAGAACATCTTTCAGGGCGGCTTCCTGGGGATGGACAACATCGGCGCCTTCGATCGCGACCATCTCCCGCCGCGGCTATCTCCTGGGACAGGCCGACGGTACGAGCTGGATGGCCGCTTTTGCCAAGAGCATGTTTTCCATTGCGCTGCTGCTGGCCGAAAGGGACCCCGTCTATGAGGATGTCGCCAGCAAGTTTTGGGAGCATTTCATCTATATCGCCAATGCCATGAACAGCCAGACCGATCCGCAGAAGTCGCTCTGGGATGAACAGGACGGTTTCTTCTACGACTACTTGATCTCCGCCAAACATGAACGTATCCCGGTGCGCGCGCCGCACCATGGTCGGCTTCGTCCCGATGTTTGGCGCATCCGACAGTGCGGCCCGATACGTTCGAACGGTTTCCTGATTTCCAGCGTCGCCGCCGGTGGTTCATCGAACATCGGCGCGGATCTGGTCGAGAGCGTCGGGCCGATGGTGGTTCCGGGATCCAACAATAACCTTATTCTAGGTTTGGTGCGGCCGGATCAGTTGCGGCGCATGTTGGCTTACATGCTGGACGAAAACGAGTTTCTCCTCGCCCTACGGTGTGCGGGCCGTCTCTCGTTACCACCGGGATCACCCCTTGGTCCTCAACCTGGCCGGCCAAGAGTACCGGTTGGATTACGAGCCGGGCGAATCCAGAACCAACCTCTTTGGCGGCAATTCCAACTGGCGCGGTCCCATTTGGATGCCGGTCAACTTTCTCATCCACCGCGCGCTGAAGCAGTATCATTTGTACTACGGCGATAAATTTCAGGTCGAATGCCCGACGGGGTCGGGCAACATGAAAAACTTAGATCAGGTCGCCGAAGAACTGGCGCGGCGGCTAACTCGTATCTTCCTGCTCGATGCGGAAGGCAGAAGAGCAGTGTTCGGCGACTGCAAACTCTTCAACAATGATCCCCACTGGCGCGATCTGATTCCCTTTCATGAATATTTTCACGGCGACACCGGCCGCGGCTGCGGCGCCAGCCACCAAACCGGCTGGACCGGATTGATCGCCGAGATCCTGATTGGCCTGGGCGAAGCCCCCACAGCAAACAACCGTTAGAATAGAAAAAACTCGAAACCCGAAAGCCGAATTCGAAACAAATCTGAATGACCAGACAGAAAGAGTGTCGAGTGATGCGGTCAAGAGTCCACTATTCCAATTCTCCAATTTTCCATGGTTCCACTCTTGAAGCTGTTTCGGATTTCGGATTGATTAGGGATGCGCAACTGAAAGGAGAAGGATGAATGCTAGCAGAAATCTAAACACTCTTCATTGCAACGGGTGCTGCTCTGGGTTCCCTGTATCCTGCTGCTGATCACTACCGGGTGTCAGAAGCGCAATGAAGTCATTGCCGGACTGGAAATTCCCATACCGGAAAAATGACTAAGAATCCGGATAAAGTCTTTGATCCAATCCCAGGGTTTCAAGATGGCCAGGCGTCTTATCAAGGGAAAGTTACGCCGAAAGAAATATTTAATTTTTATCAAGAAGTCATGGCGGCTAAAGGTTGGCAACCGACGTCCCGTTTCGCCGGCAATGAGCAAGATTCAATCGCGTACACGAAAGGTAATCGACTGCTTTTAGTTAAATATAATGCAAATCCGGACGGGATCACCGTCCTGACCCTCATGGTCGGTACACAAGATCCACCGAAATAAGGTCTCCCGCAGCGGGAACATGGAATGTTGGAATGATGGAATGATGCCGACGGAATGTCGAGTCATAGAGTGGGGAAATATTGGGGATTGATCATCATTCCATTGTTCCCTTACCGCATTATTCCATCTTTCCGTTAATCCCCCTCCTCTCCCGTATTGGACCAAAGTCCAATATACACGCGGGAACGACTTCAGTATATGTTGATCGCCGAAAGTTCTGACCAACGCGAGTGACCTGAACGAGCTGGGGTTTCAGATCCGCATCATAACACTAGCATGTTGTTGAAATACTTTGTTTGCAGGCTGCTCAAAAGATCTCAGAGGGGAGGCGCGCGAAAAATCGACGAGCGAAGGCGTACTTAACCGGTACGTTGGGCGAGACGATTGAGCGCAACGAAGCATATGAGTCTTTTTCAGCAGCCTGCTAGGAATAAAACACAAAAGAAGGAGATCACCTATGTCAAAGTCATTAACAATCTGGGCGCTGATCGGCGCTGCTCGGCACGTGCAGGATGCATGACCGAGGGCCAATTTCTCGCTAGCAGACAACCGACAGCGATACAGTCGGCCGTGAGCCGTGGGCAATTCGAAATGAATTGTCCGAACGCAACCGGCGAGGTGCTTTCGCAAGAGCTCACACAGCCCGCTCTGCAGGGACCGATAGTGCAGGGCGAATCACGCGGGCTGTTTACGATCGGCGTTGCGGGTTGCGGCCAGCGGCGGGTCTATCAGGTTTTTTGTCCGATGGGAGGAGACAGTTGCACGGCGCTGGAAGGTCAGACCTCGTAAGCGGGCGTTGTCTTGAGTTAGGGAGCCAATGTTGAAAGCCAAATTTTTGATGCTCTTCGCTGCAATAGCGGCGGCCGGGTGCATGACCGAGGGCCAATTTCTCGCCAGCAGACAAACCACAGAGCGATGGAAGCGGCCGTGAGCCGCGGGCAATCCGCAATGAATTGTCCAAGCGCCACCGGCGAGCTGCTTTCGCAGGAATTTACACAGGCCATCCAGACGCCCATCCCACAAGCCGGATACAGCGGGCTATTTACGATCGGCGTTACGGGTTGCGGCACAGCGGCGGGTCTATCAGGTTTTTTGCGCGATGGAGGGAGACAGTTGTACGGCGCTCGAAGGTGGGACCCAGTGAGCGAGACTGTGTGAGACGGTTTTCGGGATTCGGGTGTCAGGTTTCAGGTCGGAACACATGCGCCGTTGGTAACCCATATGGCTGAAACAGCCGAAACCAAAGTTGATAGCTGAACCCCAAATAAAAATGAAATGGAAAATCATATGAAGACACGCCTCGCCGTCTTTGTTGTAGCCGTAGCCCTCGGTCTAGGCGCGTGCGGTGAAAAAGAAAACGGAGCCCGCCGCAGACGCGGCGAAGGATAAGGCGATTGCGGAGGCTGCTGCAAAGGAGAAAGAGGCGCTCGATACTGCTGTCGATGCCTATGTCTACGCCTACCCGCTAGTCACGATGGAGTACACGCGGCGGGCGTCGACCAACGTCGCGGCGCCGGAAGGTGCACAAGGCGCCCGATGGGGCCAGTTCGCCAAGCTCGCGGGAATACCCGAACGCTTCGTTCAAGAACGGTGACCGCGCCCAACGCGGACACGCTTTACACGATCGTATGGCTCGACGTGTCGAAGGAGCCCTGGGTCGTCAGCATCCCGGACCTCAAAGGCCGCTATGCGCTGTTTCCGATGCTCTCCGGCTGGACTGATGTGTTCCAGGTGCCGGGCAAGCGCACCACTGGGACCGGGGCGCAGAAGTATGCGATCACCGGGCCGGGCTGGACGGGACGCTCCCAGCGGGCGTGACCGAGTACAAGTCGCCCACGGGCATGGTGTGGTTCCTCGGCCGTATCTATTGCACCGGCACGCCTGAGGATTACAAGGCGGTGCACGCGCTGCAGGACCAGATGTCGGCGGTGCCGCTGTCGTCCTACGGCAAGCCGTACAAGCCGGAGCCGGGCAACTGTCGATCCGAGCATCGATATGAAGACAGGCGTGCGCGACCAGGTCGACAAGCTGGACGGTGCGTCGTACTTCAAGCTGTTTGCCGAGCTGCATGAAGACGAACCCGCCGGCGGCCGATGACGCGCCGATGGTGGCGAAGCTCGCCAAGATCGGCATCGTGCCGGGACAGGATTTCGATGCATCGCAAGCTCGATCCGGCTGTGGCGAAGGGTCTCGCCGGTGCGCCCAAGCCCAGCGCAGGACAAGATCATGGGCTGGTTAAAGGAGGCGATCGCTAAAGCCGGCGACGCGACAGCTCAGCGACGGCTGGTTCTTCTCGACCAAGACCGGGCATCTACGGCACCAGCTATATCCAGCGGGCGCTGATCACCGCGATCGGCCTCGGCGCCAACCGGCCGCAGGATGCGGTGTACCCGACCTCCGAAGGTCGGACGCCGATAGCAAGCCCTACAGCGGCGCGAACAAGTATGTGATGCACTTCAACAAGGGCGAGATGCCGCCGGTCGACGGCTTCTGGTCGCTGACGATGTACAACGCCGAGTATTTCTTCGTCGACGAACCCGCTCAACCGCTACAACGTTGAGCTCGCGCAGCAGGTTCAAGACCAACGCCGACGGGTCGGTCGATATCTACATCCAGAATGAATCGCCCGGCAAGGACAAGGAAGCGAACTGGCTGCCGGCTCCGAAGGACAAGTTCGTTCTGATGGTGCGGTTGTACTGGCCGAAGGAAAAGCCACCGTCAATCATCGACGGCAGCTGGAAGATTCCGCCGGTGAAGCAGGCGTCCTGACGGGAAAATGGCAAGGATCAAGAGGCGGAGAGGGTTCAGGTTGCTGGTTTCAGGGTAGCCGTCAACAACGGTCGCAACTCCACCTGAAACCTGACACCCGAAACCTGAAACCCGAGATCGTGAGTGAGCCGTAATTGGCGATTTGAGTTTCCAAAAACTGTAACTAAAAGGAGGGAGACTCACATGAAGACAATAGTTATTGGCATTCTTGGTGTCGTCGTAGCGGCCATGCTCTCGGCGGATGCGCACCACAGAACTCCCAACGTTACCATTTGATAATGTTCCGGTCAGCATTCCGTTAAGCTTCAATGGTTTATGATTGAGTCCAAATTGGCGGGTCCGAACCCACAAACCAAGGAGGAGACTCAATATGAAACACGATCGCGGTGCCACAGTATACTTGTTTAGTGAATATGCGGCGAAAGCCAAGGAGGAAATTACAATGATCACAAGACGAAGTTTTATTGCTGCGGCGTTGGCGGTGCCTGCGTTGCCGCTGAGCTTCCGCCACGGCGCAGACCGCCAAGGAGCAGGCCAAGCAGGCCGACTTTCTGTTCGTGCAGACTGCGAAGAGCATGAGCTTCGACAAGTCAACGAACAAGTTGACCTTGGATGGCATTAGCTCCACGACCCTATTTTTCTCGGATCGCCCTGAACGCATCGCCGGGAACATGAAGACCACAGCGTTCGTCCCCTTCTGGAGCACGGGCAAGGACAGTTTTCTCTCCGACCCGCCCAACGCTGACATTTCCATCCTTGAAGGCGATCAGCTCCGCCAGGTCGTCGCGGTGCTGCAAGCGCCGGCGCTGAAGGGGGACACACTGACCTACACCGTGAAAGTATTGCAGGGAGATATGCCGGCGAAGGGCGCCGACGTGTCAATATTCATCGACATCATCGGCATGCCCATGACGCCCTTCTCGTATGCGGGTGTCGCGCGACGCGGCTATCGGCGAATGTACTGGCGGCGCTAACGATCGATCAAGTGAGATTGAACCCGACTCGCTTTGCCGGTAGCAGCGTAACGCTGTAAAACGGGAATTAGAAAGAGAACAAGCCATGTCCAGCGTAAAGGAAATCAGAGAGTCGGCCGACGTCAAACTCACCAAGCTCGGTGCCCGGGCGGACGCGTTCCAGGCAACGCCTGGAGGAAAGCAAGGACCACGCCGATCGAATCAAACACCAACCAGCAGGAAGTTCGTCGAGCCCTCGACCAGCTTAAGGTTGGCATCGACCGACAAAAGGACGTTTCCAGACGAGCGCAAACAGGCAATCCATTCTCTGGTCGATAACCTCGAATGCGCAGATGGCCGCCAGTCAAACCGCATCGCGGGAGACGCTCGCGTATGCGCGCAGCAAATTCACGAGGCCAGCCGCAGGAATGGAAGCGGAACTGGATGGCGCTCTGGCCGAGTCCAAGAACAGAGTTGACGAACTGCTGCAAACGGCGATCAACACCTATGGCCAGGCGGTGGACAAACTCGATGCGGAGCTCGAGGCCGCGGAATTACGCTTCTGCATCTGCCGAGGACAAGGAGAATGCCGCGTTGGACGATCGGCGACGAGAGACGGCGCAAAAGATCGCCGCGTTGAAACGACGTCTCGCGGAAAGAAAAGGCCATCCCGGCGAACGGCTCGCCGACTTCGAGACACGATTGCGTGGCGAATTTGAGCAGCTGGTTAAGAGCTTCAAGGATCTATTGAGTAAATAGCGAGTGTCAACGAAATACGAAATCGGAAAGCACGCTAGGCATTCCAGGCTGCAGATCCGAGGCTTTACGATAAGCTCAAGTCGATGCTGAACCAGGGACTCATCACTGCAGAGTCAATATCAGGCAGGAATCGCAAAAGATTCTCAATCAGCTAACAGAGTAACGACGAAAAAGACGAGCGCGGGATTTAGGTTTCGGCTTCAGGTGTCGGATATGAAGTGTTTTGAAACCCGTTGAACGTTTTGAACGGCTGAACGTTTTGAACTGTTTTAAGTAAGATCACAGATGGCCGACCACAGTCACAAACATTCGAACCGTAGAAAGCTTCACCAGGATTGGCGGGTCTGGTTGGCTCTGCTCCTGATGCTGGCCGCAATTCTCATGTATGTCTTGAGCCTGGACGACTCGATCATCCCTCGCTGACAGACGGGATCGCGGTTTCAAAATGCATTGGTTGAGATATGCAATGGAAAATGGGTACGGTATTGCGGCAAAGACGCCGGATGTTGCAATCCCCGCCGGAAACATTGGTTGCTGTCCTACTCGGTGCGTTTCTTTTCCTACCGTCAGTCTCCGGTAACGCGGCCGAGCAAAAAAGCGCTGAAGCGGCTAAGACTCCACCCCCACCCCTGACAACAATCCCGGTCGAAGAGGTCGCGACGCAGGCCACGCAGGTCGGGGATCTGATCCGCGGCTTCGCTGCAAATGTTGCCCCCAGCGGCGAAATCGAAACGATACGGAAGTTTCTTCCCCAGGTGAGCGTCGATATAGCCCTGGAGCTCAAAAACACTACCAACATCCTGAAAGAGCAGCCTTCGCTTGAGACGCTCCAGGCGCAGCAAGAGATCTGGCAGCAGAGACAGTCGCAGGGCACCGCATGGCTAAAAGTGCTTACCGACCAGGCCACGAAGCTGCAGGTTGCGTTGACCCAACTGAAAAAACTGCAAGAGACGTGGGCCAGGACCCGCGATGCTGAGGAATCCGCACAGGCGCCGCCTCCGATCCTGCAGCAGATCGATACTACGCTCGCCGTTATTGAAGCGGCGCAACAACCGCATCAAGCGCAGCGCGACGAAATTCTCAACCTCCAGAGTAAAGTTGCCGAACTAGTGGCCGGTTGCAACACGGCGCTCGCGCAAATCGCCGGGCTGCAACACATGGCCGTGGGGGATCTTCACACCGGAGAACCCGCCCATTTGGAACGGCGACCTATGGGCTCGCGCCCAGACTATGCTGCCGGAGCGTGTCCCCAAAATCGCCGCCTCCTATTGGGGGATATTCTTCTATATGTCCGTGATCCCTCCCGGCACCTGCCGCGGCACGTTGCCATCTTCATAGCGCTGTCGCTTGTATTGTTGGCGGCGCGCCGGCAGGTCGGTCAAGGGGAAGCGGACGGAGGCCATTCCTCGCATGCTACCGCAGTATTCGATCATGTCTTTGCCGCGGCGTTGCTTGTGACCTTGATGATCGCCACGTCACCCGCTTCGCCGGTGCCGGTCACAGTGAAGCGGCTTTTCCAAATCGCAGCGCTTGTGCCAATCATTGTGCTCACCCGGCGCACGGTGATCTCCATCGTCGTTCCCGTGATCTATGCGCTGGGAATTTTGTTCGCCACGGATACTGTGCGGCGGGCAGTCGTCGGTGAGCCCCTATGGGTCAGGGGATACTCGCGCTGGAGGCCGTCGCAGGGATTGTTGTGTTGGGTTGGTTGTGGGTCTACGGAGCCCGTAGAGCAGCGCGAGGTCTGGGCCAAACGAGCACTCTGCGGCGGCTGGTGGCTGCTTTTATTCTATTCTCCCTGGCCATCGGATTAATAGCCGCCGTTTTCGGCTATATGCGTTTGGCACGCCTCACGATACCGGGCGTTTTCGCCGGGGGTGCGTTGGCACTGGAGCTATACGCGTCGGCTCAGGTCGCCATGGGACTGATCGTGTACGCTTTACGCTTGTGGCCGCTGCGGCTTCTCCATATGGTCCAGCATCACCGTGATCTGATGGAGCGGCGAATCTACCGGTTGTTGTTATGGCTCGTAGCTGTCGGTTGGTTACTCCGTTATTTGGATTATCTCGGGCTCCTCGATCCGGCATGGTCTCTGGCCACAGCCTTTCTCAACACCCGATTGGAACGCGGCTCAATCAGCACCTCCGTTGGCGACATCGTCGCCTTTTTCCTCACGGTGTTGGGCGCATACTTGCTGTCTGCTTTCATCCGATTCGTGCTTGAGGAGGATGTATATCCACGAACGCGAATCGCGACAGGCCAATCTTATGCCGTCTCGAGCCTTCTCAATTATACCATCCTTGCCGTCGGGTTCTTTTGGCCCTAGCAGTGCTGGGAATGGACCTGACGAAGATGACCGTCCTCGCCGGTGCGTTCGGCGTCGGCATCGGCTTCGGTTTGCAGAGCGTGGTCAACAACTTCGTTTCCGGTCTGATCTTGCTCTTCGAGCGCCCGATCCATGTGGGCGACACGGTTCAAGTAGGCAGCCTTCAAGGCAGGGTGCGCCGGATCGGCATCCGTGCCAGCATCGTACGCACCATGCAAGGCGCGGAGATCATTGTCCCCAACGCGCAGCTGATCACGGAGCAGGTGACGAACTGGACACTCAGTGACCAACTACGGCGCCTCGACCTGCCGGTGGGCGTGAACTATGGCGCTGAGCCGAAAAAGTAATCGAGCTACTCGAGACCGTGGCCCGCGCCCATCCCAAAGTGTTGCAGGATCCGGCGCCCGAGGTCTTTTTATGAGCTATGGAGACAGTTCGATCAACTTCGAGCTGCGCGCGTGGACGGAACAAACCAACACCGTGCAAGTCCACAGTGATTTGACCGTGGCCATCTACGATGCGGTTTATGCGGCGGGGATAAGCTTTCCTTTTCCCCAGCGCGACGTGCGGCTCATAGACAATTCCCGGTCTGATTCTTTGGTCGCGCTTACGGACGGCGGCAATAAGGCAAAGGCTCAGGCGGCAAGTAAGCGTGCCGACAGAATCAAGCTCAACCTAAGAAGGAACGTCAGTGAAGAGTCCTCAGAAGACGACCGCAGTTGCCATGGCCGGTGCTCCCTCTCAATCGATGGATACTCCCGCCAGCCGCAAGATGCGGTTGGTCCGTGAGGTCCTCAGGCCTTACCGCGGCTGGATCGTCATTATCCTCCTCGCGATGCTGGTCGAAACGGCCATGTCCCTCGCCGCACCCTGGCCGCTGAAAGTGATCCTCGACAACGTCGTCGGAACGCACAAGGCGCCAGAATGGCTCGACTCGATTCGCAGCTCCTTGATGGGCGACAACAAGCTGGCACTCGCCGCCGTGGCGGGCATCGCAACCGTACTCATTGCCGCGCTTAGGGGCGGTCGCCAGCTATATCGACAACTATTACACGGAAAGTGTCGGCCAGTGGGTGGCGCACGATCTGCGCATGCGAGTCTATGACCACCTGCAGCACCTTTCGCTCGGCTACTATGACAGCCACCAGACCGGCGCGCTGCTTTCCACCATCACCGACGATATCAAGACCATCCAGGGCTTTGCGTCGTCGTCGACGCTCGACATCTTCACCGATCTGCTGACCATCGTCGGCATGTTCGGCCTCATGCTCTGGCTGGAATTTGACTTCGCGCTCATCGCCGTAGGCGTATCGCCGTTTTTGCTGCTGTTCGTGGCCCGGCTCAACCGCGTGGTCAAGCGCGCTACGCACGAGGTCCGGCACCACCAGAGCGACATCGTCGCGGTAGTGGAGCAAGGGCTGGAATCGATCCGGGTTGTGAAGGCCTTCGGCCGGCAGAAGCTTGAGGAGTCCCGCCTAGACGACGTGAGCCAGCGCTACGGTGGACGCCGCGCTCAAGGCCCGGCGGGTGAAGTCGCTCCTCTCGCCGGCAGTTACGATCGTCGTCGCGCTCTGCACGGGCTTTGTGCTCTGGCGCGGCACTGCGCTCGTCCTCGCCGACATGATGACGGTGGGCGCGCTGACAGTCTTCCTCGCCTATCTCTCGAAGTTCTTCAAGCCGGTGCAGGATCTCGCGAAGATGAGCAACACCCTCGCCCAAACGGCAGTGGCGATGGAGCGGGTGCAGGCAATCCTTGACACCCACGCCATGGTTCCCGAGCGCCCCGACGCACGTGAACCGGAAGCGTTGAAGGGTGGGATCACCTTCGATCACGTCGGCTTCGGTTATGATCCCGCAGTCCTCGTGCTCAAAGACGTTAACTTCAATATTGCGCCGGGCCAGCTGGTGGGTGTCGTCGGTGCCACGGGCGGCGGGAAGTCGACGGTTGTGGGCCTGATTCCCCGGTTCTACGATCCCGGTGCGGGACGGGTGCTGATCGATGGGGTCGACTTGCGCGACTTGAAGCTCCAAGGGCTGCGCAAACAGATCGGTTTCGTGCTGCAGGACACGGTGCTGTTTCGGGGCACAGTGCGCGACAACATCGCCTATGGGAGGCCGGATGCCACCGACGAGGAGATCGTCACGGCCGCGAAACTAGCAAACGCGGATGAGTTTATCGCCCGGATGCCCAAAGGTTACGAATCCCTGGTGGGCGAGCGCGGTCTCACGCTCTCGGGCGGCCAGCGGCAGCGCATCGGCATTGCCCGCGCGATCATCCGCAACGCGCCGATCCTCATTCTCGACGAGCCCACCGCCGCGCTCGACACCGAGTCGGAAAAGCTGGTGATCGACGCTCTGGAGCGGCTCATGAAGGGGCGCACCGTGATCACCATCGCGCACCGGTTGAGCACAATCCGGGATTCCGACAAAATCCTCGTTCTCAAAGACGGCGTGGTCTTCGAGGAGGGCACGCACGACGAGCTGGTGGCGCGTGGCGGGTTTTATGCCGAGCTTTATCACGTCCAGTTCGGCCAGCCCCGACCCACGCAAACACTTAACCGAGGGAAAGGAAGAAATGGAATAATGGAATGTTGGAATATTGTAATGCTGGAATGTCAGGAACCGATTAAGCCGGCTATTCCGAATGTTTCGTCCTTCCAGTATTCCAGTACTCCATCGTTCCAATCTTCCAATTCTTCCACAAGACAGGAGGCCTTATGTCTCGTTCACTGATCGTCATGCCCGACGACTCCGCCCGGCCGATCCTCGATGCGATTGCGGCGGCGAAGAAGTCGCTGCGCATCAAAATGTTCCTCTTCTCCGACCCGGCGCTGCTCGCCGGAGTGATCGCGGCGCAGAAGCGCGGCGTCAAGGTGCGGGTGATGCTCAACCCGGCGCGCCGCGGCGGCGAGCCGGAGAACGAAGCTACCCGCAAGAAGCTCGAGAAGGCGGGTGTCGAGGTCATCGACAGCAATCCGGCATTCGCGGTCACCCACGAGAAGTCGATGGTGGTGGACGACGAGACGGCGTTCGTCAAGTCGCTCAACTGGGAGACAAAGAATCTGACGGAGACGCGCGACTATGCGGTCACGACGGAGCACCGCGGCGAGGTCGCCGAGATCGTCGCCTGCTTCGAGGCCGACTGGCACCGGAAAAAGTTCGATGCGGGAGAAAAGGCCGCGCGCCTCATCTGGTGTAACTACAACGGCCGCGACCGTATTGCCGAGTTTATCGACCGGGCAAAGCACACGCTGTTCGTCCAGAACGAGCGCTACCAGGACGCCGTCATCATCGAGCGCCTGGTGCGGGCAGCGAGCCGCGGGGTGAAGATCCACGTGATGGCGCGCCCGCCGCACACCCTTAAGAAGGAAAAGCTGGTCGAGGGTGTCGGCGGAATACGCATTCTCGACGACGTCGGCGTCAAGGTCCACAAGCTCAAGCACCTCAAGCTGCACGCCAAGATGCTGCTCGCCGACGAGAAGCGCGCGATCGTCGGCTCGATCAATCTCAGCCCCGGAAGCTTCGACAGCCGGCGCGAACTGGCCATCGAAGTCGATGACAAGCATATCGTGAAGCGATTGCACCGGGTTGCGCGCCACGACTGGAAGCACTCTCATCCGCTGGACCTAACGGATGAAGGGTTGATGGCCGATCTCGAAAAGCGCGGTGGCAAGGGTGCGGACAAACTCGTGCTAAATGTCGCTAAAGAGAAACACAAGAAAAGGAAAAATTGACTGTCTGGAGTACAGAGAACTTAAATCAAATCATGCTTGCTCGTGGCCCAGGGGCTACCGGTCCCGGGCGGTGTTCCGGATTTCTATCGATGTGCTCCGGTAACGCCGCCCGGCTTGTGTGGTGTTTCCAACATTGGAAACAATTTTGGCAGTCATTGTGGCCCAACTGGCGATAGCTAGCCCAGCTAATAACACGGTGGGTAAGGGTAATACCCGCAAGCGGGGCGATAATACGGAGCCGGGGGCGGCGGGTAGTACGGATGATAGTACGGCGCGGCTGCCGCCGCGTGCCATACCAGGCCGCCCGAGCCGCGGTACGGCGCGCGACGCCGGCAAACGACAGCGGCGTCCAGGGCATGCCGATGATGTCGATGAAAACGGAAGCGGGTCCGTCGGCGCCCGCCAAGTCTCCCTCCAGGACCTGCACGTCGAACGTCAACTGATCGCCCTGCAGGTTTGGTGTCTTCAGCACGACGACCGCATCACGGATTGCTGAACCGTCCTTGCTGAATACCGACACGGTAGCGTTGGGAGGATCTTTAGCAAAGCTGTCGCTCCCAGTCCCCCATTCCTCCAGCAGGTGCGCAGTGAGGACATGCCCTGCCGACCTCACCGGACGGTCAGCGAAGACGATGGAGTTCTGCGCCACTCCGACCAAGGTCAATTTCTGACCCTGGAGGCTGGCACCGCGTGCGTTCAAGACAATCAACGACGGCACGACCTCCGGTTTTGCATCCTTTGCCTGCCCGATTGCCTTCTGCAGCGGCACGTGCGGCGGCGTGGTGGTCGCAGTCTGAGCGAACCTCAATCCTGAGGCATAGAGTAGACCTGTGACGGCCATGGTCAAGTAAGCGATGCGGTTTATTGTCATGGAACCAACTCCTTTCTTCTGCTCGCAAAGCGAGCGCTGCTTCAGTTTTCTGCTGTCATTACCATTAAACTTTTCCATTCTCATCACCCCCGGCGCTTTTCACCGCTTGCCATCGCCATGAATAACATACAGCGCAAAGCACTCGTCTATTGGACTTTGGTCCAATGCGGCAGAGCATAGGGCAAGTAAGCACGCCAGCCGTGAAACCTATGCGGTCAGTCACTCTTCTGGTTTACACACCTGAAGACCACCGGCATCTTTGTACCGTGTCTGCCCCTGCCCAAGTCTCGGTTTGATCTGCGCGACCCTGGAAGCTAACGCTCTACAGTTCGCTGGGCAAAGAACTGATGCGTATTGGACCAAAGTCCAATATACAGGCCCGGCTGTTTCAGTCTATCTTGCGTATCGAGATGATTGTGGACGACTTTGTGGCCGTTCTTACACGTGTGCTTCGCTTACGAACCATCGTCGTCCTGGTTGGCTTGTGTGCGTGGCTCCCGCTTGCGGGCTGCCAGATCCTGGGCCCTGCGGCCCTGGGCACGGGCCGCGGCGCGTATAACGACGTCATTGCGCGCACGAGTTCCGAGCAGACGCTGGGCCTGATCGTGCGGCTCCGGTACTCGGATCCCATTAATTTGCTCGCTGTCTCGAGCGTCACCGCGGGCCTTAAGTTCAGCACCCAAGCTAAAGGCGAGGCGGGGTTCGGGTCGCCCGCGAGTTACGCGGGGGCCCTGGTTCCGTTCTCGGCGGGGTCACCTACGAGGACAGCCCCTTGATCTCCTACACGCCAGTCGACGCGCAGGCGTTCCTGCGCGAATGGCTCGCGCCCGTCACGCTGGAGACGCTGGCGCTGGCGATGCAGGGGCGGCCACTGGCCAGGATGCGCTCATGGTGCTCCTGATCTTGGTCGAACGCATGAATGGACTGCGCTCGGGTGCAGGCGCGACGGTCGAGGAGCGGACCGCCTTCCGTCGAGTGGCGACGCTCCTGACGCAGTTCCGCGAGCTTGGGGTGGCGTTGTGGGTGCAGGAGAGCGGCGCGACCGGACGCTACGAGCTCATCCTCTCGCACTATTCGCCGGGCCGCATCGCCGAGGTAGAGGAGTTCCTGCGTCTTCTCGACCTGCAAGGCAACCCGGCGCAGGAGAGCACGATCCGGATCCCGGTGGCCCTGGGCGTCCGAGACGGGAACTTCACCGGCTTGGCCGTGCAGACTCGCTCGGTCGCGGAGATCATGCACAGCGTGGCGGCGTCGATCGAGGTGCCTGGCGAGCATGTCAAGGAGGGCCTCGTGGAGACCCGCTCGGTCCCTCCGGAAGCTTCGGGGACCCTGGGCCCGATCCTGCGCATCCATTCGAGCAGAAGCGCGCCGAGGCAGGCCAACGTCGCCGTGCAGCATCGTGGCTGGTGGTACTATGTGGACGACACGGACCTGGCAAGTAAACGGGCGTTCCTGCAGATCCAGATGCTCTTCTTGACCCGTCTCTCAGAGGCGACTCGAGGGGCGCAGGCCACACCGCTCCTGACGATCCCGGTCAAGTGATGGCGCCGTCCACCGCACAGCGCAAAGGAGTCGGCAGCGGATTGATTCGGCTTGACCCTGCCTACTGGCAGAATTGCAAAAGCGCGTTGCGCAGTGGAGTGCTGGAGATCTGAATCATCCCTCGTACGGCCGGTTCATTTCAAGGATCAGGAAGAGCGCGCCTGAAACCGTAACCCACAGACGAGTCTTGACTCGAAAACGCCTTCTGCTTTCTTCTCCTATTGGACCACAGTCCAATTTACGCGCTGCCAACTATTTGCTAGGAATGTAATCCGCCGATAAGTGGAAGGAGAGAAAGCAATGACCGTAAGGTTCTATACTGGCCGCCGAATTACTTCATCGGTGATACAACCAGTGTGTAAGAGCAGCGGTGAAGGGACTCAGCTTCGGACTTGTTATCGTCGCCGGAACGAGAATGTCACGCTTGCTGGAAACCTGAACGCATCATGTTCGGGCTGGCATTGCTCCGCCGGAGGATGCATGCTCGGTCCGGATTTCAAAACCCCTCCACGCGACGGTCGCCGATAAATGGCTTGAGCAAGGCAACAAATCCGTGGACTTCGCCGCCTCGGAGCACCGGGATTGGTGGGCGGCGTTCAATGACCCGAGACTGACGCGGCTGATCCAGCTCGCCTACCAGCAGAATCTTACCTTGAGAACCGCCGGGGTGCGGGTGCTGGAGGCGCGCGCGCGGCTGGGCATCGCGATCGGCGAGTTCTATCCGCAGCAACAGCAGCTTGGCGCCTCGCTAACTTATAATCGGATCCCCATCTCGTTGCCCTACAACTTTGTCACGAACACCTATTGGGCAGACCAATTTGGCGCTCAGACAGCCTGGGAACTGGATATCTGGGGCAAATTGCGCCGTGCCATCGAATCGGCCGACGGCGGATTCCTGGCTTCCGTCGCCAATTACGATGACGTGCTGGTTACCCTGGTGGGCGATGTGGCAACCGCTTACGTGCAGATCCGCACCACCGAAAGACAGATCGCCATCGCCCAGGACAACATCACGCGTCAACGCACGGCGCTGAAGATCGCGCGCGCGAAGTTCCAGTATGGCACCGTTACCAGACGCGACGTCTATCAGGCGGAGAACGTTCTGGGCGCCACCGAGGCGACAATCCCGCAGTTGAACATTCAATTGGCGCAGGCGAAAATGCTCTCAGCGTGCTGCTCGGTATGCCTCCCGGGCCGCTGGACGATTTGCTTGCGGGCCCGTCCGATATTCCAACGGCTCCGGAGCAAGTGATCGTCGGAATTCCTGCGGACTTACTGCGCCGCAGGCCGGATGTCAGACGCGCGGAGCTGCAGGCGGCGGCGCAATCGGCGCAGATCGGTGTCGCAAAAGCCGACCTGTTTCCCACTTTCAGTCTGGTCGGCAATGTCGGAACCTTGGCTACGGATATCAGTCCCAGCAATCTGGGCAACGTTTTCACGCGCGGCAGTCTCCACTATAGCGTCGGTCCGGCGATACAATGGAACGTTCTGAATTACGGGCAAATTACCAACAACGTGCGCATGCAGGATGCGAAATTTCAGGAGCTTCTGATCGATTATCAAAACACGGTCCTGAAAGCGCAGCAGGAAGTCGAGGATGGCATCGCAACCTTCATATACTCGCGCGATCAGGCGGAGTTTCTGCAGCAGAGTGTCGGCGCGGCGGAAGGCGCACTGAGGATTGCGTTACTTCAGTATAGAGAAGGCATCCTTGATTTCACTACCGTGCTCACCGCGGAGCAGAACCTCTATCAGGCGCAGAACAACCTTGTTCTGGCCACGGGAAGCATAGCGCTGGGATTGATTACGACCTACCGAGCTTTGGGCGGCGGATGGCAGATTCGTGAGGGCCGTGAAATCGTTCCCGCGGATACCCAGCGTGAGATGGCGGAGCGGACGAACTGGGGAACTTTGCTGACACCCGACTTGCTGCGGCCCGACGCCCCGGGACTGCCGTCACCCGAGGACCGCGCGCCACCGGTCCGACCGCCGGAATGGTGAGGATGCGCTTGCAATGTTAGGCTCCAAGATCTCATCAAAGTCGCGGTGAGCAAATCAAAATCCCTCTAAATCTCCCTTTACAAAGGAGACTTTTATTCCCCTTTGGAAAAGGGGAAAGGGGGATTTTTCGACAAACGAGACTTGTGAAATGAACTCACTAACGTGAAGCTGACTTTGATGTTGCCCTGATGTTAGGCTCGCTGGGGAAGGAACAAGTGGAGACAGCTGTGGTCAAAGGCGGATCGCATCGCTGCGCTTGTGGCGTAGCGTAGTCTCGCTGCTGCTGGTCGTCGGAATCGGTCAGTGCGTGCCAGCGGATGCCGCGAAAACACCAGCGGTTCTACCGCGCGCCCCGCCGGTCGTGACCGTCGCCAAACCCGTCACCCAGACGGTCACCGACTATCTCACCTTTACCGGCAACACCGCACCAACTAACTCGGTTACCCTTGTCGCGCGAGTAGAAGGGTATCTCGAAAAAATCACTTTACGGATGGTTCCCGGGTCAAGAAGAGCGACCTGCTCTTCACCATTCAGCAGGACCAATACAAGGCGCAGCTGCAGCAGGCGGAGGCCCAGGTGGCAGCGCAGAAGGCAGCTTTGTGGCACGCCAACACGGAGCTTGCCCGATACACTGCCCTGCTCAAAGAGGATGCCGCAACGCAGACACAAGTGGATCAGTGGCGCTATCAAAAGGAATCGGCGGAAGCCGGCATTCTCAATGCGCAGGCACAGGTTGAGCTCGCCAAACTCAATCTAAGTTACACGACGGTCAGGGCGCCTTTCGACGGCCGCATCGGCAGACATCTCGTCAACCCCGGCAACGTTGTCGGTGCTATGGGGCAACAAACGCCTCTTGCTCAGATCGATCAGATCGACCCTATCTACGTGTACTTCACGATCAACGAGCGCGACCTGCTGCGCGTTATCGAGCGCCAGAAACCCGCCGCCGGACCGACACTGGAACAACGGCGTGTGCCGGTTTACTTTGGTCTGTCCAACGAGGAAGGATACCCCCATGAGGGACGCCTCGACTTTGCTTCCATCAGCGTCGCGCCGACGACGGGGACGTTGCAGTTGCGCGGGATCTTTCCCAACTCGGATCGGACGATTCTCCCTGGTTTGTTCGTGCGGGTTCGCGTGCCTGCGCTGCAGAAGCGAGACGCGCTGCTGGTTCCTGGGGACGCGGTCAGCTTCGACCAGCAAGGAGAATTCCTCCTGGTCGTCAACGACAAAAACGTGGTCGAGCGCAGAGGCGTCAAGACCGGCCCTCAGGTCGGTGAGCTGCTGGTTATCGGAGAGGGTCTCAAACCCGACGACTTGGTGATCGTCGAGGGGGTCCTCCAGGCGATTCCGGGCCGCACGGTTAACCCGCAGCGAGCCGCGAGCAGCTCACCGCCGCCGGAGTCAGCAAGAGTGTCGAGTGACGAGTGTCAAAAGAGTGTTGAGCGATCAAGTGACAAGTGATAGATGGATAAAAGGTGTCAGGAGTTCAGGTTTCAGCGAGTAAGAGACTTCTGACATCTGAAACCAGAAACCTGAAACCAGAAACCCGAACAACGACCCGACCTCGACCCTTGTCCGCTTTCGGATTCGATATTCGGATTTTGCTAGCCTGTTAGTGGGATAAACGGTATGTCCAAGTTTTTCATCGAGCGCCCGATTCTCGCCAACGTTATTGCCATCATCACGATCCTGCTGGGCGCCGTCTGCCTGCTCCGGCTGCCGGTGGCCGAGTATCCCGAAATAGTGCCGCCGACGATTCGAGTGAGCACAAGCTACCCTGGTGCCAGCGCCGATATAGTTGCGACCACCGTGGGAATCCCCATCGAGCAGGGCGTCAACGGCGTCGAGAATTCGATTTACATGCAGTCAACCAGCGGCAGCGACGGCAGCTACGCGCTCACGGTGACCTTCGCCGTGGGCACCGACCTCAATGCCGCGATTGCGTTAGTGCAAAACGCCGTGAACGGCGCTTTGTCGCAGCTGCCACAGGACGTGCAGACCCAGGGAGTCAAAGTGCAGAAGGTCAGCACGAATATTTTGCTGATCGGCAGCCTGTACTCGGATGACGATCGATTCGATGAAACGTTCCTGAGCAACTACGCGATCATCAATTTGCAGAACCCCATCGCGCGCTTGCCCGGGAGTCGGACAGGTTCAAGTGCTGGGCGCCGGGCCCTACGGCATGCGGATCTGGCTCGATCCGATCAAGCTCAGGGCCTACGGTCTCACCGTTCCTGAGGTTCAGAACGCGATCCAGAACCAGAACATTCAAGTCGCTTCGGGACAGCTCGGCGGACCGCCGGTGCCCTCGGATCAAGTCTTTCAGTTCACGGTTAAGGCAATGGGCCGCCTGTCTGAGGTCTCGGAGTTCGAGGATATCATCGTCAAGGCCCAACCACCCGCTACCGAGGCCAGTCAGACGCTCAAGACCATCGAGACCAATCAAACCGTCCGCCATCGTGCGCATCAAGGACATCGCCAAGGTCGAGCTGAGCCAGGAAGCGTTTACCACTTTTTCCGGCTTGAACGGAAAGAAGGCCGCTCAGATAAACGTTTACACTCTGCCGGGTGCCAATGCCCTTACCGTCGCGCAGGAAGTGCGGCAGTCGATAGCGCAAATGAGCCAAAAGTTTCCGGCGGGACTCAAGTACGCGGTGCTGCTCGATACTCCGACGTTCATCAAGGATTCGATCCACGGAGTCTACTCGGCTCTGATCGAGGCGGGGATTCTGGTGCTGATCGTGATCATGCTGTTTCTGCAGAACTTCCGCGCGATGCTCGTGCCCGCGACTACCGTGCCCGTCACCATCATCGGCGCCTTTGCCGCCATGGCGCTGCTCGGCTTCACAGTCAATCTGATGACGCTCTTCGCCTTGATCCTGGCCATCGGCATCGTGGTGGACGATGCCATCGTCATCGTCGAGAACACCTCCCGCTACATCGAGCAGGGTCTGACGCCCAAGGATGCGGCGATCAAGGCGATGGGCGAGCTCACCGGGCCGGTGCTGGGCATCACCTTGGTGCTGACGGCGGTGTTTCTACCGGCGTCGTTTCTGCCGGGGATCACGGGGCAGATGTTTCGCCAGTTTGCCTTGGTGATTGCGGCCGACGGCGATCATCAGCGCCATCAATGCGCTGACGTTGAAGCCGACGCAGTGCGCGCTGTATCTGCGGCCGGTGCCCAAGGATAGGAAGGTCAACTGGTTTTACCGGGGCTTCAATCGAACTCTACGGCGCGGTGGAGAAGCGCTACATCGGAGTCGTCCGCTGGATGGCGCAGCCGCCCGCGGACGATGGTCTGTTTATTCTTCATGGTCGTAGGATTCGCCGGATGGATTTTTGCGCGCCATCCCACGGCGTTTCTTCCCACCGAAGATCAGGGATACAGCGTCGTTGTCGGCGCAACTTCCCGCCGGCGCATCGCAGCTCAGGGTGCGCCAGGTGTCGGCGGACATCGACGCCGTGCTCAAGAACGTCGCCGGCATCAAAGGATGGGTAACGAGCGGAGGATTCTCCGATCCCGATTCGGCAAATCTCTCCAACGTGGTAACCAAGTACGTCATGTACGAGGACTGGGACAAGCGGCCCGCGGATCTTTCGCAGGCCAGGATCGTAGCCGCTTTGCGCGAAAGGCTGCAATCTATCCGCAAGGCGCAGTTCGAGATACTGATTCCACCGCCGATACCGGGCCTGGGACAAGCGGGTGGCTTTCAAATGATGGTCGAGGATCGGACGGGGTGGGTCTGAACGCCATCGAGAAAGCGGCACAGCAAATTCTCTTGACGGCGGAGAAAGAGCCTGGGTTGCGCGGTGTCATGACCACTTTCAACTCCAAAAGCCCACAGCTCCAGCTCGCATCGACCGAACCATGGCCGAATCACTGGGCGTTACAATGAATGATGTCTTTCAGACCCTGCAGACCTATCTGGGATCGACCTATGTCAATCTGTTCAACAAGTTCAATCAGAGCTTCCAGGTCCGGGTGCAAGCCGATGCCGATTACCGCAGGCGGCTCGATGATATCGCGAATTTGTACGTCGCCAACCGGTCCGGCCAGATGGTGCCGCTCGGGGGCGCTGGTAGACGTTCGCCGGGTGCTGGGGTCGGAGCTTATCACGCACTACAATTTGTATCCCGCTGCGCCGCTGGTAGGCAGTCCTGCGCCGGGCTACAGCTCCGGCGAGGCACTCAGCATTATGGAGCGAATCGCCAACGCTAATCTGCCCCAGAATATAGGTTACAACTGGACCGGGCTTTCCTATCAGGAAAAGCTTATCGGCAATCAGGCCTACTTTATTTTTGCTTTGTCCATCGCGCTGGTCTTTCTCGTCCTCGCTGCCCAGTACGAAAGCTGGAGCAATCCTGCCGCTGTCGATTATCACGGTGCCCATGGCCCTCGTCGGCGTTATCGTCGCGCTGATCGTCCGGGGCTTCCCCAGCGATCTGTATCACTCAAATCGGTCTCGTTCTGCATGATCGCCCTGGCGGCGAAGAACGCAATTTTGATCGTAGAGTTCGCGCGAGAGCTCAAGGCGGAGGGAATGTCCACCGCCGATGCTGCCGTGGAAGCCACGCGCCGGCGCTTTCGTCCGATCCTGATGACTTCGATTGCCTTCATCCTGGGCGTCGTGCCGCTCATGACGGCGACGGGAGCAGGAGCGGCGAGCCAGCAGTCCCTCGGCACCGTGGTTTTCGGCGGTATGCTCGCCTCCACGTTGCTGGCGATCCCCTTCGTCTCGGTGTTCTATATTGTGATGGAAGGCTTCAGGCGAACGGCGACGGGCACGGAAGGGAATCGCAAGCGCGCACTCGGAAGTGGCGGTGCCCAAGACCGTCGACTGAACACGCTAACCGGCGGCGCGCCGGTTTGTGCGCCGTGTCGAGCGATTGGTTAGACCCCGATCTTTGAAAGCCGGACCTGCAGGCGATACCTCAGAGCCGAAAATTTTGTCGAAGTGGTTCTGTCGATTATCTGATACGTAAGAATCCATTGGACGATGGTGCAAGGAGTTGAAAAAATCGTCGTGACGAAAGGCAGAGGATTCGCCTGAGCGACTGCGAACGAGATTCGGCCGGGCATCGAAATGCGTGCATCTCCTCTCGATACTTGGCCCCTCCGCTACCCGAACATTCGATCCCTACTGTCCGAGCTGTGCCAAGGGCGGCGCGCAGCAGGGGCGCTGGAAGACTGCAATCACTCCACTGTAGGGCGTGTACATCTCCAGGATCAAGAAGATTGCGCCGGAAACCGACAGCGCGGAGACGAACAAGCTGGAGACCACGGTCGCGTTGAAAGGGGCGAAGAGGCCGAAACTGATGAAAATGACGGTGAGCCAGAGAACCAGCACGACCAGCAACGGCATGGAAACCGAGGTGGCTTGTTGTGCGTACATCAACCAGCGCGTTTTTCCGATATCCACCGCGATACTCAACGCCTGGCTCTGGAGCGAGCGTTGCGTGTCGTTCTTCGGCGAGAGCCCCTGGATTTTTCGTAGAGAATTTCGCCGCCGGCGGAGGTTGGCGCCGCTGCGGAAGCGCGCCGTCTTTAGACCACATCTGATCGAGAATGCGGACAACAGCGCCGCGCAGCAGAGCGCGTGTTTCTTTCGTCTCCGGTCCGTACAGGGCCAGCGCGCGGTCAAGCAAGTGCGATATTGGCGGACATCTGCGTCAGTTCCGCGCTTTGGGCGTCGTAGGAACCCTTGGCCGAGGCGACCAGCAGGCCTAGAACAAGGGCGGCCATTGTCCCGACCAGTCCCATTCCCAGCTTCACGATATCTTTGGTTTCGCTACTCAAGATGATGCTGGGGCAGAACGGCGTGAAGAAAGATACCGAGCAGCGCGCCGCCAAAAACGCACGCCAACACGATCAAGCTGATTGTGGTTGAACTCGTGACGAAATCTTCTCGCTTTTATCAGCCTCCGAAAGTCTGTAGCACGTGTATTGCTGTATCAAATTTCTGCGCGGTTTTCATATTGGACCAAAGTCAATATACAGCCCTACCCGCTTTTGATAGAAAGCATCGCAAGGCTCAAGATATCACTGGCAATGCCAAGCAAAGCAAACACCGATCAAATCCCAACAATGGACCAATTTGACAAATACTCACGAAGGAAAGTATCACCGTGAGTGATCAGATCAAGGAAGGACTCAACTTATGAAGCGATGTGTATTGTTTTGCGAGACGGATCGTTTCAGTAATCGCTCTTGGCGATGCTGGTCTTGACCGGCATGGCCGCCAGCTTAGCCATGCGCAACCTGCCGGGATCGATCCGCAGGCCGAAAAATTGTTGAAGCGCATGAGCGACTACCTGGCGGGCCGCCAGCAGTTTACCGCGAAGGCCGGAGAGCACGCCTCGAAGTCGTGCTGACATCCGGGCAGAAGATCCAGTTTGACAGTCCTGCGACGCTGGAGGTGTCGCGCCCGAACAAGCTGCGCGCTCATCGCAAGGGTGACATCGTCAACCAGGAATTTTTCTACGACGGCAAGACCCTGACGCTCTACAATCCGAAGGAGAACTTGTACGCCACCACGGCTGCGCCACCGACAATTGATGAGATGCTCGACTTCGCCCGGGAGAAGCTCGACATAATCGCGCCCGCTGCAGAACTCCTGTACAAGAACGCCGCCGAAAAGATGCTGAAGGAGTCCTCGTCTGGGTTCGTGGTCGGCCAGAGCGTTGTCGGGGGTGTGAAGTGCACCCATCTCGCGTTTCGCGGCGCGGAAGTCGACTGGCAGATCTGGATCGAGGACGGGGACAAGCCGCTGCCCCGCAAAGTTCATCCTCACCTCGAAAAAGGTTAGCGGGGAGCCGCAGTTCACCGTATTATTTAGGAACTGGGACGTAGCGCCGAAGTTTACGAATTCAGAGTTCAGTTTCACTCCACCCAAAGGCGCTAGGAAGATCGAGTTTCTTCCAGCTGACCGCCGAAGCGGCGAAACCGAAATAAGTTGTCTTTCGAATGCCTACAGTGAGGATGCATATTTCACCGCAGAGACACCGATAGGTTCGACAGAGCTCTACGGCGGATTTATTCATATCCGCAACTCTTAGTCAGCGCGTCCTTCAGCGCTTCCGTGGTGAACTTGATCGAGCATAAATCAGAAAGGAGTAAATCAATGAAAAACGTTTTTAATGACCATAGCGCTGGCTGCATCGCTGCTTGCTATCCATCGCGAACTTCTGCCCGAGTTCCCCGTTGAGACTGGGATTCGTCAAGAATGCGGAGGCAATCATCGGCATGCCCCGGACACCAATGTCTGTACGCAGGCGTGGCGCGCCGTTCGATGTATAGAAGCCGCAGTGGTTTCGACGGTTGCCGTGACGAGCGCTGCCGCTGCCAACGCTGCTGCCGCGAATACGGCCACACGCGAACGCTGCTGCTGGCCCAGGCTGCTGCCGCCAAATACTGCTGCCGCGCAGGCAGCGGCTGCGAACGCTGCTGCGGCCGCGGCCGCCGCCCAGCAAGCTGCCGCTGGCCTGCCCATAGGCACGATGGTTCCCGTCGCTGCCCCTGGATGCACCTCGACGGTGATCGGCGGGGTGAATTATTTCCAGTGCGGCGGCGTTTACTACCGGGCCGGTTTTCAGGGAAACAACATCGTGTATATCGTGTCGGCTCCGTGAAGCTCGCACGGGCGCAGCGAGTTATGAGTGAAGAGTGATGAGGGGCGAGCTACGCTGAGGCACTCAGGTCGCACATGGTTTCGGGTTTCAGGTCTCAGGCGTGAGGCTCTCTCAAAGCGCCGGAGCGAACGATCCCACCCCAAGCTGAAGCAATTCGGGCCGATTTTGCGGTCGGTTTCATACAGGTCGTCCTATTTTTAAGGCTAAAATCACGCCGCGTCGGGTCCTCAGCTATTGGTCTGACGTAAATGTTCGTCGCCGGCAATCTTCCAGTTGGAGAATTCGAAAAAAGCAAGTAGTGGTTACTCAGAGCCACTAACTCGCTCCAGCACAGACCTCGCATCCACGTTGGCATTTTCCATATTTAAAACATAAGAATCTATGGGCATGTCCAAATTCTTCATCGAGCGGCCGATCTTCGCCAACGTCATCGCCATCATTACGATCCTGCTGGGCGCCGTCTGCCTTTATAACTTGCCGGTGGCCCAGTATCCGCAAATCGTTCCGCCCACGATCCAAGTCAGCACCAGCTATGCTGGCGCCAGCGCCGAAACGGTGGCGAGCACCATCGGTATTCCCATTGAGCAGAGTGTCAACGGCGTCGAGAATTCGATTTACATGCAGTCGACCAGCGGCAGCGATGGCAGCTATACCCTCACCGTTACATTTGCCATCGGCACCGACCTCGATGTCGCTGTGGCATTGGTGCAGAACGCAGTCAACAGCGCCCTGCCGCAGTTGCCGCAGCAAGTCCGCTCCCAGGGAGTCAACGTCAAGAAGGTCAGCACCAATATCCTGTTGATTGAAAGTCTGTATTCGGACGACGATCGCTTCGATGAAACCTTCCTGAGCAACTATGCGATCATCAATTTGCAGCGCCCCATCGCGCGTTTGCCTGGAGTCGGTCAGATAACGGTCTTCGGCGCGGGACCTTACAGCATGCGGGTCTGGTTGGATCCGGATAAGCTCAAGGCCTATGGGCTGACGGTTCTGGACGTCGAAAACGCAATCAAGCATCAAAACATTCAAGTAGCGGCGGGACAAATCGGCGGGCCGCCGGCGCCCGCCAATCAGGTCTTCCAATTCACCGTCAACACCTTGGGCCGGGTGTCCGATGTGGAACAGTTTGAGAACATCATCATCAAGTCCAAACCGCCCGCCACCGAAGCCAGCCAAACGTTGAAGACTACCGAGACCAATCAAACTGCCATGGTTGTGCGCATCAAGGACGTTGCCAGAGTCGAGCTGAGCCAACAGCAGTACACGATCTTCTCGGGTCTCAGCGGGAGGAAGACCGCGCACATTGCCGTCTTCGCCCTCCCCGGCGCCAACGCTCTTCAGGTTGCCGCTCAAATCCGCAGTCTGATGGCGGAGATGAGCAAGACGTTCCCGGCTGGACTTAAATACACGACGCTCTACGATACGACTCTCTTCATTAACCAGTCGGTTCACGCGGTGTACCAGACGCTCATCGAGGCGGGGATTCTGGTGCTGATCGTGATCATGCTGTTTCTGCAGAATTTCCGGGCGATGCTCGTGCCCGCGACTACCGTGCCCGTCACCATCATCGGCGCCTTTGCCGCCATGGCGCTGCTCGGCTTCACAGTCAATCTGATGACGCTCTTCGCCTTGATCCTGGCCATCGGCATCGTGGTGGACGATGCCATCGTCATCGTCGAGAACACCTCCCGCTATATCGAGCAGGGTCTGACTCCCAAGGATGCGGCGATCAAGGCGATGGGCGAGCTCACCGGGCCGGTGCTGGGGATCACGCTTGGTGCTGACGGCGGTGTTTCTACCGGCGTCGTTTCTGCCGGGGATCACGGGGCAGATGTTTCGCCAGTTTGCGTTGGTGATTGCGGCGACGGCGATCATCAGCGCCATCAATGCGCTGACGTTGAAGCCGACGCAGTGCGCGCTGTATCTGCGGCCGGTGCCCAAGGATCGGAAGGTCAACTGGTTTTACCGGGGCTTCAATCGAACCTACGGCGCGGTGGAGAAGCACTACATCGGAGTCGTCCGCTGGATGGCCCAGCGCCCACGCACGATGGTTTGTGTTTTTTCATCGTCATCGGCTTGGCGGGAGCAGCTCTTTGCGATCTACCCAACCGCCCTGGTGCCGCTGGAGGACCAGGGTTACTGTATCGTCACGGTGAGGCTTCCCGCCGGCCGCGTCGCAGCCGCAGGTGCGCCAGTTGGCAGCGGACATCGACGCCGTGCTCAAAGACATCCCTGGCATTAAGGGATGGGTGACTATCGGCGGCTATTCCGCGCTGGATTCAGCGAAGCTTGCCAACGTCGTCACAGCGTTTCGTCATGTATCAAGACTGGGACCAACGCCCACCCGGTTTCTCCCAGACCAATCTTCTCCGCCGAGCTGCAGAAAAATTTCTATCCATTCGCAAGCGCGCAAGTTGCCGTGCTGCCGCCCTCGCCGATCCCAGGCTTGGGAAACGCCTTTGGCTTCCAGATGGTCATCGAAGATCGAGGCCGGAGCCGGGCTCAGCGAACTCAGAAAACGGTGCAGCAAGTTCTCGGCACCGCGCAAAACCGCCAGGGTTTTGCGCATCAGGTTTTACTACCTTCAGCGCCAGCAGCCCGCAGCTCTACCTCGATATTGACCGAACCATGGCCAAATCCCTCGGTGTCAACGTCAACGACGTCTCCCAGACGCTTACAGAGCTTATTTAGGGATCGACTTACGTCAACCTGTTCAACAAGTTCAACCAAAGCTTCCAGGTCCGCGTGCAAGCCGAGGCCGATCATCGCCGGCAGTTGGAGGATATCGGCAAGCTTTCCGTCGCCAATCAGTCCAATCAGATGGTGCCGCTGGGCAGCCTGCTCAACGTGCGCCGGGTGCTCGGGTCGGAGCTCATCACGCGTTACAACCTCTATCCCGCCGCTACCATCACCGGCGTGCCCCATGCCCAAATTTAGCTCCGGCGAGGCGCTGAGTTTCATGGAGCAGTCCGCCGCGAACACCTTGCGCCAAGGCATGGATTACGAATGGACGGGACTCTCCTACCAGGAGAAACTCATTGGCAGTCAGGCCTATCTTATCTTCGCCCTCTCGATCACCCTGGTCTTCCTGGTGCTCGCCGCCCAGTATGAAAGCTGGACCGATCCGGCCGCGGTGATTCTCACCGTGCCTATGGCACTGGTGGGAATCGTCATCGCTCTGGCGGTCCGGCGTTTTCCCAACGACTTGTACACGCAGATCGGTCTCGTACTGATGATTGCACTGGCCGCGAAGAACGCGATTCTGATCGTCGAGTTCGCCCGGGAGCTCAGGGCGGAGGGCATGTCGGCGGCGGATGCGGCTGTGGAAGCGACGCGACGGCGCTTCCGGCCGATCCTGATGACTTCCATCGCGTTCATTTTGGGCGTCGTCCCGCTGCTGACCGCCACCGGCGCCGGCTCCGCAAGCCAGCAATCCCTCGGCACGGTGGTGTTCGGCGGCATGATCGCCTCCACGTTGCTGGCGATACCCTTCGTGCCCGTGTTCTACATCATGATGCAGCGCGTTAACGAAAGGTTGGGCAACCGCGCCAGGTCGGGCAAAAGCAAAACCTTCGGAAGCGTCATCGACACCAGCATAAAACGGAATTACTCCCGCCAAGCCTGCCTTGAGCAGGGAGGACGCAAGAACGCCAAGTCCGGAGGGTTGTCATTTCGACCCTCGCCAGCTCAGGGTAAACTCCGGGAGAAATCTTTCGTCTCCTCGGGAAGACGGGCCTTAGCCCGTCACTTTGCGGCCCTCGACTGCTCGTCAACGGGTAACTGCGCCTTTGCAGGAGATATTCTAGTTTTTGGTTTGCGGCTCTGCCGCGCTGGCGTAAAGATTCCCGGACCTCTTTGTGATCGTCATTCCAGATAGCTTCTATCGGGTCCGCGCACAGCCTTGCGGCGGATCCCGTCCTTTGGCGACAATTCGGACGCCGAACATTAACGGTGAATTCGAGGAGTGACGTCTTCGGGATACCGAATGTTCTCATCTGTTATGTTCTGATACGCCGTAGCTTGCTGTGGGGTAGTTCATTTGTTAGCGATAGAAGCGAGGGCTTTGAATCGCCGAGTGCAATAGCGATTGCTGTGGTTATTTTGCGTGCGTCTTCGGCAGCGCGCTGCGTCGGTCTTTCTTCGCGCCATGCTGCCCAGCATCATCTGAGCTCAGGACTCAAAGGATGTCGTAGAAGCTGGCGATGGGTCTGATCGCGACGATGGCAGCCTCGTCCTGGGCTTGATAACCGCGTCGGCAAAGTTCGTTTGACATCCAGAATCAGAGAGACCGTCCATACCGCTGCCGATATTATCCGACTCGACCGAGCCCTGGCCCGTTACGGACCGGAGACGAAGGAGATCCGCGATCTGCTCAAACGAGCCGTCGCCCTCAGGATCATCTGACGTGGCCAGGATGGTTCCGCACCTGGAGAACTTGGATTCGCCTGAGATGGCGCGGGCGAGCGAGGCCTCGGACAAAATTCGCGAACTCTCTCGCGGGAACGAGCTTCAGCGCGAAGTTTAAGTCTCCAGCCCTGCGCTCAGCGGTGACTTGTTGTTGGAACGCGTTGGCTGCGGTTGCTCGGTTGATCGATCCGGTCCCGTTGCTGTTCCTGGTGGTATTGACCTTCTGGCTCCAGCATTCTCTTCGGCACGTTGCGGTGTCTATCGCACCCCACAACGCAAGCCGTCATCGCCGCCCTCGTGCTCTGTGCAGTGGCGGTTTCCGGCTCGACCTTGCTGATCCTCGAGACGTGCACCAGCCATTCGACAGGGCTGATGAGATCTCCTCTTCCGATGCGCTATCACTCTCTCTCGCCAGGGACAGTGATCTGATTTACATGCTGGTCCACTCCTTAACAATACGCATCGTTTTAGGTTTCAGGTTTCGGATTGTCAGGATAAGGAAGATGACTTGCGTGAATGGTGGAATCATGCCGGATCCGATGTTCGATTTTTCGGATTTGATTTGAAATTGATCCGCGCCTGGGCGCGTCCACGATCGCGGCATTGGATGATCACAATGACCTTCCATGCTTGGCGTCTTTTGCGTCACTGACGCGACTTATGTCAGGTTCATCACAGTTGGAAGGATCTCATCTGGACTATTGGAATGATGAAGAGTTGAAACCATGGGGTGATGGAAGGTGCAAAAGCTGTTTATTCATCGGCCAACCATTCCAGTGTTCCATTGTTCCAATATTCAATATCAATGTAGGCTAAATCACCTCCCGAGAAGGAGGAAAGTTTGATGAGATTTCGATATTTACCTTTTGCCGGGGTTTTACTGTTGCAGAGCCACGGCGATCCGCCGGCGCGCAGCGGTTTCCGATGGATGAACCAGAATTGGCCGATGAAAGTCGTCCAGAAATATCAGCACCTCTTCCTGCCAGGACTTGATCGCGAGAAAAAGAGTCCCAGCCACACAGACCGGCGAAACGAAGGAAATGCTCGAGCGAGAAGCGCTCGGCAATGCACCCGCCAGGACCTCACCGGATGCGTGCGGAGTTTCATCCAGCCGCGTGGCAGTCCTATCGTCGAATAAAAATGTTCAGGAGGTCGCAATTATGATTCCTGATTGCTGCCGGCGAAGTAGGCTGGCGCGGCCGGAAGACTGGTCTGGCGCAGTGAGATGCTGGAGTAATTGTGGGGTCAGTGCGATGAGTCGTTCCGGTATTCCACTCTTTCGGCGTTCCAACTCTCATTGAGCACCAGGCTGCAAACCGAACCCCGCTCAGCAAAATCTGATGCTCATCGAAGCGGCAGAACCGGCGAAGCGGGCGAACCAGTTTTGCGGTCAAACCCTGACAGCGCCCATCGGGCTCTTCGCTATCGCGGCGCAGATGGTAGGAACGGTGGACGCGGCCCGGTTTGATCGAGTGCGGGTCTACCTGATCGCCTGCCGCCGGCGATGTCGCTGCTCCCTTTCCGCTTTGGGTCCTGCCGGGGCTGGTGGCCTGCCTCACACCCCGATTCGGGTCCTCGGATCCTCCGGCGCAGACTCAAGGGTTACCCTTGCGATCACGGCGTTCACCACCACGGCGAGCTCTTCGTTCGTGCCTGACGTACTCATCGGTACGATTCTAAGGGTTGCTAGCTGGCCACCCATGGTTTGCCGGAACCCGAGGAAGGATCGCCACCCGCGAAGTCATCGTCCCCGCTTCTATAATTTTCCTCATGCGTGGCTTCCCCTTCCTAAGGCTTTATTATTATTTAAACGGCGCGTTACTCCACCGGACGGTGTTAACTCTCTGTTATCGGTGCTGTGGTCTCATGGGATCAATCAGCTGTTCGGTAGCATCAACTTTGTTCTTTCACCTTTTATCAAACAACGAAAATTCCGTGGACACTTTAAGCCTCTTTCTCACAAGGGCATAATAATGCGCTGCTTTATCAACCTCCTGATATACGCCAGTCACCGCCCCTGACTAGCTACACGTAAGCTACCGCCGCCAGTCGAATTCCCGCAACTTTTCTGCACCATCATTCTACCACCTGCTGGTAAACCATGGGCTGACCATCACCATCTGGCGGCGCAATTGTTATCTCGGACCTGGGCTCAACGCCGATCAGGAACCGTGTGGTTGAGAATGAAGCTCGGCCAGCAACCGATAAGCGGC
>ERZ1370068.2242-contig-140_pt1 | contig 59040 bp, 86 predicted proteins | sample MGYA00561227_ERZ1370068 | MGnify/ENA primary metagenome ERZ1370068 (study PRJEB38410, sample SAMEA6850437) | metagenome | study: Metagenomic assessment of the ecological functions of the soil: analysis of the soil microbiota associated with the... | reverse complement strand
GTGTACTTCGTTCAGTTACGTATTGCTGCGCCTATTCGCTCATCACCATTTCGGCGATGCTCGCGGATCGCGCGGCGCTGACGCGTTTGTCGAGAATCGACGCTACGCTCGGTCTCGCCTTTGCCGGGACCGGCGTTCTCTATCCATTCTTCGGCACGTTGCCTGGGTGGTTGGGCGTGGCACTGACGGGCTCGGATACGGCGTCCAACATCCTGCTCGGCAACCTGCAGAAGATTACGGCGCAAACAAAGGCACTGGGCTTGTCGCCAATGCCCGCGGCGGCGGCCAACTCTTCGGGCGGTGTCACGGGTAAGCATGATCGATGCACAACCGATCGTCGTCGCTTCAACTGCGACCAACTGGTTCGGACACGAGGGCACGATCCTTGCGCTTCGTATTCAAGCACTCGATCGCCCTCGCGTGCCTGGTCGGCGTTCTCGTGATGCCCCAAGCCTACGTCTTCACTGGCATGATCGTGAAGTAAAGGGACTCCGTTCAGGCGCGCAACCAGCCCTGCATCGAAAGATGCGGGGCTTTTCTGCTGGCCGGGGCTATATAGTCAGCAGAGCAGCCCCACCGGAACGCGAACCACGTCCAAAACAGCCGTCCAGGAGCATACCCGGCAAAAACTGCCGCTCACTACCTCACCAGCAAGCCGCACGCGGCCGGAAAGAGCCTGGAGCGCCTGTCATCCCTCACCTCGCCGCAAAAACTGGGCATGCGCTGGACGTCGCCACCGGCGGTGGCCATGTTGCCTACGCTTTTGCTCCCCTATGTCCCGCGCATGTGGGCGACCGACATTACGCAGGAAATGCTCGATATGGTGAAAGGCGAAGCCGCCAAGCGCGGCCTCGCCAATATCCGCACTGCCTATGCCAAGGCCGAGGCGCTTCCGTTCGAAGACGAAAGCTTCGATCTTGTCACCTGCCGCATCGCACCGCATCACTTCGATTCGATACCGAATTCCTCACCGAGGTGCACGTCGCGTTCTGAAGCCCGGCGGTCTGTTCGCATTGGTCGACAACGTCGTTCCGCCCGGAAGCGTCGGCGACTACGTGAACGCGTTTGAGCGCCTGCGCGACCCGAGCCATTTGCGCGCCTGACCATGGATGAATCGGCGTGGCGCCCTCGATGCTGCCGGTTTCCGGACAACTCACGAGGAGCAGATCTACAAGACAATGGAATTCAAGAGCTGGGCCGCTCGTTATGATACCACCATGCAGGCGCTATTGCGCGCGATGCTCACTCAGGTACGCCTGAGGTTGAGGCGACCTTGATCCCCGAAGGCAGCGGAGCTGACCTCACGTTTCGGCTTTGCGAAGGCCTGTTCATCAACGGACGCGTTGACCGTCAATACCGCCGCAATCGTCGCGCTCCGCCAGCCGACCGCGAATGAACTCCCCTGAAAAACAAAAGCTTTCCGGACAAAGGGCGCCTGGGCGGCCAACCCTTGCTTACCCACAGAAATTCAGATTCCGTTAGGATCGGTTAACCAGTGATTTCGGCGTCGCTTCTGCCGGGCGAATCGGCGTTTTAGGGGTCGTCGCGCGATGAGCAAATTGCCCGTCAAGGCCGGACTCTACGAACAACACCGGCTGCGCTCGATGCCGACGCAATACTGCCGCTCCCGACAACCCGCTCGAGCTCGACGAAGAGCTGTTTTCCGCGCTAGGCGCCCAGCTGGGCGGCGAAAACGAGTCCCTCCGCAACCTCCTGCTCGATGCCAACGCCAAGATCGGCGAGCTTCGACGCCATCAAGAACGCGCGTCGGCAAGCTCGTCGATCCCGTCAGCAAGGCCCTGTCGCGCCTTCTGAAGCCGAGAAATCCGAGAAGATCAGCCTCGCAGACCGTGCCTCAGCAATACGCGCAACGGCCTATGGCAAGCTGCGCAACGAGGTCGGCCGAGCTGGAGAAGAAGGCAGCATTTTCGGAAAAGGAATGTCAGGCACTACGCCAGAGCTGCACCACCACCCAGAGCCTGCTCCTGCGAACCCCTGAAGCCACCAAGGCCGAGATTGCCATCGATGATTGCCGCTCGGCGGCTTGCAGATCGTGGATCTGGAAGCGCGACTCGCGCAGGAAACCGGAGAGGGAAAGGCCCTTCGCGAGGAGAATCGTCCGCCTCGACGAACGGCTATCCACTGCCGACAAACGCGGGTGGCGTCTCTGAATCCGAAGTCAATGCCGCGCGTCAACGGCTGCTCATGATCGAGGACGAAAGGCGCGCGCAGCAGATCTCGCTCGACAAGATCAGCGCCGACGGAGCCCGCTCTCGCGCAAGCTTCGCCGAGACCGAGGCGGGCCTGACGGCGCCGCAAGGCCGCTTGCGCCATGTGGAAGGCAATTTCGCAGAGTTGAGCACCGAACGAACGAGACTCGCCAGCGCGTTCGCAGAGGCCAGGAACGGCACGAGCATGAGCTCACGACCCAACGCATGCGGTTCGATGCTCTCCAGCCCGTGCCTCCGCCAGCGAAAACTGCTTAGGCGACGCACGCGAGTATCTGCTTGCCCGCGCCGACGAGATCTGCACCTACGACAGGCGCGCCGGTGAGCTGGCAATGGAACGCGACGCCCTGCAGGCACGCATTGCCGATCTCGAAACGGAGCGAATGCAGCGGCGCAATCCCAATTTACGGAGGTGGATCAAGCGCGCGCGACGCCTCGCTGGAGCGTAGCACCACCCTCGCCCGCGCCTTTACCGTCAAAGAAGCTGTACGCTGACACGCGCCGAGGACACCATCTCTCGGCGTTGAGCGAACAGATCAATGCCCTCGAAGCAGCGCGGGCTGCCGAAAGCAGGCCGCCGAGCAGAGGATCGAGGAGAATTGAGCGTCTCCCTGCGTCGAGAGCAGATGCAGTGTTCGGTGGTCGAAGGAGCATTGGAGACCGCCCGCAAGGATTTCGGCCGCCTCATGCGCGAGGCGATGGCGCTGCAAAGGGAACGGGCAGCGCCGCACGATCCCGCACATCTGCGGCCGTAGCCAACGCCGCCTAAAGAGCGCGTTTGATAACGGGAAGGCACGGCGCCGGGCAATCACGCCCGGTGCTTCCGAGAACATCGGCTCATATTACGCGCCAGTTCGCGCGTCGCACGGTCGAGCCCGTCCAGCGTGAGCGGATACATTCGTCCGCCCATCAACTGATGCACCATGGTGATTGACTGGTGAAGCCCCACTCCTTCTCCGGTACCGATTGAGCCAGACACAGGCCGGGTAGGTGCGCGTCACGCGCTCGAGCCAGAGCGCGCCCGCCTCCGTCGTTGTAGTGCTCGACCGAGTCCTCCCGGGCCACGACCTCGTACGGAGCTCATTGACGCATCGCCGACGAAGATCACTTTGTAGTCGTGCGGGTAGGTGTGCAGCACGTCCCACGTCGGCGTGGTCGCCTGAAAGCGGCGTCGATTCTCCTTCCACACCCGCTCATAGAGACAGTTGTGGAAATAGAAATATTCCATGTGCTTGAACTCGGTGCGCGCCGCCGAGAACAATTCCTCGGTCGACTTGATGTGCCAGTCCATCGAGCCGCCGATGTCGAAGAACGACAGCACCTTCACCGCATTGTGCCGCTCGGGCCGCATCAGGATGTCGAGGTAGCCCTTGTGCGCCGTGCCCTTGATGGTGCCGTCGAGATCGAGCTCTTCCGGCGCGCCAGTGCGCGCAAACTTGCGCAGGCGGCGCAGCGCGAGTTTGATGTTGCGCGTGCCGAGCTCGACGTCGTCGTCGAGATCCTGAACTCGCGCTTGTCCCAAACCTTTGACCGCGCGAAAGTTGCGATTGCGATCCTGGCCGATGCGAATGCCTTCCGGGTTGTAGCCGTAGGCGCCGATAAGGCGAGGTGCCGGCGGTGCCGATCCATTTCGATGCCGCCCTGATGGCGCCCTTTCTGTTCGGCCAGACGCTTGCGCAGCGTTTCCAGCAGCTTGTCGAGGCCGCCCATCGGCCTCGATCTGCTTCTTCTCTTCCTCGGTCAGATATTTTTCGGCGAGCTTCTTCAACCATTCGGCCGGAATTTCGGCCTCGATCGCGCCATCGAGCGTTTCCAGCCCCTTTGAACACGTGGCCGAACACGCGATCGAACTTGTCGAGGTTGCGCTCGTCCTTCACCAGCGTCGCGCGCGAGAAGAATAAGAAATCCTCCACCCGGCGCGACGGCGAGATCGGCGTCCATTGCCTGCATCAGCGTCGAGATATTCGCGCAGCGTCACAGGCACGCCAGCCTGCTTCAGCTCCCTGGAGAAAGTAACGAACATGAGCCCGCTTCTCTTACAGCTCTTCACCGGATACAGCGCGAAGATTGGTCAGCCCCGCTCGCGGAACCGTCAGCGGCGATATCAAAAGTGCAACAATAAAGAAGCCGTCTGGGAGGGATCTGTAAGCGCGCCAGCGCTTTGCCGATCGCGAGGATACCAGTGCCCGCCACATGTTTCTCTTGGGGCGCGATCGGCGCAGACTGGCGCTCACCCACAGATTGGACCAGACTTGCAAAACCCGTAGGTGACTCCGGGACCGCGGCCACCTGGCACGCGTGAGTGCGAAACGAGCGCGGACCAGGTAAGTCCGCGATAATACAAAAATCCAGGGCAGCTGGTGAGCGCGGAGAGGACGTCCATGGCTAACAAGATCACTCACCGTGAATGGCAAGCGCGTGTCTCGATCACCTACGACGACCCGGCGATGCCGCTGCTCTATGCGCTGCGCGACAATCTCAGCCTTCACGGCCCGCGCTTCGGCTGCGGGCTCGGCCAGTGCGGCGCTTGCACGGTCCACATCGACGGCGCGGCGGTGCGCTCCTGCATCACGCCGCTGTCGGCGGTGAACGCCAGGCAGAAGGTGGTGACGCTCGAAGGCCTCGGCTCGCCGCAGAAGCCGCATCCGGTGCAGAAGGCCTTCATCGACGAGCAGGCCGCGCAATGCGGCTACTGCATCAACGGCATGATCATGGAGTCGGCGGCGTTCCTGGCCAAGAACAAGAAGCCGAGCGAGGCGCGACATCAAGAACGCGCTCGCCAACAATCTGTGCCGCTGCGGCACGCATGCCCGCATCGTGCGTGCCGTCAAGCGCGCCTCGGCTCAGGCTTAAGGGAGGCAACCATGAACATTGCAGATCTCCCGCCGCGACGTCCTTCTCGGCTCCGGCGCCCTCGTCGTCAGCTTCTCACCCGCCGGCCCGTTGTCGGCAAGCGATGGCGCAAGCCGCGCGCAAGCCGGTCGCGCTCACCGAAGTCGATTCCTTCCTCGCCATCGACAAGGTCGGCAACGTCACCGTTTATTCCGGCAAGGTCGATCTCGGCACCGGCGTCACCACGGCGCTGCGCCAGATCGTGGCGGAGGAGCTCGACGTGCCGATCGGCCGTATCGAGTTGATCCAGGGCGACACCTTGCTCACGCCCGACCAGGGCAACACCTGGGGCAGCCTCACCATCCAGCTCGGCGGCATGCAGCTGCGTCAAGCATCGGCCGCCGCGCGTCAGGCGCTGATGGTGGAAGCGGCAAAGAAGCTCGGCGCCGACCAGCTCACCGTCGCAGACGGCGTGATTTCTGGCGGCGGCAAGAACGTCGAGCTACGGCGAGTTGATCGGCGGCAAGAGCTTCGCGATCACGCTCGATCCCAAACAGCCGGTGAAGGAAAAAGGCGCCGAAGGACTACAAGATCGTCGGCACGTCGCAACCGCGGGTCGACATCCCCGCACAAGATCACCGGCCGCTTCACCTACATGCAGGACTTCAAGGTGCCCGGCATGTTGCACGGCCGCGTGGTGCGTCCGCCGGCGATCGGCGCCAAGCTCGAAAGCGTGGATGACAGCGCCCGTCAAGAGCATTCCCGGGATCGTCAAGGTGGTGCGCGAGGGCGATTTCCTCGGTGTTGTCGCGTCCAACGAATGGGACGCAATCCGCGGCGCGGCGCGCCATCAAGGCCACCTGGTCGAAGTCGGAAACGCTGCCCGATCAGGCCAAGCTCTGGGATCACGTGCGGGCCACCAAGGTGGTCAAGGACGAGGTCACCAGCAATGACCGGCAACACCGCCGAGGCGATGCGGCAAGGACGGGGCCAAGGTCATCAAGGCGACCTACGACTTCGCCATCCACACCCACGGCTCGATCGGGCCGTCCTGCGCGATTGCCGAATTCAATGACGGCGCACTGACCTCCTGGTCGGCTTCGCAGGCAACCCACGCTCTGCGCAAGCAGCTGGCGCAGATGTTCTCGCTGCCGGCCGGACAAGGTGCGCTGCGTCTATCTCGAAGGCTCCGGCTGCTATGGCCGCAACGGCCACGAGGATGCCGCCGCCGACGCCGCGCTGTTCGCCAAGGCGGTCGGCAAGCCGGTGCGCGTGCAGTGGTCGCGCGCCGACGAGCACGGCTGGGACCCGAAGGGCCCTCCGACGCTGATGGACATGCGCGCGAGCATGGACGCGCAACGGCAACGTGATCGCCTGGGAAGCTGATTTCTACATGCCGCAGCAGACGGCGGGCGGATTCCTGGTGCCGCTGGTGGCGGCGACGCTCTCCGGCATGCCGGCCGCCGATCACATCGCGCCCGGCAACGTGTCCCATAACTCGGCGATCCAATACAAGATCCCAAACGTCAAGACCGTCTGCAAACGGCTGGAGTCGACGCCGTTCCGTCCGTCCTGGATCTGCACGCCGGGGCGCATGCAGAACACTTACGCCAACGAGTGCTTCATCGACGAGCTCGCCGCGACCGCTAACATGGACCCGCTCGAGTTCCGCATGAAGTATCTCGACGACAAGCGCGGCCTCGAGCTGCTCAACCGTCTGGCGGCGGTCACCAAGTGGGAGAAGCGGCCATCGCCACAGAAATCGGCGAGCGGCAAGCGTCGTCAAGGGACGTGGCGTTTCATATGTCAAGTATGAGCTGGTGCGCACCTATATCGGCGCCGTCGCCGAGGTTGAGGTGGACCGCGGCACCGGCGTGATCGATGGTACGGAAGTTTACCGTCGTTCACGACTGCGGCCAGATCATAAACCCCGACGGCCTGAAGAATCAGATCGAGGGCAACGTGATCCAGACGATCAGCCGCACCCTGGTCGAGGAAGTGACGTTCGACCGCGCGCAGGTGACCAGCCTCGACTGGGAGAGCTACCCGATCCTCAAATTCCCGCAGGTGCCAGAGATTGTCATCGAGCTGATCGACCAGCCGACGGAAAAACCGTGGGGCGCGGGCGAGCCGAGCGCCGCGGTGATCCCGTCGGCGATTTCCAACGCGGTGTTCGACGCGACCGGCGTGCGCTTGCGCTCGATCCCCTACACCCCGGCCAAGGTTAAGGCCGCGATTGACGCACGCCATCTGAGCAACAATTGGAGCGCCCCACCTGGGCGCTCCACACATTCTGCAAGGGTTCAATGCGTGGCCGCCGCTCGTACTCATTATTGCTTTTGCCATCGCACTTGCCTGCGGTTTCCGCGTGCCCGCCAAGGCAGACGTGATGAACGAACTCGCGCCCACCGGAAAGCTGCGCGTCGCGATCGCAGTCGCTCCGGCGCCATCCGCACTTTACGCAATCAAGGACAGAAGCGACCGGCCAAGTACCGAGGTGTGACCGTGGAATTAGGAGCGGCGATGGCAAAAACTCGGCGTTCCGGTCGAGTTCGTCCCGCATCTGGCTTCGGGCGAGATTCAGAATTCGGCGGACGCCAATCGCTGGGATGTCACATTTATGCCGGTCGACGAACGCAACGAAAAAATTCGTCGACTTCGGCAATGCCTATCACCTGCTGCAAAGCACATATCTTGTGGGCCCGGGTGCAAAGATTGCGAAAATCGAGGAGGTAAACGCAGCCGAGCGTGCGCATCGGCGGTGTAGCGAATACGGCGACCTTTCGAGCTGCTCCGGCGACAGTCGTCGCCCTGAAAGCGACCTTTGTCACGGTGCCGGGTGTGACGCCGCTCGCCGCAGCCATGAAGGCGGGTGAAATCGATTGCATTGCACTTTCACGCGAGTCGCTTTCCGGACTGACCGCAAAAATCGCCGGCTTCGCGCATCCTTGATGGCGGATTTCTGAACTCATCGACCGCCATTGCCGTGCCAAAGGGTAAATCCGAAGCGCCCTCGCCTATGCAGAGCCAATTCATCGAGGAGGCCAAGGCGTCAGGACTGGTGCGAAAGGCATTCGACGATATGGACCTGAAAAATTCGCAAGTGGCGCCAGCCGGGATGAAACCATAGTTCCGACGTGCTATCCGAGAACGGGGCGGCGCACCTCGCCGCCCGACTTTTTTGGAGTCACCGATGGCAGATCAAGCAGTATTGAAAGAGCTCGCTCCGACCGGAAAATTACTGGTTTGCCATTGCCGTCGCACCTGCCCCTTCCGCGCAATTCGCCGTCAAGCGATGGGGACAGCTATCGAGGGGTAGCCGTCACAGTTCTGGCCGCGCGCTCGCCGCAAAGCTTGGAGTCCCGCTTCGAGATCATTCCACATCAGGCTTCCGGCGAGATTCAGAATTCTGCCGACGCCAATCGCTGGGATGTTGCCTTCCTTCCGGTCGACGAGGATCGCAAGAAATTCGTCGCGTTCGGCAACGCGTATCATCTGTTGCAGAGCACTCTTCTGGTCGCGCCAGCCTCAAAGATAAACTCGGTGAAGGACGCCGATGCCAAGGGAGTGGGTATTGGTGGGGTCGCGAACACCGCGACCTTTCGAGCCGCTAAAAAGCGACATCCAACGCAACCCATATTGATTTCGCCGGTGTCGATGCGGCCGTGGCCGCAATGCTCGACGGCAGGATCGAAGCGATTGCGCTTTCGCGCGAGTCTCTGTCCGGACTGGTCGGAAAGATCACCGGCTCGCGAATTCTCAATGATGCATTTCTCAATTCGAGCACGGCCGTCTGCGTGCCCAAAGGAAAACCGGCTGCGCTCGCTTACGTGAGCGATTTCATTGAGGGGCAAAAGGGCGTCCGGTTCTCGTGCGCAAGGCGCTCGATGAAATGGGACTCAAATCGTCGCAGGTCGCGCCAACGGGAATGAAGCTCTTAGGCCGCCGCATCGCGCGTCGGAGACTCGATCTCCGGCGTGAATATGTTCCGGTCTTATGCCAAGCGCCAGCAGGCGACCGGGTATGCCGCCGCAAGCGGCCACTGCAGCGCATCTTCATGAAGAACGGCGCTCTTCGGCCGGCGGCCCTTCAACGCCGGGCCTGATAATGTTGTTTGGCAGCACTATTTGCAGGCGCCTGGGTGAAGCGCGTAGAATTCACGCCGCCGCTGCACCTGCTCGAGCGTTTCGATCGATACGGATCCACGCCGCAGAGGCTGCGCAAGGATATTCGCTGCAGCCACTGGCATCCTGCACCGCGAGATTGATGCCCACTCCACCGGATCGGAGACATTGCGTGCGCCGCATCGCCTATGCAGAGCAAGCCTGGGCGGTACCAACGACGCAATCGATCTACCGCGACCGTCAGCTAGCCGCTTGACCGCGTCCCAGCTTTCGATTTCGTCGAGCCGGTCTTGCACAAATGGTGACATTTCGTCGACCACCTTGCGAAAGTTGTCCAACCCGGCGCGTCTCACGTCGTCCGCTACTCAGCCTTCGGAATGCGGACATACGCGCACTGCCAGTAGTCATTGCGGATTGAGCATCACCATCATGCGCCCATCTTCGATATGGCCGAACGTTTCTTCGAATCGCCTGGCCTGCGTGACAAGCGAAACCACATCACGTCCATCGGCGCACCATAATCATCACTTTCGAGGCCGGCTTTCTGCCCGTATGGTGGAGTGGCGGCCGTCGCACCCGACAATCAGATCGGCATGGATCTGGAGTTCACCATCCGGGCTCTTCGCTTGTATACCGACAACCCGTCCATTTTCCTCGATCAACCTGACGGCTTCCATCTGCATCCGCCAGATCGAACGTTCGATAGCCTTTGCCATGATTGGCGAGAAAATTGAGAAAATCCCATTGCGGCATCAACGCAATGAATTTGCAACGGACCGGCAAATGCTCGAAAATGACCGACATACCACGCGATCTTTTTGCCGATCTGCAACGAAATCGGCTTAACGACTGAATGCGGCAGCTTCAGAAATTCATCGAGCAAGCCAAGTTCGTACATCTTCTCCAGCGTCGATGGATGGAACGGTGTCGCCCCTGAAATCGCGCAGGAAGTCGGCGTGCTTTTCCGCCACGATGACGGCAACACCGGCTCGCGCCAACAAGAAGCCAAGCATCATCCCGGCGGGCCCGCCGCCGACAATGGCAGCACGTTGTATTGATCGAGGCCACAGGCACTCTCTGCGCTGACTCCGCTAAGAACCGCGGTTCCGCCTGGTTCCCTATCAGCGCAGCTTACGCCTGCTTGTCCGGTGTCGTCACCACGAGGCCATCGAGTTCTTCGGTACTTTGATCTGACACGATGAGCCGCGAATTCGGGCGAACGTCGTACCCGGAAGTCGAGCATGTCTTCCTCCATTGGAGAAGGCCCGCCGACCTTCTCGCGCCAGGCTTCATCGACATAAACGTGGCAAGTGCGCGCAGGCGCAGGCGCCGCCGCACTCCGCCTCTATACCCGGGATGTTGTTGCGGATCGCAGTTCTATGACGGTCGAGCCGAGTTCGGCTTCGACCGTGCGGCCCGCACCGCTAGAGTCGTGTAAAGATGATCTTCGGCATTGGAAGGATAGCAGGACTGACTTTGTCGCGGATGACGCGCGTCTCTATATAGTCATTCACGCCGGGGAAGCCATCCCCAGTCATCGCAGGCATCGCGTCACCGCGATCTTCAGCGCGCACCTCATCGACAGCCTGCATCGAGCTGGTCGGATCGCATCGTCGCAATCGTCCGGGGCGCTGCTCGCGGCCAGTTCGGCGGCTGCGGCAGCCCGCGCGACGCGGCCAGCACCAATACCAACCGCGGATCCTCTGAGGGTATGCGCAAGCGTGGCAATTCCGCAGCCGGAGCGCTTTTTGCGCATGCGCGCCGTCAGCAGTTCGGCCTCGCCGCTCGAAGAGCTGCAGGACTTCCTCTTCGAGGCTGCGGTCGCTGAAAGTCATGCGTGAAGATGAGCGCGATCGAGGACGACATTATGGGTGTGCCGTACTGTCACGTTCCACAAATTCAACTGCGGCCTGGATCATCCCCGTCTCCCGATCGTCTTATTTGTTTCGGGGACTTTGACCTGAGCGAGACCAAATCCAGGTAAACAAGGGGCCCGTCCCGGCCGCCCTTGGCGTCGCCCACAAATCGAGGGTGGTTAAGGCCGCGTAATCATCTGCCCGCCGGGCGGCGCACTTGCTTGCCCAGCACCACGGCCTCACATTCGGTCCTCTGTGGATATCCGGACGCGCCGGAGCCCTGCGTTGGCTATGGTTAGCAGACAGTTAAAGATGGTGAAAAGCCATTACCACCGTAGTTTCTTTCGGTTTGCCAGGCGATAGGATGACAGCTGGGCGATCATTCTGGGAGCGGTGCGGGTCTGGATCACCGTGGCGCCGTGTCCGGCGGCGTGATCCCGTTTATCGTTACGGTTCGGGCCGCGGCGACACGTCCGGCGCAATGGCGAGGCGACAACCGAGATGGCGAATAATCCTCAAAAGCAAAAGACGCGACCGAAGAGGCCCTTTCTGCCATCCAGGAGGCCCTCAGACGTTCGCGGCCCACGAGTCCCGTGCCAGCCCGATGCCGAAAAAGAGGCCCCTCCGCCCGCGACACCCCCCAGCTCCCGATCTCTTCCGCGGGAGACGACACAACCCTGGCCGCTCGGCGACAGCACGCCACGCCGGGCCGCCAATGATGACCGCGCCGGTATCGGCCAGATCCTGCAAGCCCTGCGCCATCGTTCCTCTCGCACGCCTTATGTCGCCGCCGCGGTGGGCGGTTTCATCTGGATCATTGGTGGTCTCGCCATCGCCTCGCTCTACGGCGCGGAGATGCGAACCATTTTTACGCCGTCAGGGATCGGCCTCGCCGCCATCGCTTGCACTCGCTGCCGCGCTGGTCGTACCGGCGCTTTCTTTTCCTGCTCGCGCACATGTTCACCCGCGCGCAGGACATGCGTGTCGTCGCTGAATCCATGGCCGAAGTGGCGATGCGCCTTGCCCAGCCCGAGACCGTCGCACACGAGGTCGATTGTCACGCGTCGGTCAGGCGATCCGCCGCGAGGTCGCGGCTATGGGCGACGGCGTCGAACGCGCCCTCGCCCGCGCCGCCGAGCTGGAAGCGCTCGTGCACAACGAAGTGTCTGCGCTCGAGCGTGCCTATAACGACAACGAAGTCCGCATTCGCGATCTGCTGACCGAGCTGAGCAATCAGCGTGAAACCTTGGTCAACCAGGCCGAGCATGTGCGCAACGCCATTGCCGAGCGTCCATCTCGATCTCGCGCACGATGTCACCTCCGTCGGCGACCTTGTCGCCGACAAGGTCAACGAGGTGGCGCAACGCGTCACCCGTTCGCTCACGGAAAGGGCGAACACATCACTCTGGCGCTTGGCCACGCCGGCGATTCTGATGATCGACGCGCTTAGCGAGCGCGGCTCGATCGCTGCTCGAAAGGCTTGGAAACCACAAGCGACCAGGCGACGACTGGCGATTTCATCGTGCCAGCGACCGTCTGTCTGCCAGCCTTAATTTCAAAACCGAGCATGTGCACGATGAATTTGCTGAACTTGCCGCGCGCCTGCAGCAGATGATGTCCGCATCGTCTCGATCAGGTTGCGCAAGGCTTTGCGGAGAAATCATCCGTCACTATCGAGTCAATGGCGACCCGCTTCGCAGCAATTCACCGACGCGATCACCGATACAAGCTACGCGCCTTGCGGAATCGATAGCTACACGCGCCGACGAGGTCAACACGGCGCTGCGTTCGACCGGAGATTCGCTCGTCCTCGACCTTTCACTGCGCGGCGGCGATGTCGTTTCAAAGCTCGAACAGACCGGCGCGCGCATCAACCGACACAATGGCGGAACCGCGGCGACGCGGTCGCCGACTACCTTCCGCGAAAGCGCGGAATCGCTGGTAGCGGCCCTCGGCAGCCGCGGCGATGCGGTCAAGGAAATGCTGGCGGCACGCCTGCAGGCCTTCGAGACGCATGTTCAATCAGGGCGGGACCGAGCTCAGCGAGAAGATATCAAGCGACTCGAGCAACCTCGGAAACCTGATCACCCGCCACATCACCGAGTTCGACCACACAGTGAAGAACTACGGCGGCGAACTGGTCGGACGTCTTGGCCAGCGCACCCAGGATGTGGCCGAGGCTCTGCGCAATTACCTTGACACCTTCGACCAGCGCGTGACTGGCCGCACCGGCGAGATTTCCAGCACGCTCGACCAGCGGCTTGCGCAATTCGAAACGCTGCTCGGCACGCGCGTTTCCGACACTCGCCAAGACGCTCACCGAAGGCGGCAAGGACGTCGTCGGAGCCCTCGATCAGCCGCATCGGCGAGGTGGCCGGCACCATCAATTCGCGCGGGGTCGAGGTCGGCAGATTCGATCAGCGCCAAGATCGGCGAGATGGATCAAGCACTCGGTGCCCGCGCCCTCGAGGTCGCCAACAATCTCGACAGCCGTATCGGCCGCTTCGAAGAACTTTCTGGTCGGACGCGCTGAAACAGTCACGAGCCAGATCGAGACCCGCAGCAAGGCCGCTGCCGATGCACTCAATGCGCGGCTGGAACAACTGAGCCAGGCCATCAAGGTCAACTCTGCGGAGGCCGAGCGTTCGCTCGGTCAGCTTGCGCTGTCCACCACCGAGGCAATCCGCGCAGCGCAGGCGATGCCGAGCGCACGCTTGTCGGCGGTCGAGCGAGGAAGTCGCGCGCAGCTTCGTCGGCAAGGCCGAGGAGATCGCGACCGCGGTCAGCCGGCGCGCCAACGAGATGACGACTGTCCTGTCCGAGAAGAGTGGCGGCGTGCTCTCCGCAATCACCGAGAAGGCGGACCAGTTCACGCGCGAAGTGACCAACGCGACCGACCACGCCGTCAAGGCGATCGAAGAACGAGGCTTCGCCTTTACGCGCACGATGATGGACAACAGCACCGAAATTTCACGGCATGATCAATACCGCGGGCGAGGCGGCGACCAGCACCGTCAACCGCACGATGACCGAACTCAACGACGTCACGCAGAAGCAATCGCGCGTTCAAAGAGACTGCAACGTCGAGCGTCAAGGAAATGCTGGAGACGCACACGATGCTGCGCTCCGACACCACCGCCCTGTTCGAGCGACTGCGCGAAGCCAACATCATGTTGCAGGAAGTGCTCAGTGGCGCCCACGAGAACATGGGCGCGCTCGAAAACACTCTCATGCTGCGCGTGTCCGAGTTCGTCAGCGCCATGAACGAGATTACCCAGTCCACTGGCGAAGCCACCGGGCGCGTGGAGAGCAAACATTGCCAACTTCCGCGACATTACCGCTCAGGTCATCACATGACCTCGGTCAGCTGGCCCGCCAGTTCGATGTTCATGGGCGCGAGCTCGCCAAGGCTGTCGACGTCGATCGATCACAGCAATCAGCACACAGAGGACCGCCTCAACGAGCGACGCGTCCAACTCGATTCGCTGGTGGCGACGCTCGATATCCGCACCGAAGATCTCGAGAAACGGCTTAACCGGTTCTCCGGCCTGCTCGACGAATCCCTCGAAGCGGCCTCAATCGCGCGCGCGGGAAGTCGCGCGTCTCGTCTCCGGAGGCAAGCGCCGAAGGCGCACGCGCGCGATCAGCGAACAATACGAGCGCGTCCGCGAAAATGCCGAAGAAGAGCGCGATCGCGCGACCGGTGCGATGCGCTAGCTCTATGAGCAAACCACCGGCGACACCGAAACGCTCGTTCCGCAACGCCAACGAGCGGTTTGCGGAAGCCGTCCAGGGCATGAAGCAGATGGCGGCGGAAATGCAGCGCGAACTGGAAGTCAACGCGCGATGAGCTGCGTCGCGGGGTCTTCGAACTGCCGCAGGAAACGGCGGAGAACGCCGCGCAGATGCGCCGGGTCATCGTCGACCAGATCGAGGCCCTCGCCGAGCTCAACCGTATCGTCGCCCGACACGGCCGAAATCTCGACGCGGTCGAGCCAGTCCGTCGCACGCGCGAGGAGCCGACACTCGCCGTTGTCGAGCGAACCGCAGGAGCGAATCCGTAGCGATCACGCAACGAAGCCACGTCGCGTAACGAAAGCATCGCCCGCCGCGCAGTGAGATCCAGCGGCGCTCCGCCGCAGCGGACCGACGCCGGCGGCTTTGCTCCGCGCCGCCGCGGCAGCGCGACGCCGCCCGTCGCCCACGCCGATCCGCACCAGGCCGTGGCTGGCTGACCGATCTACTCAGCCGCGCATCGCGCGAGGAAAGCGAGCCACAGCGCGAATTACCGCGTGACGAATGACGCGCGAGAGCCAGCCCCTGCGCGGGGAAATGAGGACACGGCCACCCCGGCATACGATCGGAGTCGCTCGGATTCGCTTTCTGTCGACATTCGCACGCGATGATTGACCACGACGCCGCTGCCGACCTCTGGGACCGCTACAAGCGCGGGGAACGCAACGTCTTCACCCGCCGGCTCTATACCTTGCAGGGCCAGCAAGCACTTCGACGACATCCGCAAGAAGTATCGCGCGGATCGCGAGTTCAAGCAGACTGTCGACCGCTACATCAGCGAGTTCGAACGGTTGCTCGACGAGGTTTCTCGCGACGATCGCGGCCAGGTCGTGGCGCGAACCTACCTCACGTCCGAAACCGGCAAGGTCTACACCATGCTCGCCCACGCGGCGGGTCGCTTCTGACTGATCGCGACGTCTGCCCGATATGGCGCAAGCGAATGTATCCGCGCTGTCGCGCGCCGTAGATCAGTGCGCTTGCCCCTCGCCCTCGCCATTGCCACCGAACACTGGCCTATTGCCGGCTCTTTGGCATCAGCCGCGGCAGTAAAACCGAAGCGCTCGTCGTCGTTGCGGAACTACGCGATGGCAACAGCTCGCGGCCGCGGCGAATGCGTTCCCTATGCCCGCTACGGCGAAAGCGTCGATAGCGTCACGGCACAGATCAATGCCATGCGGCCGCAGCTCGATGGCGGATCTCGACCGCCGCGCGCTGCAGACTTCGATGCCGCCAGGTGCCGCCCGCAATGCCCTCGACTGCGCGTTCTGGGATCTCGAGGCAAAGCGCACGCAGTCATTCCGATCCACGAAATCGCAGGCCTTCCTATCCCCACGAACTGACGACGGCCTACACGATCTCTCTCGACGCACCGGACGTCATGGCAAAAGCCGCGCAAGACGCGGCCAGCCGCGCCGTTGTTAAAGGTCAAACTCGGCGCCGATGGAGATGGGGCTCGCATCGCTGCGGTTCGCGCGGCTGCGCCTCGTTCATACCCTTATCGTCGACGCGAACGAAGGCTGGAACGACGAGCATCGTCGCCGCCAATTTCGCAGCCTGCGCTGAGGCCGGCGTCGCTCTGATCGAACAGCCGTTGCCACGAAGGAAAAGACCAGGTGCTTGGCGCGAATGAAACGGCCCATCCCGGTTTGCGCGGACGAGAGCGTTCACGACCATGCCTCGTTTCCCGCGCTCGTCGGAAGATACGACGCGGTGAATATCAAGCTCGACAAGGCGGGCGGCTGACAGAAGCGATGACCGTCGATGGCCGAGGCTCGCCGGCGGAACTTCACCATCATGGTCTGGATGCATGGTCGCGACATCGCTTGCGATGGCACCGGCTGTTCTGCTCGCGCAGACCGCGCCGCTTCGTGGACCTCGATGGACCACTTTTGCTCAGCAAAGATCGCCCTGACGGCCTGCGCTACGCCGACAGTCATGTCTATCCACCCTCGCCGGCGCTTTGGGGCTGACGTCCAAACCATGGAACCTTGTCGGCAACACCCAGGTGCGACTGGTATTGCAGCACCTATCTGATTTCGTTCATGAAATGTGCCCAGCCGGGAAACCATCCCTGCCAAATTTTTGGTAAACAAAGCTTTTCGATTGCCACCCGTTTGGCTTAGCTTAAACTCGATTCCAAGATCGCACCGCCGCTTCGAGGCAGGGCGACGACACGGGACGGGGAAATGCAAATTCGGGGTTTGCTTTTCGGCGCCGCTGTGGTGGCGCTCAGCGTGACATCGGCGTCCGCGACCATGCGGATCTCGGAGGATCGCGGCGGCCAGATCGGGCACTATCTGCGACGCGTTTGCAACCGGTGCGTACATCAGGCGAACGCGTCGTCGTCGACGGAAATTGCTTGTCTGCCTGCACGCTGGTGCTGGGTGTGGTCCCGCGAGAACGCATATGCGCCACTTCGCGGGCACGCTTCGGCTTTCACGCCGCATGGATGCCCGATCGCGATGGACGGCCCATAACCAGTCCGCTGGGCACGCAGGCGCTTTGGAGCATTTATCCGGCCTCGGTACGGCGCTGGATCAATCGGCACGGCGGCCTGTCGCGCAAAATGATCTTCATGCAGGGCCAGCGAGCTCAACGGCATCGTGGCCAGCTGCGATCGCAATCACGCGCTACCAGGCACGCTCAGCGTCGCAGCATTACGCCGCGACCGGTGCGCTACCAGTCCGCAAGCGCCTCCGGCGAACGCCGCTAGCGCCATCGCCGCGTAGGCCCGGCTGCCGAAATCCTGCGATAGAGCACGCCCGATACTCCCATGGCGGCCGCCATCGCCAGCGCCGGCCGCGATCGCAAGATAGCCCTGCGCCGTAGCCGCCTGGCCCGCCGGCGCGTGTGATGCGCAAGAAACATCAGCGCGCCGAGATGGGTGGCGCCGAATGACAATGCGTGCAGCAACTGCAGCCACGGCAGTACGAGCGTCGGCGGATCGATCGCCATACCCAGCCAGCGCACAGTCCCGGCCGCAGCGCCCGACCATCAGCAACGTCGTCGGCGTGAAGAACGGGCGGCAGACGGGCCTGCACGGCGAACAACACGATTTCTGCAGCCACGCCGAGCGCCCACAATGCGGCGATGTAAGTGCCGTCGAGACCGGCGGCATGCCATTGCACTGCGCGGAAAAGCCGTAGAACACCGCGTGGCTTGCCTGGATGAGGCTCGCGGCCGCGAGCACTGCGACAAACGCGGGATCGCGCAGCAGCTTCTGACGCGGCGCCGCGCGCGCACTTCTTCGGGCGCATTCGTCGCACAGCGGTGCGAGCGCCCACGCCGCCAAGCGCGACCAATGCGCTTGCCGCCACCATCAGCCAGATCAGGTGCCGCGCGCGGAATGGCGTCGGCGGCAAAGCCGGCTGCGAAGATTGCCCAGAATGAAAGCGAATGAGCCCCACAGCCGCACCGGCCCATAGGCGCGCTTGCGCGCCATAAGTCCCTTGAACGCGTAGGTTTCGGCGAGCGGCATCAGCGGCGTGCAGAAAAGTGATGTCAGCGCATAGGTGATCGAAGATCGCGATGACGCCGGATGACAGGCCGACCAGGATGCATAGCCGGCGACGGTCGCAAGGCTCGCCACGAGCAGAACCGTGCGTACGGCATCGCGCCGGTCGGCTTCGCGCGCTGATAACCGGGATCGCCAGCACTGCGGGCAACCATTGGCACGGCCAGGAGAATGCCGATGAGACTTGGCGTCTACATCCTTGGCCTTGAGCCAGACGGGGAAGAACGGCATCGCGATGCCGGGCAGGATGAACAAAGCGGCATAGAACGCCGCGAGGCGCGGAACGAAGTCCAACGACTTCCGCAAGTCAGGCAGCATCGCCTCGCCTCGGTTCCATGCAACGCCTTCCCTGTACAGGGCTTTTGCGCGCCGGCGGCCGTTTCCCAGGCGCAGTTTGACTGGCCGAATCAAGCCGCATGATTGATAAACGGGACCGAGCAGGGATTGCACCATGCCGACCGAAACGACCGCGCAGAGTCGAGCGCATTGCCCAATGCGCCGGACGAGGGCGACTATCATGCGTTCTGCGATGACGCTGTCCGGCGAGCGCGCGCGGACGCGCTTGTCTTGCCGCACACGTCCGGCGCAACCACAACGCCGACACCGAGCAGCTGCTGGCTGGCAATCGGACGGTTACAGTCGTTTGGTTGTGACAGCCTGCGGCCCCGCAGACCTGGACACTGGTCAAGCAGACAGCTGCGCGCACTGCATGATGATATCGTTACCGCCACAGTGCGAGCTCGACGCGCGCATGCCTTTGGCAACGAAAGACGGCAAAGCTTGCGGAACTCGATGGCATCGGTCGAGACGGCGCATCGCAGAACATGCTCTGAGTCGCCGGGCCGGGAGGCTGCGCCGGTGATCGAGACCCGGCACCGCCCACCGAGAATCGCCGATCCGACCCGGTTGAACGATGCCGAACGCGCATCTCACGGTGGTGCCGCCGCCCGAGCAGCCGGAATTGCCAATTCCATCGCCGGCTCCGCCGCGATCCCGCCGTCCATCTGCGCTCGTGCACAGCGAGACCGATCATTGGCGGACGTCGCGTTCGTCGAGCCATCGCCCGCGCCTCGTCCAGCACTCGCGCCGGAGGCGATCAGCCGACGCCGGTGGGTGAACCGATGGCTGCAATCGCTTCCGAGGCAATGCCCGCCGCGAGTGTGCCGCCGGCGGATCCGCTGGCGTCAATCAAGGCGCTAAGCTGAAGAGGAGCGGCTTGCGTTGTTTACCTGAGTGGCCGGCAGTTCACGCCGCGATCAGCCGGTCGAACATATCGGCATCCACGTTGCCGCCCGACAGGATACCGACGACGATTTTCCCTTTGACATTGATCTTGCCGGCGAGCAGCGCCGCGAGACCGATGGCGCCGCCCGGCTCAACGACCAGCTTCAACTCGCGGAAGGCATAGCGGCACGGCCTGCGCGACTTCGGCGTCGGTCACCGTCGTCCCCTGCCCGATCAGTTCGCGCGTGATCGGAAAGGTCAACTCGCCCGGCGTATTGCTCATCAGCGCGTCGCAAATCGTCCCGCTCATACGCGCATTGGCCTCGCGTTTACCGCTGGCAAATGAGCGCAGCGTGTCGTCGAAACCCTCCGGCTCCACGACATAGAGCTTCGCCGAGGGTACCCTCGCCTTCACGCCGAGCGAAATGCCGGCGGCAAGCCCCTCACCGGAGGCACCGACGACCACCACCTCGGGCTTCAACGAGCAGCTTGGCGAGATCCTCGACGATCTCGGCGCCAATGGTGCCTTGCCCGGCAATGATCAGCGGATCGTCGTAGGGCGGCACGAGCGTCGCACCTCGTTCCGTCATGATTTGCTGTGGCGATGGCGGCGCGATCCTCGGTATTGCGATCGTAGGGTACGACCTCAGCACCGAGCGCGAGGTGCGGTCGCGCTTGGCCTTAGGCGCATCGGCCGGCATCACGATGGTCGCGCGCATGCCGAGCAGACGTGCAGCCGCCACGCCTTGCGCGTGATTGCCGCTCGAATAGGCCACCACGCCGGCCGCCGCGCCGCTCGGAGGGATAGAGGCGATCTTGTTGTAGGCGCCGCGGAATTTGAACGATCCGGTGCGCTGCAGGGTCTCCGCCTTCAGGAAGACGCGCGCCGCCGATCGCATCGTCCAGCACGGACGCGTTGATCAGCGGCGTTCTGACGGCGACGCCGGCAAGCCGTTTGGCCGCAGCCTCGATGTCCGACGGCTGTCGGTAGAATGGTATTGTCGATAGCGCCCATGGCCGAAGCGTAGCGCCGGGAGATCACGATGTCATCGGTGGGAATTGTCCTGCCCCTGGGCGGGCGCGTCGCGACCCGTACCCGGCAGCCTCTCGATGGGCTGTGGAGTATGGATCCCGCATTCGCGAGGACGACGGTAATGTCCTGCGATGTATAGCCTTCGCTAGGCCGGGATGGGCGGCAAGCTTTGCGTCCCGGCGATCTCGCGTGCCGACTTCACCGCTTGCGTCACGTGATCGAGGAATATCCGCGCGCTGGCAGCCCAGGTCATGCCGAGCGCGAAATCGCGACAATCTTCGCGAGAGCACTCCAGCGCACCGAGACATGCGCGGCGCAGATCATCGTCGAGAACGCCAACCGGCGCTTGCCCAATCACGTCGCGTGGCGCCGCAGCGGAAAACGCAGCAATCGGCACGCCGCTCGCCAGTGCCTCAAGCAGCACGAGTCCGAACGTGTCGGTGCGGCTCGGAAACACAAAGACGTCTGCAGCAGCATAAGCCTCTGCCAGAGCCTCACCGTGGCGCGATCCGATAAACACCGCCTCGGGAAATTTCCGCGCAAGCGTGGTCCGCGCCGGTCCGTCCCCAACGACCAGCTTGGTGCCCGGCAGATCGAGCTGCGAGGAACGCTTCGAGATTTTTTCGACCGCCAAACGGCCGACCGTCAGAAAGATCGGCCGCGGCAAGTTGAGATTGACGCTTGCGCGCGGGTGAAACAGCTCGGCATCCACGCCGCGCGGCCACAGTTTCACATTCTCGAAGCCGCGCGTCGTCAGTTCGGAGGCAAGCGTTGGCGTCGCCGCCAAGACCGCAGCGCCCGGCGCATGGAAGCGCCGGAGCCAGGCCCATGTCGCCGCGCTGGTCCACCGCTCCGGTACCGGCAGTCGGTCGGCGAGATAATCGGGAAATCGTGTGTGAAAGCTGGTGGTAAACGGCAAGCTCTCGCCGCAGGCAGACGCGACGCATCGGCGTGCCCGAGTGGGCCTTCCGTTGCCACATGGATTGCATCAGGTCGGACTCGCTCAAGCCGCCGCTCGATACTGGCCCGACGCGGCCAGCGCCAGCCGGATTTCCGGATAGCTCGGCATCGGTGGGGTCCGGAACTGATCGGGGCTGAGGAATTCAATGTCGACACCGATTGCCTGCGCCTCGCGCGCGACATGGCCCAGTGTACGCACGACGCCATTGACCTGCGGGTGCCCAGGCATCGGTGGCAATCAGAATTTTCATGCGGTCAGGCTGCTTCGGCCGCCGGCGGCAGCGTCATCGCGGGTCCGCTGTCATGGCCTGTGTGCGTCCAGGTGACGATCTCAAACCTGCCGTCGTGGCCTTCCGCGACCGCGGTGCAGCTTTCCACCCAGTCGCCGCAATTGATGTAACGCAGCCCGTATTCGTCGTGCATGGCGGCGGTGGTGGATGTGGCCGCAGATCACGCCGTCGCGCCTGATGATGCCTGGCCTCGGTCGCCAGCGCCTTCTCGAAGGCGCCGATGTAATTGACCGCGTTCTTGACCTTGAGCTTCGCCCATTTCGACAGCGACCAATAAGGCGCAGCCGAGCACGCGGCGGAACGCGTTGAAGATACGGTTGGCGGCGAGGGCGAAGTTCGTAGGCCTTGTCGCCGAGGAGCGCGAGCCAACGCGCCTGCGTCACCACAAGATCGAATATATCGCCATGGACGACCAGATAGCGGCGCCCGTCTAGCCCTTCGTGGATCGCGTTCTCCACGACCTCGATGCCGCCGAAATGCGTGCCGTAGTAGCCGCGCAGGAATTCGTCGTGATTGCCGGGAATGTAAATGACGCGCGCGCCCTTGCGCGCCTGCCGCAGAAGTTTCTGCACAACGTCATTGTGCGCCTGCGGCCAATACCACGACGAGCGCAGCGCCCAGCCGTCGACGATATCGCCGACCGAGGTAGATCGTTTCTGCTTCGTGACGGCGGAGGAAGTCGAGCAGCTTGTCGGCCTGGCAGCCGCGCGTGCCCAGATGGACGTCGGAGATGAACAGCGCGCGAAACCGTCGCGTGGCGTTATCCGTCACGATACAGCGATCTCCGGTGCATCGATCATGCGTGACATGTACCAGCCGGCCTCGTTTCAGTTTTGTGACAGCGCTCGTTTACCCTATTTCACACCTTTGCGATTCACGCGGCGGCACTTTGCGCTTCGGCACGCCGAAACGCACCAGCGTGTAGACGCCGAACGGTCTGACCTTTGCGCCGCTCGATCAGTTCGGCGCCGCCATGCGCTTGCGCCCAGGCCGCGAGCCGCTGAAACGGAAATTCCGGCCGCAAGCCCGAGCGTGTGCGCCTTTTGCGCCAGCAGCCGTCTCGACTGCGGCAGCAAAACCTCGTTCGGAGTAAAGATGATTGACAAGAATGATCTGACCGCCCGGCCGCAGCACCTGCGCGCATTCCGACAGGCACGCGTTCCGGGTCCTCCACCAGCGTGATCACGAATTGGCCGACCACGCAGTCAAACGTTGCGTCGGCGAAAGGCGCAGCGCATGTGCGTCCATCACCGCAGCTCCCTGACGAATGGATAGCGGCCGCTTTTGACGCGCTCGCGCGCACGGGCAATCATCGGTTCCGGAGATGTCGATGCCGGTGATTTCCGTAGATGCGTCGTAGTCGCCGAATGACAGGCCGGTCCCGACGCCGATTTCGAGAATTTGTCCGCCCACCTCCCGCGCCGCCTCGCGGCGGCGCGCCGCCCATTGACGAAAACCGGCCCGCACAGCGCGTCATAGATCGGGCGCCCAGCGGGCGTAAGCTTTTTCCATCACCTGGCGGTCGGGATCGCGCTGCATGATCTCTCGCGAATCGCTTCGGCTTTTCCGCGACGGGACGTAACAAGCCTATGCGACACCCAAGCGACACTCTGTCTATGCTTTACCACTCCCTGCAGGGCGTAGCGTGCAGCAGTTGCGCACGTGCATCGACTGATTGGGTGGCCTCTTGACGCGCCCCCGTCCGGCCTCTAAAACTCCCGTACCGTCGCACTCATGAGGACTCCATGAATCTCGGAATTGCCGGCCGCAAGGCCATTGTTTGCGCGTCGAGCCGCGGGCTCGGCAAAGCCTGCGCGCGCGCCCTGGCGGAAGCCGGCTGCGAGGTGGTGATCAACGGACGCGACGCCAAGAAGCTGGAAGCTACCGCCGCCGAGCTGTCAGTCTTGCTGAGCGTCGAAGGTGATCCCGGTAGCCGCCGACGTTGCGACCGCAGAGGGTCAGAAGGCGCTGCTCGCCGCCTGTCCGCGAGCCGGATATTCTGGTCAACAACAATGGCGGCCCGCCGATGCGCAATTTCCGCGAGCTCACGCGCGCAGCAGATGATCGACGGCGTCATCGCCAACATGGTGGTGGCGAGTCGAGCTTGATCCAGAAAGTGATCGACCCGATGTGCCAGCGCAATTCGGGCCGCATCGTCAATATCACCTCCAGCTCGGTGAAGATGCCGCTCGCCGGTCTCGATCTGTCGTCAGGTGCGCGTGCCGGTCTGACTGCATTTCTCGCCGGCGTCGCGCGCACGGTGGCGGACAAGAACGTGACCATCAACAATATATTGCCCGGCGCCTTCGATACGGACCGTCTGCGCGGAACGCTTGAGCAAGACTGCCGAACAGAAGAGCAAGAGCGTCGACCAGGTTGCTGCCGACCGCATCGCCACCATTCCAGCCAAACGCTTCGGCAACCCGGATGAGTTCGGCGCCGCCTGCGCGTTCCTGTGTTCGGCGCACGCCGGCTACATCACCGGCCAGAACCTCGCTGATTGACGGCGGTACGTTCAACGGCGCGCTTCTGAAAATGCAAAGGCCGGCATCCCCGGCCGGCCCTTGCGCCCCCGCCCCCCGCGGGTCTGCAGTGGCTAAGGAACGGCCGTCTTGACCGCTCGGCTCCGGCTGCGGCCAAGCGATACGACCAGCGCCAGCGACAGAGACATCGGCGTGTCCGCTGACGCTGCCGACATAAGTTGATTGCTGGCGGTCCGGCGATGAACGACGGATTGCCGGCCGTTAAGTTGATCGGTGCCTCCTCCACCCAGACGATGCGTGTAGGCGAGATCGACGTGCAAGGCCTTTGGAGAGCCCGCCACGTTGCACCAATCGACGCCCACGCACTCGGTTGTTGTCCGGTACCAGTGGCGTTGCGGACTTGATCGGTGACCGGGGAAATCTCGTAGCCTATACCGCCGCGCACGGTAAGCGGCTCGGTCCAGGTAATACTCGGCGCCTCCCGAGAAGAACCAGCCGTCGCGCCATTCGAACGCGATCCGGATGAGGCTGGCCGGAGAATCGATATCGGCGACCCGTTGGGCTGTAAAACGGCCGACGTTCCGATGCGAGCTCCAGTTCGTCCATTCCACGGTGCCCATTAGTGTCCACCGCGGATCGAGGCGCTGGCGGATGCCAAGCGATACGATGTCTGGCACGGGTGACCGTGGTGCTCACAGAGAGCCGAGGGTAGACGGCGGAAACGGCGGCGTCGGCAGCGACACGTTCGAGACCAGGCTCGCCCTCGATTTTTGGTTGACAGCCGAGGCGCCAACCGACCTCCGGTTGTAGGTCGTGGGGCTCGGCACGTCAGAGTGACACCAGCCCGGTGGCACCACGCTATAGGCCCATTCCGGTGCCCCGCAGCGTGACCTCTGGGCCCGTCGGAGGAACTCCTGGTGCTAAAGGCGCGATAGGAAGGCCGAACGAAAAATTGGCCCTAGCATACTGAATTTGAGCCCCGGCACCGACGCTTATCCAGTCGTTGATTACGGTAGGCGATGCTCCGGCGCTGCATTGTACGTCGCCAAGAAGCGCGCCACTGGCCGCGTAATTGCGGCCGGCCCAAGCATCAGGGAAGTGTTCTGACGAGCCCGAGCGGGGCGTTGATGGACCACGCCGAGCCACGATGTTCGGATTGAGCTGATACAGAACCATAGCCAGCCAGAAGTGGCCGCCGCATCTCCCACATTGTCCGTGCCAGGTAAAGCAGGCACAAAGGCGCCCGCTACCGGTGTGTCTCGCAAAAGGAAAGATCCCCGACACCCGCTTCGATGACATCCCGGAAACGTCATCGTCGCCGGATTCCAGAACATCGTGACAAGCGCCGCCCGCAGCGATGCCGGCGAAAGACGTCCCTGTCCGTAGACGCTTTTATCCGTGGCCGCGAGACCACCAGCATTGGCCTGCGTGGATGCGATGGCCAGAAGCCCGGGCGCTCGTCGCACGTAAAGACGCTTCCCCAACCCTGAGGTAGACATTGTCTCCCCCAAAACAATTCACGCAGTCTTAAGCTTTCCGGTATCGTGACCCCAGGTTGAAGAGTCGACAGTGTGAAAATCAGCTGAAACAGCGACGGCTTACGCAAAAATAGCGAGCCTGTTGCGTTGATGACACACGGCCCCAGTGCACCGCACCAACGTGGATTCTCTTACCAATCAAAGCGGTGGGCAATTGCCGCCATACAATGGAGTTTGCGAGCCCCCGGGCATCGCGCCCGAAGGTAGTATAAAAGCCGTGCCGTCGCCAGGTGACGCGGAACGCTACCTTCCAGCCCCGGAGTGAGAGGCACGCGAGCCCACCAATCAGTCTGTGCCCGAGCGACCAACGCCATGCTCCTCCCGGCCCAGCAACAGGTTGATGTCCTGCGACTTTCGACCCAGCAGAAGCGCAGCTTGAAGACGTCCGTGGTCGCTCCGCTACAGACGCCTTGCCTCGCGGCGGGATTTTTGGCGATGAGCGGTGAGTGCGTCCAGTTGGACATATGCGGAATGCAAACATCGCCTAAAACTCCTGCAATCTGCGGTGAGAGCTGAATGTCGCTCGGTCGATTCTGGCGTGACCGCTGGCTAATAACCGAAAGCGTGCATCAGTGCGGCTGTGTTCTGAGAAATCAAATCCAATCCAGCGAATAAAACGGGCAGACCCTATCACAACAAAAATATCCTGGCTCCGATGCGGTCGGACCGATCGAGGCGGCCGGAGCTATAAGGCGTACCTCTGCCACAGCCGCTACGAACAAAAGCGACAGGAGAATGCCAAGAACCGCAAGCGCCATCCGGATTGTGGACCCTTTCTTGGTCGCGGGCCTTTTGCGCCTACCAGTATCGCCAACAGTCAAAGGATCTCGGGGCAACTCAATGCCATCTGCAAAGTTATGCAGCTATGATTATTTTTCATCTATCGACTATTACTCCGAAGGCTGCGATGGCCCAACCCTCGGCACGACTAGCGCCGAACAGTACCGGTGATGTCAGCGGCTGATGCCGGATATCGTTCACCAGCAGTGAAGAAGATCGAAAGCGAGCGGCAAGCGGCTTTGCTCATCGGCAGTGCGGCTATGCAGGCATCGAAATCTGCGCAGATGACCCATCTGGCCGCCAAGTGAACAACCTCGGCATCAATAGTCAGGGGCTCACGGAGCCGCGCCGCTTTCTGACAATGCGGGGATAACGCTTCGTCCAGTCAGGCGCCATTCATCGTGTAGAGCCGAACGCGACCGTTACGCACATGGATCTGCAGCCGGTAGCCGTCATGCTTCAGCTCGTGCGCCCAACCGGAACCGGATGGAGATCGCTTTGACAAGTGACAGCGCAGGCAGCCACGGGCCAGTGACAACGTTATCGACTGCGCGCAAGCTATCCGAACCATGGCTGCTGATCCGGACTATCAGAAGATCGCCGAACATGCCCTCGCCATGCTCAAAGCCGTGTACTTGCGCGAAGGCCCCGACGCAGCAGTATCGGTCTGCCAAGTACATGGTTGAGGCCGCTGCGATCGTGATTGCGAACGAACTTGGCCCCGCCGAAACGCGGCGATTTCTGCACGTCGTGGGGGTGACGCAAGGACAAGAACACTGACCGCGGCTGCGGATGACGCGCGCCGCTTTACCTCCAAAGCAGACATTGACGCCACGCAACCCGTTGTCTGCTCTGGGCCGGTAAACATGCAGCGTGCAGCAGCTGCCGTCGCCCCCGCTTTCCGGACGACGGCCTTTTTTCACGCGAAGGGGGTCATGCCCGCTTTGGGTCATTAGCGGACATATGCAGTGCAAAAGGGCATGTCCGCTTTGCCCCCAATAGCGACCGCGAAAGCGGATTTCCGCAAACGGTCATGTCCGCTTTACCCCCAAAGCGGACATGTGCGGTGCAACTAGCGCATGTCCGCTTTGGGCCAATAGCGGACACATGCACCGCAGCAAAACAGCACCGCTATTCGATCACCTCGTCCGCGCGCCCGATTAGCGTGAAGATGTTGAGGCTCCGTCGATCACGCTCGATCGCAGGAACTGTCGCCAGTCTCTGTACCCATAGGGTCGCTGGATAAAACCCATAGGGGTTGCTGATAATACCCATAGGGGTTGCTGCGCCGTAATAACCCGCATCATCATAATAGGTGGAAGCGTAACCGTTGTTATAATTATAAGCGCGTGCTGCGGCAGCTGCCCCTAGCGCGGCGGCGCCAACGCCCACAGCCACTCCCGGACGCACGTCAAGCTCCGCGATAGATTCCACCCACTGGCGGCTAAGCCCAGCGGTAAACTCCACGGTGGGCGCAACGGCTCCAGTGAACTCCCACAACAGAGCGTGATTCACTCCTACACGGGCGCCTGCATCGAGCAAGAGCATCGGTCGATACAATCGACATACCCGTGGCTGTAGTTAGGACTGCAGTTGCGGCAAGGGAAAGGATGGTTCGGTACGACATAATCAACTCCCTTTTTTTCGCGTTCGCATTCTGCTCCTCCGTCACATCTATGTTGATCGCCCGGGGGCTAACGTTCCTGGCCGGTTGTAACGCGCGTGAAGTGCCTGCTATCGAAAGTGGGCCGCGGTCGCTATACGAACGTTTAAGGCGGCGGTCGTTTCAAAAGGTATTCGCGGATAGCCCCGCATGTCCGCTTTGGGTCAAAAGCAGACATGTGCAGCGCAAAACGGCATGTCCGCTTTACTCCCAATAGCGACCGCGCGAAAGCGGATTCCTCAAAAGTAAACGGTCGCGCTATGTCCGCTTTACCCCCCGAAAGCGGACGTATTGCGCAGATGCACCAGGAATGTCCGCTTTGGGCCAAAAGCGGACATCCTGGCCTCGCTTCTCTTCAGTTAGGCCGAACGGGATTTTTGGTTGCCATGCTTGTGGATGCTCAACTGCGCGTGGACATTCGGTTTCTCGAGGCCGCCATCGGCGATCCATGCGTCCGTGCTCTTGATGGCGCGGTCGATCAGCGCGTCGGATCTGTGAAAAGTCATATGGTGATCCGGTGAGCGGGCACAGCGGCGGCAGGACGAAATATTCAATGCCGCTGCCGTCGAGCTCCTTCAACTCACTCAACAGCTGCCGCGCAATCAGTAACGTGAGCGCATGCAGCGCGCTCGCCAACCGCGCCTGCTGGCGGCTTCGAGAGCGCGCAGGCGTAGCCTGTGGGCAGCACGATGAGACGCCGGGCTCCCTGGTCGACCGCCACCTTGACCGCCGTGTTGCTCGAGACTGCGCCGTCGACGAGATAAACATCCTCGAACCTGCACAGGCGGAAATACGGCGGGGATCGCCGCGCTCGCGATGATGGCTTGCGCGGCGGGGCCCTCTGACAACACGACGGTGCCGCCGGTCAGAATACGTCGGTCGCAACGATGTGAATAGGATCTTTGCGTCTTCCAGATTGCGATAGGTGAGATTGGTCTCGATCAGCGACTGCGAAGACCATCCGGCTCGACGAGAAAATTCCGCCTGACCAAAAACCCCAGCACTGCTGCCCAGCCTACCGGAAAAACGTCGCTCCGGCGCAATCCGCGCCAGATCGTCTCCAGGCGCTCAATGCCCTCGAGCGTGGGATTGCCGGCGTAGTAGGCGCCGTTGAGCGAGCCGACGCTCGAGCCGACAACCATATCCGCGGCAATGCCGTGGGTCGCGAGTGAATGCAGCATGCCGACCTGTATGGCGCCGAAGCTGCCACCGCCGGCCAGGACCAACGCCGTTCTCGATCGAGCGTCATCGGCAGCCACGGCGAACAGCTCCCTGTCATACCGCCATGCTGAGGAATTCCTGGCGAGTGAGCGGATTATCACGGAAGCAACCTAGCATACGGCTGGTGACCAGATCCGAATCCGGCTTATGCACGCCGCGGGTGGTCATGCAGTGATGCGACGCCTTGATGATGACTCCGACACCCTGCGGCTTGAGCACATCGTTGATCGTATTGGCGATCTGAGCCGTCATCTTTTCCTGAATTTGCAGACGCTTTGGCATAGACCTCGACCACCCGCGCAAGCTTACTAATACCAACCACACGGCCGCTTGGAACGTAGGCCACCCAAGCCTGGCCGACGATGGGCGCCATGTGATGCTCGCAATGGCTTTCGAACCGAATGCCGCGCAGCACAATCATTTCGTCGTAGCCTTCGATTTCCTCGAAAGTCTTTTGCAGGATTTCGACCGGATCCTGAGCATAGCCGACAAAAAACTCTTCGAACGCGCGCGCCACGCGAGCGGGCGTCTCGGTCAAACCATCACGGTCTGGATCGTCGCCGGTCCATCGAATAATTGTTCGAAATGCAGCTTCGACATCGGCTCGCTCGGGCCGCTCCGGACATTGTGCGCAATGATCTGACCCGCTCTAAAGCATGTACATTTGAACTCATCGATTGTCCTCAAACTTAGGCCGACAACCGCGCCGGCCGATGGGTACTGAACCCAGACGCCTGCTTTAGATGATCGCTGAAGGAGAAAGGTTCCGGGGATTGAGCTGGCGCGGCCAATATCCGCTTTGGGTCAAAGCAGACTTGCGCGGTGCAAAGCCCATGTCCGCTTTGGGCCAATAGCGGACATTGGAACAATTACGGCCGCTCAGGGAGTAACGCGGCGACGCGCGGCAAAGTCACCTGATTTCGGTGAACTCACCGGGCTGCGTCTCGACCTCGATTGAGCCACCATGCTGCTTGACGATGATGTCGTGACTGATGGAGAGCCCAAGCCCGGTGCCTTCTCCGGCAGGCTTGGTTGTGAAGAACGGATTGAACATCTTTTCCTTCACTTCGGGTGGAATGCCCGTGCCGTTATCGCGAATCCGTGATTTCCACACGATCGCCAAGGCTTCGTGTCGAGGCCACCAGGGTTGGCTCATAGCCATCGCCATCGGTCTCGGCTCTACGCTTTGTCGCCGCATAAAAGCCGTTCGAGATCAGGTTCAGAAGCACCCGCGTAATATCCTGCGGAAATACGTCGGCTTCGCCCAGCGGCCGGGTCAAGTGACCGCTCCATGGTGATGTTGAAGCCTTGCTTCTCGGCGCGCGCACCGTGATAGGCGAGATTGAGGCTTTCTTCGACCAGGGCATTGATATCGACAAGCCGGTGTTCACCCGAGCCTTCGCGCGAGTGCAGCAGCATGTTCTTGACGATGGCATCCGCACGCTTGCCGTGCTGCACGACCTTGTCGAGGTTGCCCTGCAGCGTATCGGCATCATCTCAGTGATCTCTGCTCGCAGTCTTGTTCGTCGAGGCTGGGCGTCCAGCGAGGCCTGTCTGCAGTTCATCGATAAGCTCGGCAGAAACCGCCGAGAAATTATTGACGAAATTGAGCGGGTTTTTGATCTCGTGCGCGATGCCAGCGGTGAGCTGACCGAGCGAGGCGAGCTTCTGCGTCTGGACGAGGCGGTCCTGCGTGTGTACGCAAATCCTCCAGCGAGGCGGCCAGTTCGCGTGTACGGGCCTCAACACTGTTCGAACAGCCGTACGTTCTCGATCGCGATGGCCGCTTGGTCAGCGAACGTCGTGACCAGTTCGATCTGCTTATCGGTAAAGGCTAGTACGTTCTTGCGCGACAACGCCAGAACGCCGATTGGCACTCCCTCCCGCAACATTGGCACGCCAATAACCGTGCGAAAGTCGCCCAAATCCAATCCCGGGGAAAACGTGTATTCGGGATCGACCTGAACATCAGGAATGTGAACGATCCGACCTTCCACCAGAGCCCGCCCGGCGACAGAGCTCCGATCTAGCTGTACTGGCGTTTCGCGGATGTAATCGGAAAACTCCAACGAATGGCCGTAAGTTGCAGCGCGGAAGAACGTTCCGTCTGATCTCGCGAGTGATGGCTCCCTGATCGGCACTACAAAGGCGAGCAGCTGATTCAATCAAGGCACTTAGCACCGTCTGCAAATCGAAGGTTGAGCGGCTGATGACTTTAAGCACGTCAGCGGTTGCGGTCTGCTGCTGTAGAGACTCGGTCAAATCACGTGTGCGCGCCTGCACTTCGTCAAATAAGCGGACATTCTCGATCGCGATTACGGCTTGGTCAGCGAATGTCGTCGACTAGCTCAATTTGCTTATCGGTAAATGGTTGTATTGCATGACGTCCTAACAAGATCACGCCGATTGGATTTCCTTCGCGCAGCAGGGTACGCCAAGAGCCGTCCGGAGGTTGGCCTTTTGTGCAGTTTCGGCCATCGTAGTATTCTGCATCCGCCAGAACGTCCAGCCACGTGTATTGTTTTGCGATGCAGAATTGTTCGCCCAATTACGCTTCCTTGCCCGGGCTCGTGCGCAACGTTCTTAAAATAATCATCCAGTTCTGGCGGGTAGCCGTAGGTCGCAGCATAATAATAGAACGTGCCATCCTGACGCGTCATGGCAGCCAAATCCGCCTCGCAAAGTCACTGCAGCCAGACTCGGTCAGCGTTTCGAGCACCGTTTGGAGATCAAATGTCGAGCGGCTGATGACCTTGAGCACGTCGGCGGTGGCGGTCTGCTGCTGGAGCGATTCGCGCAGTTCGCTCGAGCAATCGCGCGTTCTCGATGGCGATGACGGCCTGATCGGCAAACGTTTCTACAAGCTCGATCTGTTTCCGGCTGTATGGCTGCGGCTCGGTGCGCTGAAGCAGATAGCGCTCCAATTGAGCACCCTGCCGCAGCAAAGGCACTGCGAGGGTGGCCCTGCCTCCACCTAGCTTTTGCGCTTCCCCGAATGTGTACTCCGGGTCTGCAAGGATATCGACTATTTGAACCGATTTTGCCTTCAGCGCAGTGCGGCCGACGGCTGTCCCGCGGCCTGGCGTGATAGGATGTTTTTCGTGAAACGCCCGGAATTCGGGTGAATAGTTGTAATACGCAACGCTGTTATAGGTTTCACCCTCGCGCCGAAATACCAGGCCGCGTTCAGCTTCGCACAATCGGACCGCTGATTCTGACGAGCGTGTCTTTAGGACCACCTGCAAGTCTCTTGGCTTCCATGACCTTGACGATCAGCGCGTCGATGGCGGGATGGCTGATGCCGGCAAGATTGTAGCTGCCGTCGGTCTTGGCGGCCTCGCTGCCCCAGAATGTCCTGAGCTCCACGCCAGGCGTCAGGCGCAAGCGAGTAACGCGTGGTGACCACATCGAAGTCGAACGACTTGACGCGGCGCTCGTACTGCGCCGCGTCGACGCGGCGGATGGTCGATGGCAACGCCGATGGCCTGCAGGTTCTTCACGTAGGGCGTCAGGATGCGCTCGGTCGACGGGTCCGCGATCAGGAACTCGAGCTCGAGCACCTCGCCCTTGGCGTTGACGCGCTTGCCGTCCTTGACCTGCCAGCCGGCCTCGTCCAGCAGCCGCCCGGCTTCGCGCAGCAGCTTGCGATCCTGTCCGGAGCCGTCCGAGACCGGCGACTTGTAGGGCTCCTCGAACACCTCCGCCGGCAGTTGGCCGCGAAACGGCTCGAGCAGCGCCAGCTCGGCCGGGCTCGGCTTGCTCGTGGCCTTCATGTCGGAGTTCTCGAAGAAGCTCTCGGTGCGCTGCGTAAAGGCCGTAGAAGATGTTCTTGTTGGTCCACTCGAAATCGAAGGCGTAGTCGAGCGCCTTGCGCACGCGTATGTCGGCGAGCTTGGGCCGGCGCGTGTTGAGGAAAAATCCTTGCGCGCCCGGAGGGGCTGCCGTCGGGCAGGACGAGCCGCAGCGATGCGGCCCTCCTTGACGGCGGCGATATCGTAGGCCGTGGCCCAATCCGCGCGCGGTGAACTCCTCGCGCAGGTCGAAGGCGCCGGCCTTGAAGCTCTCGAGCGCCGCCGTGCGGTCGCGATAGTACTCGTAGCGCAGCTCGTCGAAGTTGTAGCGGCCGCGGTTGACGGGCAGGTCCTTGCCCCAATAGTCGTCGCGGCGCTTGATAGCTGACGAACGCGCCCTGCTTGAAGTCGCCGATCTTGTAGGGCCCGGAGCCCAGCGGCGGCTCGAGCGTTGTCTGGTCGAACTCGCGCGTGGCGTAGTAGGCCTTGGACAGGATCGGCAGCCCTGCCGCCACCAGCGGGCAGGTCGCGCGTCTCGGTGCCCGGTGAAGGTGTAGCGCACCGTGTGGGCGATCGAGCGCCTCGGCCTTGACGACGTCCTTGAGCTGCACGCGGTAGAGCGGGTGGCCCTTCTCCTTCGAGGATATCGAAGGTGAAGACGACATCGTCGGCGGTGAGCGCCGAGCCGTCGGCGAATTTGGCCTCGGGTCGCAGGCGGAACGTGACCGAGCTGCGGTCGCGGCGCCACCTCGGCCGAACGGGCGACGAGGCCGTAGACCGCATCCGGCTCGTCCGAGCGCCCGCGTCATCAGCGAGTCGAACAGGTACCCGAGCCCCTGCGCTGCGTCGCCCTTCAGGATGAAGGCTGTTGAAGCTGTCGAAGCGTGGTGAGGGCGGCGGTACCGATGGTGGCCAGGCGGCCGCCCTTCGGGGCGTCCGGGTTCACCCATTCGAAGTGCTTGAAGTCGGCGGGGTACTTGAGCTCGCCGAAGGCCGACAGGCCATGCTTGGGCCGTTGTCGGCGGCGGCGCCGCCGACGCGAGGACGAAGGCCGGCCAGCACCAGCGCCGGCTTCGAGGATATGCATGAGCCTTGCTCTCGCGTAGTCGCGCATCGTTCAGGTCTCGCGGCGCGGGTCGCCTAGCCCCGCGCATCGGCGAGCCGCTTGGCCGCCGCTTCGTCATACCACCACACCCGCAGGAACGAGCTGTTGCGCGACGGCAGCGTGTCCGGGCGGCCGATACATGTCCCACATCGCCAGGCGCTCGAACGGCGTGTGCCACTGCGGCACGACGTAGTGGTTCCACAGCAGCACGCGGTCGAGCGCGCGCGTGGCGGCGACCAGATCGTCGCGGTCCTTGGCCAGGATGATCTTGTCGATCAGCTTGTCGATCGCCGGGTTCTTGATGCCGATGACGTTGCGGCTGCCTTCCTGCCGGCCGCCGTCCGAGCCCCGAAGTCGCGCTGCTCGTTGCCGGGCGACAGCGACTGCGGGAAGCTCGCGACGATGATGTCGAAGTCGAAGGTGTCGTGCCGGCGCTGATACTGCGAGGTGTCGACCGATGCGCACGCTGGCCTTGATGCCGAGCTTCTCCAGCGCCGCCTTGTAGGGCAGCACGATGCGCTCGAAGTCGGGCTGCACGAGCAGGAACTCGGCCGTGAGCTGCGCGCCCGCGGCATTGGTCAGCACGCCGTTCTTCGGCCGTGCCAGCCGGCCTCGGCGAGCAGCTTGGCCGCCTCGCCCAGGTGCTTGCGCGCGTCCTGCGGCGTGGCGTTGACGGGGTTCTTCCATTCCGCGGTGAAGACCTCCGGGCGGCACCTGGCCTTTCACCTCCTTCAGGATCTCGAGCTCGCGTCCTTGCGGCAGGCCGGTCGCCTTCAGCTCGGAGTTGTCGAAGTAGCTGCCGACCCGCGCGTACTGCGTCGTAGAACAGGTTCTTGTTGGCCCACTCGAAGTCGAACGCCAGGTTGAACGCACGCCGCACGCGCGGATCCTGGAACTGCGGCCGGCGCAGGTTGAAGGCAAACGACTGCATGTGGCAGCGACGCGTTGCGATCGGCAGCCTCTGCCAGCTTGACCAGCCCGCGCTTGACGGCGTCGAAGTCGTAGCCGGTCGCCCAGTCCTTGGCGCTGTTCTCCGGCCAGTAGTCGAGGCTGCCCGGACTTGAAAGCCTCGAACGCCGGCACGCGGTCGCGGAAATAGACGAACTTGAGCTCGTCGAAGTTCCATTGGCCCTTGACTGACGGGCAGGTCCTTCGGCCCACCAGTCCTTGACGCGCTCGTAGCTGATCGCGCGGCCGGCATCGACCTCCTTGATGCGGTAGGGGCCCGAGCCCAAGCGGGACCTCGAGCGTCGGACTTGCTCAGATCGCGCGGCTCGCCGTTGGCGCCCACGTGCTCTCGCGGAAGTGCTTCGGCAGCACCGGCAGGTCGCCGATGATGGTCGGCAGCTCGCGGTTGCCCTTGACCGAGAAGCGTGAAGGTGACCTGGCGATCGCCGGTCTTCTCCGCCTTCGACACGTCCTTGTAGTAGAAGGCGTGGTTGGGCGAGACCTTCTTGATGGCATCGAACGAGAAGATCACGTCCTCGGGCGTGATGGGCTTGCCGTCGTGGAAGCGCGCGCCCTTGCGCAGCTGGATGGTCGCGGAGGAGAAGTCGTCAGGGTAGGCTCACCCACTCGGCGACGAGGCCGTAGGATGCCCCGGCCTCGTCGGGACTCTGCATCAGCAGCGTGTCGTAGATCAGCGCCCAACCCGACGGCGGGACTGCCCTTGACCGGGAACTGGTTGAGCGAGTCGAAGGTGCCCATGGCCCAGCGCCGCACGCGCCCGCCCTTCGGGTGCGTTCGGATTGACCCAGCTGAAGTGCGTGAAATCGGGCCCGTGCTTGGGAGCGCCGATCAAGGACAGCGCATGGTGCTTCGTGAGGTTGTCCGAGGCTGATGCGACCGGGCCGCCGATGATGAGCAGGCAAGCTAAGGCGGCTCCGAAGCTGCAGTTTCGGCCCATGCGGTGTCACATCCTCCCTGAACGCCAATTGCGCGGGGCGAGCCTAGCCCCACGCTTTGATGCGACTATGACGGGACGCGGACTGACCGCCAAGTTAATCCTTGTTCACTCTCCGGCCAGCGGCCGAAAGCAGTGGATACGTGCCAGCGCATCTGAACGCTGTCTAGAAGGCGCTGGCTGATCGACTGGCGGCCGGCTTATTGGGGCAGGGCGCCGGGCGTGTCCGACAGCTTGCGCATATAGACCAAAACGTCGGCCAGCTCGGCGTTATCCCTGATGCCGGGGAACGCCATCTTGTTGCCGGGGATGGCGGTCTTGGGGTCGTGCAGATAGGTCGCCAGCGCCTCCCAGGTCCACTCGCCGCCCTTGCTCTTCATGGCCTCCGAGTACGGGAAGCCCGGCGTGCGAGCCGGGCTTGCGTCCCACGACGCCCCAGAGATTGGGCCCCTGGCCGTTCGGGCCGCCCTTCTGTGGCGTATGGCACGACAGGCATTTCTTGAAGGTGTCCTGGCCGCTGTCCGGGCTGGCTTTCGCCAGCAGCGCGAGCACCTTGGAAGCCTCGAAGGGGCCGCGGGCTCCTTGGAGGTGGGCGCAACCTCGGTGATCGGCAGGGCCCAGCCCGGCTTCTCCGGCTTGTGCTCCTTGTAGGCGATGTCGAGCATGGTCTTGCTGGCGAACATCACCAGCAATGCCGACAGCACGGCCCCGATCGTCTTGTTGACCTCGAAAGCATCCATGGGATGGCGATTCCCCATTGCGCGAGGCGAGCGCAGCACCGACCTCGCCGAACGGCGGCAACTATAGGATTTCGCTTCCACCTTGCAACCGTGGTCCGGTCCGTTCTAGGAGCTAGACCCCGAGACCAATTGTCACCCGCGCAACCCAAAGCCCAATGCAGCGCACGCCTCGTCGTCATTCCCGCCCGCATGCACTCGACGCGGCTGCCGGGCAAGCCGCTGGTCGACATCGCCGGCGAGCCGATGATCGTGCACGTGTGGCGCCGCGCCATGGCGGCGGAGGCGGGGCGCGTGGTGGTGGCAACCGACACGGAGGAGATCGTGGCGGCCGTGCGCAAGGCCGGCGGCGAAGCCGTGATGACGCGCGCCCGACCATGCCTCCGGCTCCGACCGCGTGTTCGAGGCCGTCAACCACGTCGATCCGGAGGGCGATTTCGAGATCATCCTCAACCTGCAGGGCGATCTGCCGGCCATGGAGCCCGGCATCGTCCGCGATTGCCTCGGCCCCTGCAGGACAAGGGGCCGCAGATCGCCACCATCGCCGCCGTGATCACCGCAGCCGACGATCGCACGAACCCGAACTCGGTGAAGGTGGTCGGCACGCCGACCGGCGTGCCGGGACGGCTCAGGGCGCTCTACTTCACGCGCGCCACCGCGCCGGCCGGCGAGGGCCCGCTCTACCATCACTTCGGCATGTACGCCTATCGCCGCTCGGCGCTGGAGCGGTTCGTGTCGCTCCGGCCCTCGACGCTGGAGAAGCGCGAGCAGCTCGAGCAACTGCGCGCGCTGGAGGACGGCATGCGCATCGACGTGACGCTCGTTGACAGCGTACCGGTCGAGGTCAATACTCCCGACGATCTTGAGCGCGCCCGCCGCATCATCTCCGGCAAAGGGCGGCCTTGAACTGTTCGCACGCGCCCGCGCCGCTATCTCTCCTCGCAGCATGGCCGACCGAAAACTGAAATCGCCCGTGGCTTCCGGCCAAATCTAAGCGCGCGACCGCGCTCGAGCGCAAGACGCTGCTGCGCGTGTCCTACCAGGGCGAGCCGGGCGCCAACTCGCACCTGGCCTGCCGCGAGCGTGTTCCCCGATCTGGAGCCGGTGGCGTGCGCCACCTTCGAGGACGCGCTGGCCGCGGTGAAGAGCGGGGATGCGCGCTACGCCATGATCCCGATCGAGAACTCGGTGGCGGGGCGGGTGGCCGACATCCACCATCTCCTGCCCAATGCCGGCCTCTCCATCGTCGGCGAGCATTTCCTGCGCGTTCGCCACCAGCTGATGGCGCTGCCGGGCGCGTCGCTGCTGACGGTCAAGCGCGCGCTGTCTCACACCCAGGCGCTCGGCCAGTGCCGCAACACCGCTGCGCAAGCTCGGCCTCAAGCCGATCCCCGAGGCCGACACCGCCGGCTCCGCCCGCATCGTCGGCCGAGGCCAACAACCCCGAGCTGGCGGCCATCGCCACCACGTTGGCGGCCGAGATCTACGGCCTCAAGATCCTCGATGCACGACATCGAGGACGAGAAGCACAACACCACGCGCTTCGTCGTTCTCGCCGGCGAGCCTGACGACGCCAAGGCCGGCGATGGCCCCGATCGTCACCACCTTCATCTTCCGCGTGCGCAACGTGCCGGCAGCGCTCTACAAGGCCATGGGCGGCTTTCGCCACCAACGGCGTCAACATGACCAAGCTCGAGAGCTATCAGCTCGACGGCCGCTTCGTTGCCACCATGTTCTTTTCCGACATCGAAGGCCACCCGGACGACCCGCCGGTGGCGCGCGCGCTCGAGGAGCTGGCGCTTCTTCTGCACCGAGCTCAAGATCCTCGGCGCCTACCGGGCAAGCCCCTACCGCGCCGAAGCCGCCAAGGCCGGCAACGGGGCCTGACGTAGGTGTCGGCGCCTGCTCCTGCGGCGGGTCGTCGGTAGCGACTCAGATCGCCACGACATGGCGCAGCTTTTTCCCCGTGCGTTCGGCTCGGTTTCTGGGGTGGCGCACGAGCGACGCGCCGCAAGAGCCGACACGCGGAGGTCGATTCCCTCGCATTCTTGGGCAGTTTCTGGGCCGACGCTGGGTCTTCTGTGGATACCGCGGACGACCCGCTATAGACGCCCAAGGATTCGTATAGCATCCGCCCGCAGCATCGACTTCGACGCCGCTGGGAGGGCCCACAGCATGAGACCATCAGTTTTGCTTTTCGCCGCCGCCGCGATCCTGGTGCCGGCACAGGCGCAAAGTCAGGATCATGGGTATTGGGCCAATCGCGTGGTCGGCTACAATTATGACGGAACGGCCCGCTACGTGCGCGTCTACTGTCGCGGCGACGGCCAGTGCTATCGGCAAAGACAGTACGCGCGGCATCATCGCAATCCCACGCGCGTCTACAGCTATGTGCGGCGCGACGGCGACGACGAGGGCGGCGGCGTCGGCTGCCGCGATATCCGGCGCGCCGTGGGCGACCAGCACCTCACCGTGGACGGCGCCAAGAAGGCCGCCAACGACGCGTGGGCCGGGACCGTGCGCTTCCACCTCGGCGAGAAATACATGGATCTGTCGAACGCCCGGCACATCGTCTACACGTGCTCGCGCTCGTCCATCAAAGAGGGCGGCGTCACCACGCTCGGACAGTCGCTTGACCCGCTGCGAGATCGAAGCGCAGCCCTGCCATCCCCAGCGCCAGCTCGAGGCCAACGAGAAGTAAAGCCGATGCGCGGCAGCGTGATTATCGGATCTCGACTGGCGCGGCCGGCAGCGCCGGCCGCCAGCAGACGCGTCGATCAGGCGATGCACCTTCAGGGCCTCTGCGCCGGAAACGCGCGGGGCCTTTTCCGCTCGATCGCATCGAGGAAATCGCGCCACACGCCCAAGTGATAGTCGTGCGGGAAGGCCATCGGGTCGGCGCCCGTGCCGCCTGGCGAGGCGTCCGCCGCCAGCTCCTCGCTGCCGGCCGTCGTGGAAGCGCACGGTCAGCGCCGTGCCGGCAAGCGAGGCCGTGCCCATGGTGCCGATCAGCTCGATGCGCTCCGGCCCGCCCGGATAGGCGGCGGTCGTCGCATCGATGACGCCGACGGCACCGCTGGCAAAGCGCACCGCCGCGCACACCAGGTCCTCGGTCTCCATGCGATGCACGGGCGAGGTGCGGGCATAGCCGCCGACCTCGACGATGGGGCCGGCCAGGCTCAGCATCAGGTCGAGGGTGTGGATGCCCTGCGTCATCAGCACGCCGCCGCCGTCGCGCGCCTTGGTGCCGCGGCCCGGCTCATCGTAGTAGCTCTGCGGCCGCCACAGCCGGATGCTCGTCGAGCAGTTGACGATCTGGCCCAGCGCGCCCGTCCGCAGGATGGCGGCAAGCCGCTCCGCCGCCGGCTTGAAGCGGTGCTGCAGCACGACGCCCAGCGTCACGCCGGCGGCGTCGCAGGCCGGCAACCAGCTGCTCGGCGCGCGCCGTCGAGATGTCGAGCGGCTTCTCGAGCAGGACGTGCTTGCCGGCCTTGGCAAGCTCGGCGGCGATCTCGAGATGCGTGTTGGGCGGGGTGAGGACGGCGACGGCTGTGATGCTGCGATCGTCGAAGGATGCTGCCGAGGCTGTCCGTGGTGGGAAACGGGAAGCGGCCCGAGAACGCCTCTCCGCCGCGCCGCGCTCGGGCTCATGGCATGGGCGACCTCGACCCGGTCCTCCAAGATCGAGCAGGCTCTTGGCATGCGGCGTCACGGCCATGCCGAGGCCGATGAGGGCGATGCGGTGGCGGGTCATGTCCCGACTTATGTGGTCCCCACCACTGTTTCGGGAGCACGGCCAACGCCATTTTGGCGCTCCGAGGTTGCTGTGGCCGCTGAAGACGATGTTACGCGTACTCCTGCCGAAAGAGAAGCAGATAGGCCCGCAGACTCGCGGCTCAGGTCCGTCTCCGGGTAAAACCTATCAACCACCCAGCGATTGTCGCCAATGCCGGAGCTTGGTCTGAGGCCCGTTGCTCGCCTTCGACACTAGCTAGACAGCTGCTCTTAACGTCGGAACGTAGCAGTGGAACAGGTTAGGACAGACTGCCCTCTAATTTTCAGGACTCGCTCCCGTAGGTCAGATTACCAAAAGTCAATCGGCGCTCCAATATCTTGGGAATGCATGATTCGCACATATCCAATATTTTGTGCATCTCGATTATCTCAAGCTCCCACGGAATTACTCGAGAGAACTCCCGCTTGGCGTCTTTCGAAACGTAAGAACTTGTCGCGAGAATTGCTCTCGAAGCGCCGTGGAGAATTTTTACGCCATATAGTGCCTCGCACTATTCCAACCCCCACCGGCCGCCCAGGGGCAAAATGCTTGCACTCTACGAGCGCCGGCCCTTCCCCAACAAGGAATTATTTACCATCAATTATATCGTATCCACTGTCCCGCGTTTGAGCGGTTAGCTCAACATCGAAGCCGTGATTCTTAAATAAAGACGCAACCAACTCTTCGAATTGCCTCGGAGACAACGTATGAAGTTTGGAATTCTTGAGAGCACACAGGAGGGTCATCTCATCCGACAACCCAGCAAACAGGTCTAGGTCTGAGGGTGATGTCTTTCGCGATCGCGCAGCTAACCACCGCGCTAAATGTTTCTCCGCAACAGAGAAAAGATAATGCATCCCGTCATCTTCCTCGCGTCTTCCTCCATGGAGAAGATCAAATTTATCCGCGACGGCAACCCGGCTGTCTCGGGTTCGCCACTGCTCGATAAAATTATACTCTTCATTGGAAGAATCCAAATCCCGCAAAGATTGCTCCAGCTTCCGGAGCGAATGCGTCTATTACATATGTGTAGAACGGTCCGGCGAGAGTTCGATCTAGCCCAAACGAAGGTGCGGGGCGGATGGCGCGCCAATCTGTCAAAATCCTGCTCTTGTACCTAGACGAGTCCTGGATGAAGAGAAACACCCTATCTGCATTCTCAAGAGTAAACTCAATAGCCCTGCCCGTGTTGCCAAACATTTCCACGGCAAACATTTCTTGGGATTCCATTAAACGACAGATCCAGGCTTCGTTAAGCCCGGGTAAATCATCATCGACCCACACACAATAACAGGGCGACGATCCGCGTTATTGCTCATGTATAGCACTATTGTTTCGTGGAGATCCGTTGCCAGTTAGGCTTGGCCGGCTATTCTGGTCAAGAACAATCCAATCAACAAGCCGTCACGGTCGCGGGGTCGTGGGTCAATCGGGATTGGTGCGCCATGATTGATGCCGCACCAAGCACGCGCCGAACCGTGTCCACTACCCCAATACCCCGTTGAGGACGGCATCGAAGATGTCGAAGTTGCGCAAGCCGCTTGCGCGGCCTTGGCCGAGACGTAGTCCGGGCGCAGCTTGTGCGAGACCATGAACGGCACCTTCTGCTCGCCGAGGCCCCCGTGCGAGCGCAGGCGATGGCCGGCGAGGCCTGAGAGGTCGTGCTCGGCGCGGGTGGCGCCGACGACCGTGCCGGCATCGCCCAGCACGACGAAATCGCCTTCCAGATCGAGCGGCAGCTCGAAGCGGCGGCCGCGGCCGGCCCGTCGAGCACCGCCTCGACGCCGGGCAGCGCCCGGCTCGCCGCCATCAGCGCCGCGAGGTCGGTCGCCTTGCGCGCGTAGACGCGCACGAACGAGCCGAGCGCCCCGTGGTGGCGCACGAACGGGTCGGTGATCGGGCAGATGACCCGCACGGCGCCGTCGCCGAAGCGGCGGTTCAGCTCCTCCTGCAGGAACACGACGTTGGGCTCGCCGTCGGCCCGCGACTTGTCGTTCATGCCGTGATCGGCGACCACGCCCACGACCGCGCCCGCCGCCATCATGGCGGCGATGCGATCATCCACGGCCGTGTTGAAAGCGTTGGCCTCCGGCGTTCCCGGCGCGTGCGCATGCTGGATGAAGTCGGAGAGCGACAGATAGAGCAGCGTCGCGGCCTTCGCGCTCCAGCAGGCTGCAGACCGGCATCCAGCACATAGAGCGAGAGATCCGCCGAGTACTGGTCGGGCTTGGCGCGACCGACCATGCGCCTCGACATTGCCGATGCCGTTGCCGGCCTCGGTCGCGCGGTCGGCATGCTCGGAGGAGAAATTGATGCCCTCGAGGCCGCGCGCCAGCATCAGCCGCAGCTTGTCCTTGGCCGTGACGGCGGCGGTCTTGACGCCGGCTTGCGCCATGGCGGCGAGGATGGTGCCGCAGCGCATCAGCGAGCGCATCGGTGATCATGCGCTCCTCGCCGGTGGCGCGGTCGAGGTAGTAGTTGCCGGAGATGCCGTGCACGGCCGGCGGCACGCCGGTGACGATCGAGGCGTTGTTGGGGTTGGTGAAGCTCGGCATCACGGCGTCGGCGATGGCGTAAGAAGCCGCTCTCGCGGAATGAGGCGATGGTCGGCAGGATGCCGTCGGCGATGCCGCGCTCGATATAGGCCGGATCGCAGCCGTCGAAGCAGATCACCACCGTCGGCCGCTCCGGCGTGCGGTAGGTGCGGCCGTTTACGCTCACATCAGCCATGGCACTCTCCCTGCGGAAGCCCGGTGAGATGGTCAGTCGTGAGTGGTCAGTGGTGAGTGAGTGCCGAGCCAGTGTCTCGACCGGGACCTCACCACTCACCACTCACCACTCACCATCTCACGTATTTCTCACAGATACTCCACCTTTGCCGTCGTCGAGATCGTAGCGCGCGGCGACGATCTTGAGCTTCCTCCTGACGAGCTTCGACAGGACCGGGCTGGCGACGGCGAGGCGCTGGGCCGTGCGCCTGGCACTCTCGCGCACCGTGTTGTCGACGAAATCGCCGGGCTTGCCGCGCATGGCCGTCGCCGCCGGGACGATCGGCCTGACCATGGGACCGATCGAGCCCGGAAACGTGGCGTTCTTGGTGGCGACCTCGCAGGCCGCGGCGACCGCGCCGCACTTCTCATGGCCGAGCACCACCAGGAGCGGCGAGCCCAGCACCTCGGCGCCGTACTCGACCGTGCCCATGGTGGCGGTATCCAACGAGGTTGCCGGCGTTGCGGGCGACGAACAGCTCGCCGAGCCCCAGGCCGCCGAACAGCAGCTCAGGCGGAACGCGGCTGTCGGCGCAGCCGACGATGGTGGCCCACGGCGATTGATGGCCGGCCACGTCGGTGCGCCGTTTGGCCAACTCCATGACGCACACCTGGGGGTTCGACACATAGCGGGCGTTGCCCTCCTTCAGGGCCGCCAGCGCCTGGTCGGGCGTCAACGAGGTCTTGGGGCCGTGCGCCGCCGCAGCCGGCGCAACGCCCAAACCCAGACCTGCGGCAGTCAATCCCAATCCCGCCAGGGTAAGCAGCCCCGCCGGTCGATCCGCCTATCTTCACCATGGTCACACATGTGTTGCCTCCCGCAATTGCCGACGGAAACCTTACGCCATCGCATCGATGCCGTGCCCCAGTTTTTCGAGCGCGGACAAAGCAGCGCGGCAATCCGCAGCACAAAGGTCACATGTCGCCGTCAGAAGCGCATGTCAGGGCAGAGGTATGTGGAGCACGAGCTTGCGCGCGAAGATATCTGGAAAGTCATCGCCTACATGCAGGCCGGGTTCCCAAACACTGCAACGTCACCACGAGCGAAATAGGTCAGTCGGCCCAGAGCCGCGAGATCCGCCCACACGTGTTCTTGTCGACTGAAGATAGCGCTGACTTGATTGGTCGGGCAGGGAGATTCGAACTCCCGACCCCTTGCTCCCGAAGCAAGTGCGCTACCAGGCTGCGCTACGCTCCGCCCGACCTTGAGCGCCGGCGCCAAGAGGAGCCGACGGAGTGCGGGTTATATAGACGCCGAGGGCGATGGGCCGCAAGCGAGCATCCCAGCCGGTGGCGCAGGCTCAATGCTGGCGGGCGATGATCAGGGCGAGCACCTCCGGCGTGATGTCCTCGCCCGAGCCGGCGTCATAGACGGCGACGCTGCGCTCGGCCCGCAGCATGTCGGCGATGTCCGCCAGGCTCACTAGCGAGCCCCGCGTGCGTATCGTAGAGCCGCGCGCCGCCATAGCGCTTGACGATGATCGGGGTGGGGTCTGCTCGGTCATTGGCTCACACGTGCTGGCCGCCGTTGATGTGCAGCTCGGCGCCGTTCACGTAGCTCGACTGGTCGGTGCACAGGAAGTAGATGGCCTTGGCCACCTCCTCGGGCTCGCCCAGGCGGCGCAGCGGGATCTGCTCTTGCACGATCCTGTCGGTGCCCGGCGAGAGGATGGCGGTGTCGATCTCGCCGGGCGAGATGGCATTGACGCGGATGCCGCGCGGCCCGAAGTCGATCGCCATCTCGCGGGTCAGCGCCGCGAGCGCCGCTTTCGAGGTGGCATAGGCGGCGCCGGCGAAGGGATGCACGCGACCGCCGGCGATCGAGGTGACGTTGACCACCGCGCCCTTGGCGCGCTCCAGCTCCTCGATCAGGCCGCGCGCCAGCATGATCGGGCGCGAAGAAATTGACCTGGAAGACGTGCTGCCAGTCGTCGAGCGTGGTGTCGATGGCGCGCAGCCGAGCGCCGCCGTCGCTCTTGGGCGAGATGCCGGCGTTGTTGACCAGCGCGCTGAGGCGAGAATCCTGCGCCTTCGAGCCGCTCGCCGCATCTCGCCGATGGCTCTCAGCGTGTCGTCGGGATCGGCGAGGTCGACCTGGATGTGGTCCTCGGGGCCCATCTCCCAGGGGCAGTTCTCCGGGAAGGCGTGGCGCGAGCAGGTGATGACGCGCCAGCCGGCGGAGGCGAAGCGCTTGACGGTGGCGTGGCCGATGCCGCGCGAGGCGCCGGTCAGGATCAGCGTCTTGCGCTCGGCGTTGGGGGTGCTGGACATAAACTGAACTTAGCACGCCGCCGAGCGGGGCCCAAAGCTGGGGGTCGCTGCACGAGCGGGCTACCGCCCGCACCCGTTCGGGGAGACCCCGAACCCCCTCTTTTTGATTGCAAAGGGGAGGGTCTGGGAGTCCCCTCCCGGTGCGGGCGCGGGGCTGCTCACTGCTCGCGAAGCGAGCACACTAGGCCCGGTTCGCCGTCGCGTGTAAGGTTGCTCCTCTCGCCAACCCCGGGGACCGCCGAATGCCGAGCAACCTGCGCATCGATCCGGAACGTCTGTGGTCGACGCTGATGGAGACAGCCGCCATCGGCGGCACCGCCAAGGGCGGCATCAACCGCCAGACGCTGACCGCCGAGGACGCCGTCGTGCGCGGCTGGTTCAGCGCGCGAGGCCGAGGCGCTGGGCTGCCGGGTCACGGTCGACGAGGTCGGCAACATGTTCGCCCTGCGCCCCGGCCGCGCGCGCGGACCTGGCGCCGATCGCGCTGGGCAGCCATCTCGACACGCAGCCGACGGGCGGCAAGTTCGACGGCAACCTCGGGTGTGCTGGGCGCGCTCGAGGCCATGCGCACGCTGGTGGCGGCGGGCTACGAGACCAACGCGCCGTTCGTGGTGGTGAACTGGACCAACGAGGAGGGCGCGCGCTTCGCGCCGGCCATGCTGGGCTCAGGGCGTGTTCGCCGGCGTCTACAGCCGGGCGCAGGCCGATGCCATTGCCGACATCGGGGGCGTGACGTTCGGCGGCGGCGCTGGACGGCATCGGCTGGCGCGGCGAGGCCAAGATCGGCATGCCGCTGTCGGCCTATCTGGAGCTGCATATCGAGCAGGGGCCGATCCTGGAGGCCGGAGGACAAGACCATCGGCGTCGTCACCGGCGTGCAGGGCGTGCGCTGGTACGAGGCCGCGATCACCGGCCGGGAAAGCCACGCCGGCACCACGCCGATGCCGCGGCGCGCCGATGCGATGGTGGCCTGTGCCCGGCTCGCGCTCGAGGTGCAGAAGATCGCGCTCGCGCACGCGCCGACGGCCGTCGGCACCAGTCGGCCGCGTCGAGGTGGAGCCGAACTCGCCCAACGTGATCCCCGGCGTCGTGCGCATGACAGTCGATCTGCGCCACCACGACGATGCGACGCTGGCAGCGATGGAAGCCGAGATGTACGCCGCCATCGCACGCGTGGCAGCGGCCGAGAAAGTGCAGATCGAGACGAAGAAGCTGCATGACATCGCCGCCGTGCGCTTCCACCCCGACTGCGTTGCGGCGGTGCGGGCGGCGGCCGCCGGATTGGGGCACGCGCACCGCGACATCATCTCCGGTGCCGGTCATGACGCCGTGCACATGTCGCGCATCACGCCCTCGGCCATGATCTTCGTGCCCTGCAAGGACGGCCTCAGCCACAACGAGGCCGAGAGCGCCACGCTTCGAGCACTGCGCCGCCGGCGCCCAGGTGCTGCTGGAGGCGGCGCTGACGCTGGACGCGAAGCTGGGCGGGCGCTGAAAGGCTACGCGGCGAACTCGATGACGCTGCGCACGACCTTGCCGGCCTTCATGTTGGCGAAGCCTTGATTGATCTCGGAGAGCTTGATCCGATCGGAGATCCAGTCGTCGAGGTGCAGCTTGCGCTGCTTGTAGAACTCGATCAGCCTCGGCATGTCGACGCGGAAGCGATTGGAGCCCATCGACGAGCCCTGGATCTTGCGCTCGCGCAGGAAGTCGAAGCCGTGCAGCTCGATCTTCTGTCCGAACGGCACCATGCCGACGATGGTCGCCGTGCCGCCCGCCGCCAGCATCTGAAAGGCCTGCTCGGCGGTCGTCTTGGTGCCGAGGCATTCGATGGCGTGATGCACGCCGCCTTCAGTCAGGTCTCTTGATCCGCTGGACCGGATCGCCGTCCCTCGGATTGACGAGATCGGTGGCGCCAAGCTTGGTGGCGAGTTGCAGCTTCACCGGGTTGGTGTCGATGGCGATGATGCGTCCGCGCCCGCGATGCGCTGCACCGTTGATCGCCGCCATGCCGACGCCGCCGCAGCCGATGACGGCGACGGTCTCGCCGGGCGCGACCTTTGGCCGTGTTCACCGCCGCGCCGTAGCCGGTGATGACGGCGCAGCCGATGAGCGCGGCGCGGTCGAGGGAAAGTCGTTGCCGATCTTCACGATGGCGTTCTCGTGCACCAGCATCATCTCTGCGTACGAGGACAGGTTGGTGAAGGTGTGCAGCTGCTTGCCGCTGAGGCTCAAGCGCTTGGCGACACCCGGCAGCATCTTCACGCTCGTGTCTGTGCAAATGAACGGCCGTCCCGTCGTGCAGTTGTCGCAGGTGCCGCAGAACACCGAGAGGCAGGTGATGACGTGGTCGCCCTTCTTGACGTAGCTGACCTCGGAGCCGACCGCTTCGACGATGCCCGCGGACTCGTGGCCCAGGACGACGGGAAGCGGATGCGGGTAGAGCCCCTCGATGAAATGCAGGTCGGAGTGGCATAGCCCGGCGTAGGCGGTGCGGATCAGCACCTCGCGCGCGGCCGGCTTGTTGATGGTCGACCTCCTCGATGACGAGCGGCTTGTTCACTTCGTGCAGAACGGCGGCTTTCATCTGCTCCTCCCGGGGTTGGCGCGGCTGGGTGACACTACCGCGCCTATAGCGCTCGCGTCAGCCGGCTTTCAACGGCGGGCTGCGAGGCCCAATGGAAGCTCGGCGCTGCAAATCGACTCGGATAGAGCCGCTGCTTGTGCCACGGCTCGTTCGGGTTGCCGCGCCGGAAGGCGACGCGCTCGTGCAGGCGGAAGGGGCGGTCGTGCCAGAACTCCATCTCGATCGGCGTGACGCGGAAGCCCGACCAGTAGGGCGGGCGCGGGACCTCGCCGATGGGGTAGCGCGCCGTCACCGCAGCCACCGCCTTCTCCAGGGCGAAGCGGCTCTCCAAGCGGCCGCGACTGCTGCGAGGCCCAGGCGCCGAGCCGGCTGCCGCGCGGGCGCGCTGGCGAAGTAGGCGTCGGCCTCTGCCTCGCTCACCACCGAGACGTGTCCGCGCACGCGCACCTGCCGGCGCAGCGACTTCCAGTGGAAGCAGAGCGCCGCCGCCCTCGAGGCCAGTAGCTCCTGGCCCTTGGCGCTCTCGAAGTTGGTGTAGAACACGAAGCCGCGCGCCGCCGCGCCCGGCGGGGTCGACGCCCTTGAGCAGGGTCATCCGCACGTTCGGCATGCCCGCGGCATCGACGGTGGCGAGCGCCATGGCGTTGGGATCGTTGGGCTCGTGCGCGCTGGCGTCCGGCGAACCAGGCCTCGAACAGCGCGAACGGCTCGGCGGCGGCCGCGAAATCGCCGGCCTGCGGTCCGGTGTAGTAGTCGGCCTTCGGCTTGTCCGTCATCGTCACCTGCTCCCTTGCCGGCGCTCACCCGGCCCCGTGCGTTCACGCCACTTTAACCCTGCTCGCTCACACTCGTGAACGGTTGTCTCGTTCTGTCCGGAATCGTCCGGTGAGTGGGTCGGTCATGCGTGTGCCTGTCTCTCTTGCATCGCTTGCCGTCGGCGCGGCCGCCGCGTTGACGTTGGCGCTCTCCCCAAGCTTGCCAGCGCGCAGGATGTCAAGCCGGCCGAGCCCGCACCCTGCACCTGTCCCAATCTCGGGCCCAATCCTGCTCCCAATCCTAGCAATCCGAGCCACTGGACCAAGCCCAAGTATGCCGAGGCCTACGCGCTGCTCGACGAGAACGACGAGATCGCCGCGCTCGAGGCCATCCGCGTGGCGCTGACGGAGGTCGGCGATGGCGGCACCTACGTCTGGCGCCGCAGTCACGGCCGCTTGAGCGGCATCGTGCAGCCGACCGCCTCGTTCAAGGACCCCGGCGGCCGGGTGTGCCGGCACATCGTGCTGACCATGATGGTGGGCACCGCCACGGGGCGCGCGGAAGGCATCGCCTGCCGGCTCGCCGACGGCCGCTGGCAGCTCGACGGCTGAAGCCCGCCGGACGCGACGGCGCCGGGCTGACATGCGAGACCCACGGGTTGCGCGGTTGACCGCTTGGCTCTATCTCCCGCACCCGGGGTGACGCGCCGGGGACGGGGAGCAGCTAGACATGCCGTGGTTATGGGCCGTCTTCACGGTGAGCTGCCGCCGGCGGCCAGGTGTTGCGCAACGCCATGCAGAAGGAGCTGACCGCCACGCTGGGCACGGTCGGCGCCACGCACGTGCGCTTCCTCTTCGGCTTGCCCTTCGCGCTCGTCTTCCTTGCCATCGTGCTGACGGCGACGCAGCTGCCCGTGCCTGAGCTGAATGCCGCGACAATCGTGTGGACCGTCGCGGCCGCTCTGGCTCAGATCGCCGCTACGGCCCTGCTGCTCGCCGCCATGCAGGCGCGCTCCTTCGTTGTCACGACCGCCTATGCCAAGACCGAGCCGGTGCAGGTCGCGATCTTCGGCCTGGCGTTCCTCGGCGACAAGGTGACGCCGGGCCAGGGGCTCGCCATCCTGATCGCGACGGCGGGCGTGCTCATCGTGTCCTGGCCGCGCAGCAGTGCAGAAGAGGCCTTCGCCTGGAAGCCTGCGGCGCTCGGCATCGGCTCGGGCGCCCTGTTTGCCATCGCCGCAATCGGCTATCGCGGCGGCATCCTGGCGCTCGGGGCTCCGAACTTCGTGGTCGGCGCGACCACGACGCTGGTGCTGGGCCTCGTCATCCAGACGGTGATCCTGACCGCCTATCTGGTGCTGGCCGACCGGCCCGTGCTGGTCGCGATCTTTCGCGCCTGGCGGCCGTCGCTGTTTGCCGGCTTCATGGGCGCGTTCGCCTCGCAGATGTGGTTTCTGGCCTTCGCGCTCGAGACCGCCGCCAAGGTGCGCACACTGGCGCTGATCGAGATCCTGTTCGCGCAGGTCGTCTCGCGCAACCTCTTCAAGCAAAGCGTCGCCTCACGCGAGATGGCGGGCATTGCGCTGATCGTGCTGGGCGTGGTGCTGCTGTTGAATTCTGCACGCCAGGCTCTGGGCGATCTCACGCTGTCGATCTCAAGATACATCGCGAGGCGGGGTTACGTCGCGTGCAGAACGTCGAGTATCGCGCGATAGCGCCGGCTCATCCAGCGATGGGCTCCTCATGCAGCTTGCGTAGGCCTCGGAAGTCTCGTGGTTGGCGGCCGCAGCGTCCGCCCCGTTGTCGTCTACTGGCGCGGACCCTGTGGGCTCGGCGTCCTCGCCTTTCGATTTCACGTCGCCACTCATTATTGCAGCATGACCATACCTCAGGGCGTTCTGACATCAGGATCACTTTCACCCCTTCCCAACATGAAAAGGCCGGACGCGCATGTGTCCGGCCTTCAATCGGTTCTGCAATCTTAGTCGGCGCGGACAGCCGGCTACTTGATCAGCCCTTCGGCCTTCATCGCCGCCTGCACCGCCGGCCGGGCGCCGACGCGCTTGCGGTAGGCCAGCACGTTGGCGTGAGGCGAAAGATCGACGTCGACGCGGCTCGCCCAGTTCGACACCACGAACAGATAGGCGTCGGCCACCGAGAAGCTCTTGCCCATCAGGTAGTCGTTGCTGGCCAGATGCTTGTCGAGGTAGGCAAAGCGCGTTGCCAGCCGCTCGCGGAAGATCTTCTTGGCCTCGTCGGGCATCGACGGATTGAACAGCGGCGAGAAGCCCTTGTGCAGCTCGCTGGTCACGAGGTTGAGCCAGGACTGCAGCTTGGTGCGCTCGAGCGTGCCGTTGGCCGGCGCCAGGTTCTTGCCCGGCACCTTGTCGGCGATGTATTGCACGATGGCCGGGCCTTCGGTGATGCGGGTGCCGTCGTCGAGCTCGAGCAGCGGCACGTAGCCCAGCGGGTTCACGGTCCGGTAGTCGCCTGCGCCGTCCATGGTCTTGGTCTTGTTGTCGATCTTGACCTTCTCGAAGGGCAGGCCGGCCTCGAGCAGGACGATATGGGGCGAAAGCGAGCAGGCGCCGGGTGCGTAATAGAGCTTCATGGAGCGTCTCCTTGACTTGTTACTGGGAGAGGTTGCAGCATGCATCTGCATTCAATGCAGCTGCATATATATGAAACGCATGCAGGTGCAAGCGAATTCTGCTAGGCTGCCGGCGCTATGAGCAAAGCCACACCGGCAGTGGTCGAGGCCTGGGCCGGCCTCGTGCGCACGGAAAGGGCCCTCCTCGACAAGGTCGAGGAGGCGCTGAAGCGCGCGCGTCTGCCGCCGCTCGACTGGTATCACGTGCTCCACGAGATCGACCGCAGCCCCAAGGGCATGCTGCGCCAGACCGGCGTGCAGGACCGCACGCAGCTGGCGCAATACAACGTCTGCCGGCTGGTCGACCGGCTGCAGCGCGAAGGCCTGGTCGAGCGCCACCAATGCCAGATCGACGGCCGCAACAACGTGCTCGTCATCACCGCCAAGGGGCGGGCGCTGCGCCGGGCCATGTGGCCGGTCTATGCCGCGGCCATCGAGGAGCACTTCGGCGCGCACCTGAGCCCAGCTGAAGCGGAGCAGCTGGCGCGCTGCTGACCAAGCTCGTGCAGGCCGAGCCCGGCTGAGACCGGCAAGGCTTATGGTGTAGGATGCGGCCAGTACGCCGATGAACCGGCCGAGGGGAAGAGCCGAGGGACCGAGAGCATGAGCGCACCTGGCGCGGCAAGCGAGATTCCGGCCGGCACCTGATGCAGGGCAAGCGCGGGCTCATCATGGGCGTCGCCAACAACCGCTCGATCGCCTGGGGCATCGCCAAGGCGGCGGCGGCGCAGGAGCGCGACGCTCGCGTTCACCTATCAGGGCGATGCGCTGAAGAAGCGCGTCGAGCCGCTGGCGGCCGAGGTCGGCTCCAAGCTCGTCGCTGCCCTGCGACGTGACCGACAAGGCGTCGGTGGACGCGGTCTTTGCCGAGCTCGGGCGGCAATGGGGCAAGCTCGATTTCCTGGTGCACGCCATCGCCTTCTCCGACAAGGCCGAGCTCGACGGCCGCTACGTCGACACGACGGAGAAAAACTTCACCCAGACGATGCTGATCTCCTGCTACTCGTTCACGGCGCTGGCGCAGCGCGCGCGAAGCTGATGAGCGCAGGCGGCTCGCTGCTGACGCTGACCTATTACGGCGCCGAGAAGGTCATGCCGCACTACAACGTCATGGGCGTGGCCAAGGCGGCGCTGGAGGCGAGCGTGCGCTATCTCGCCGCCGACCTCGGCGCAACGGCATCCGCGTCAATGCCATCTCGGCGGGGCCGATCAAGACGCTGGCCGCCTCCGGCATCGCCGACTTCCGCTATATCCTGAAGTGGAACGAGTACAACTCGGCGCTGCGCCGCACCGGTGACCATCGAGGAGGTCGGGCGGCGGGGCTCTACCTGCTGTCGGACCTCTCGCGCGGCGTCACCGGCGAGGTGCATCACGTCGACGCCGGCTACCACGTGCAGGGCATGAAGAACGAGGACGCGCCCGACATCTCCGTGGTCAAGGACGCCGGCTGACGTCCGCCTGTCGAAGATTCACCCGTTCAGTACCACCTGCGCCCGCAGCGGTCGCCGGCCCAGTGGCGGTCGGCGCGGCACCTGTCTCGGTAGTACCTGGCGCGCGCGCGTACCCGGCGCGGTAGTAGCCGTAGACCGGCGCTCGGTAGCCGACATCCAACCGTGAACTCTCGGACCGCCTGGGGCGGAGTACCTGAAGCCGACACCAGGAATGTAGGTGGCGCCGTAGACCGGGGCAGTCTCCGGCGGAGGCTCGGCGCCCACTAGGGGCGGTGCGTAAGGGTCGCGGCGTTTGCGAGGCTTGTTGCGCCATCGTGCCGGCTGGGGTCGCCAACAGCGCCGCGCCCGCAGCCAGAACGGCGACTAGGATCGATCGGCCCATGCTTGGTCCTCCTGCAGATCCTGCTCTCTGACGCTTTTGCCACTAGCGCCGCCGGCCCCGCGGAAGGTCCCGGCGGCGAAAGATGTCGCCGCGCCACAAAACGGCCACGCACGGTTCTTCTCCTGCGCACGCTTGATCGGCGGGACAGAACGCACGGGGAAGTGCAATGCGTTCCATAATGGCCGTGATTCTGGCGCTCGTGTTCCTGTGGCGCGCCGGCGGCGGCAGCGGCGCCCTGCCAAGAAGAAGGTCGAGTTCTCCTCCACCGAGCACATCCTGCGCTGGATCAACGGCTATCGCCTGCGGCCCGATCCGGGCAAGCTCCCGACGGCCGTCAAGGCCATGAGCGAGCTCGGCGTGTTCCGCGACATGGACCAGGCCGGCATCTACGTCGGCTTCATGGCGGGCGTGCTGCAGACGAACCCCAACGCGCCGAGGAGCTGGTCGGCAAGCATGTTCCCGATGCCGCCGGAGGACCAGGTGGCCATCGTCCGGGCGATCGCCTACTCGGAGCTGCCGGAGTGGAAGGACCTGATGCTGGAGTTCGCCGAGCGCATGCCGGCGCGCAAGGCGCTGATCGACCGCTTCGTCTACGGCAAGCAGCCGACGCTCAAGCAGATGGCGCTCGACTGCCGGCACCGCGCCGCTGGACACGCTGTGGGGCATCTACTTCGCCACCGGCGCTTATCGAGCCGGTCGCTGCGCATGGTCTCGATCCTCGTCTGGGCGAAGGACCAGAACAACGTGGAGCGGCTGACCATCGGCAGCATGGCGAAGCTGTCGCTGGCCACCAACGCCTCGCGCGACAAGGAGCTGCTCGACATGCTGAAGGGCTCGATGAACGGCGAGGGCAAGGACACGCGCGTCGTCCTGCAGGAAGTGATCGACGCCGCCGAGACCTTCGAGTTCGGCCCGCGTGCGCAAGGACGCGATGGCGGCCATCGACCAACTGAAGTCGAAGGGCCCGGCATCCGCGCGCAACGTGTCGTGGTGGGGAACGGCGGGACAGACGGCGCTGGCCTTGGGCTGCATCGTTGCCGGCGTCATGGGCCATGTCGAGGTCGGCATTCCCTGCGTACTGGGCGGCGCGGTCTCCGGCGCCGCGCTCAAGTACATCACGCCGCAGTAGCGGGTCCTCGGTTTCTGGTCGATCGGCCAGCCTCGTCGCCGATGCCGGGGCAAGCGCGGATCAGTGCATGTGCAATATTGATGTACAAGATTAACTAAACCGTCTAGGCTGTTGGTAAATAAAGTAAGAACTCGCAGATTTCACGAGCTGGGAGCAGGGTGAAATGAAGCATCCTGTTGCGGGTAGCGTCCTCGCCGGCTTGGTGCTGGCGTCCGCTGTGCTGGTCATCGTCGGCGTGGGCTTTGGACCCCGGCAACTACACGGTCAGTGCGCGCCCCCGACAGCGCTCAGGGCGATGCGGCAACCTTCGACATCAGGATGGACATGATCGATCTTCTGACGCTGAAGAGAACACCTACGGCACGATCATCTCCGGCGTGCGTTTGGACGACGGCAGGAGGGTCATCTTGACCGGCGATCGCCGGTTGCGCGCTGATCGAGGTGAGAAACGGATCGAGCAAGTAGGGTTGCGACCGTCGCCAAAGCGCCCACCTGTCCAGTCCACAGCCTCTTGGTTTGCCGGCGTCACTCCTCGATGATGGCGACGGCGCGGGTCCAGCCGGCGGACGCGGCTTTGATCTTCACCGGGAAGCAGGCGACCGTGAAGCCGTGCGCCGGCAGCGCCTCGAGATTGTGCAGCTTCTCGATGTGGCAGTAGCCGATCTCGCGGCCCGACTTGTGCCCCTCCCAGATCAGGCTCGGCGTTCTTGGTCTCGGCATATTTCTTGGCCGTGTAGATGAAGGGCGCGTCCCACGACCAGGCGTCGGTGCCGGTGATCTTGCACGCCGCGCGAGGTGAGATAGAGCGTCGCCTCCCGGCCCATGCCGCAGCCCGTCGGCACGTAGTCGGGCTCGCCGTAGCGCTTTCCCGCCGAGGTGTTGACGACGACGATCTCGAGCGGCTCGCAGCGTATGGCCGATGCGCTTCAGTTCGGCCTCGACGTCGGCGGGCGTCGCCACGTAGCCGTTCGGGAAGTGGCGGAAGTCGAGCTTGACGCCCGGCTGGAAGCACCACTCCAGCGGCACCTCGTCGATGGTGATGGCGCGCTTGCCCTTGTCCATGGTGGAGGCGAAGTGCCAGGGCGCATCGAGATGCGTGCCGTTGTGGGTGGAGATGTCGATGCGCTCGACCGCCCAGCCCTCGCCGTCCGGCAGATCGGCAGGTGTCGAGCCCGGGAAGAAGGTGCAGACCTGCGGCGCGCTCTGCTTGTGATCGAAATAGGTGATCTTCGGCTCGGTGCCCGGCGGGTCGGAGGCGATGTCGCTCTGCAGCGGAACGGAAATGTCGATGATGCGACGGGCCACGGCGTCCTCCCATCGTGAGCTGTCTTTGTCGCTTGGATTGGTCTGTCCAGCCAGTACAGTTGCCACATCGGCACCTCGCAATCACTGCAGGACCTGCTACATGTATGCATAATTTACGTAGATTGACTCGAAAGTCGTAGCTAGAACGCATCGTCATGCACCTAAGGCTAGAAGTCGAAAACACAGATGTTTCGGAGGAGAGCGACATGAAGATGCGCGGCTGAAGGCTCTCGCGGGTGCGGCGGCTGGCCTGTCGCAGCCTTGCCGGCTCAGGACCCAGCGAGCAGGCCGAGCGGCAGACAAGTTCATCATCGTGCAGTCGACCACGTCGACCGAGAACTCGGGCCTCTTCAAGCACCTGCCTGCCGATGTTCACGAAGAAGACCGGCATCGAGGTGCGCGTGGTCGCGGTCGGCACCGGCCAGGCCATCAAGAATGCGCAGAACGGCGACGGCGACGTGCTGTTCGTGCACGACAAGCCGTCGGAGGAAAAGTTCGTCGCCGAGGGCGGCGGCGTCAAGCGCTTCGACGTCATGTACAACGACTTCGTCGTGGTCGGGCTCGGCCAGGACCCGGCCGGCATCGCCGGCTCCAAGGACGTGGTCGCCGCCTTCAAGAAGATCGCCGACGCCAAGGCGCCGTTCGTCTCGCGCGGCGACGACAGCGGCACCTGCACAAGTCGGGCTGCGGCTCTGGAAGGACGCCGGCGTCGACGCCAAGGCCGCCTCGGGCAGCTGGTACCGCGAGGCCGGCACCGGCATGGGCGCGACCATCAACACCGCCGTCGGCATGGGCGCCTACGTCTTCACCGACCGCGCCACATGGTCGAGCTTCCAGAACCGCGGCGACTACAAGATCGCGGTCGAGGGCGACAAGAAGCTCTTCAACCAGTACGGCATCATCCTGGTGAGCCCCACAAAGCACCCCAAGGTCAAGCAGGCCGAGGGCCAGGCCTTCATCGACTGGGTGCTCTCCGCCGAGGGACAGAGCGCCATCAAGGCGTTCCAGATCAACGGCGAGCAGCAGTTCTTCCCCAATGCCGCGCCGACGGGATGACGCGCGCGGGGAGGGCGCCATGTTGCCGACTGCTGCTTGCAGTCCTGATCACCGTGACATCCTCCGCGGTGGCCAGCGCCGAAACCGTCCGCATCTATGCCGCCGGCAGCCTGGGGGCGGCGCTGACGGACGTCGCCCGGCGTTTGAGGCTAGGAGCAGCGGGCTGACGGTCGAGATGGAGTTCGCCGCCTCCGGCCTCCTGCGCGAGCGCATCGAAAAAGGCGAGACGGCACACATCTTTGCGTCCGCCGACGTGGGCCACCCGCCAAACTGGCCGATGCCGGCTATGCCAAGACCAAGGTCGCCATCTTCGCGCGCAACCAGCTGTGCGCGCTGGCGCGCGAGGGCTCGAGGTCACGCCGGGAACGCTGCTCGGCACCATGCTCGATCCGGCGTCCGCCTCGGCACCTCGACGCCAAAGGCCGATCCGTCCGGCGACTATGCGTTCGCGCTGTTCGCCAAGGCCGAGACGCGCAAGCCCGGCGCCCGCGCAGCGCTCGAAGGCAAAGGCGTTGCAGCTTACGGGTGGCCCGACCTCCGAGAAGGCGCCGGCGGGCAAGAACCAGTACGGCTGGGTCATGGCGAGCGGCAAGGCCGACGTGTTCCTGACCTACTGCACCAATGCGATACTGGCGCAGAAGGAGGTGGCGGTCTTGCAGATCGTGCAGATTCCGCCGGAGCTGAATGTGGCGGCGGACTATGGGATGATCGTGCTGAAAGATGCGCCGATGCCGGCAACCCTGCTCGCCCACTTCATCCTGGGCCAGGAAGGTCAATCGATTCTGGTGAAGCTTACGGTTTTCGGCCCCGGCAACGGCGTGCGGAAGTGAGAGGCGTTTCTTGCGTGCGGTCTTCGCTCTCCTGTTCCTCCTGATCGCGGTCCCGGCGCAGGCCCGCACCGTCACCGACTCGGCCGGGCGCAAGGTCGAGGTGCCCGACAAGATCGAGCGCGTGTTCGCCGCCGGGCCGCCGGCCTCGATCCTCCTCTACATGCTGGCGCCGGAGAAGATGACCGGCTGGCCCGAACCCGCCGACGCCGGAGGAGCGGCCCTACATCGCCCGCAGTATCGCGACCTGCCGGCGCTGGGCCGGCTCACGGGACGCGGCGGCACCGCCAATCTCGAGGTGGTGCTCAAGGTCAAGCCGGATCTCATCCTCGACTTCGGCTCCGTGCGCGACACCTACGTCTCGCTCGCCGACAACGTGCAGGAGCAGACCAAGATCCCTACGTGCTGATCGACGGCCGCTTCGAGGCGACGCCGGCGGCGCTGCGGCTGCTGGGCGACATCTTGGGGCTGAAGGCGCGCGGCGAGCAGCTCGCCAAGTATGTCGAGGACACCTTCGCCGAGATCGACAAGGCGCTCGCCGCCACGCCGCCCGACAAGCGCCCGCGCGTCTATCTGGCGCGCGGGCCGGACGGGCTCGAGACCGGCGTCGTCGGCTCCATCAACACCGAGATCATCGAGCGCGCCGGCGGGCGCAACGTGGCGGAGGCGGCGGGACAGCGCGGGCTGGTGCGCGCCTCAATGGAGCAGGTGATCGTCGCCGATCCCGAGATCATCCTCACCTGGGACCGCAATTTCTTCGACCGCGTGGGCAAGGACCCGCTGTGGGCCGGCATGCGCGCCGTGCGCGAGAGCCGCGTCTATCTCGCGCCCACCGCCCCGTTCGGCTGGATCGACCGGCCGCCGTCGCTCAACCGGGTGATCGGCCTGAAATGGCTGGCCGGGCTGTTCTACCCCGACAAATTCCGCGCACGACCTTCGCGAAACCACGCGGGCGTTCTATCGTCTCTTCTATCACGTGGACCCGAGCGAGCCCGAGCTGGACACGC
>ERZ1370068.9479-contig-8254_pt1 | contig 59074 bp, 63 predicted proteins | sample MGYA00561227_ERZ1370068 | MGnify/ENA primary metagenome ERZ1370068 (study PRJEB38410, sample SAMEA6850437) | metagenome | study: Metagenomic assessment of the ecological functions of the soil: analysis of the soil microbiota associated with the... | reverse complement strand
GTAGTACTTCGTTCAGTTACGTACTCTCCGAGGTGCGACCGAACAACGCGATCTCGACGTCGTGCACGGCGGCGGAACCGTTCATCGCGACGCGTGATCCAGCGCTTGGCGATCATCGGCACGAGGCACGGCGCCACACCCGTCTTCACGACGTGTCCACCGGCATGACGATCCACTCGCGCCGCTCGCGGATCGCGCGCTCCAGCCGCGCGAGCAAAGTCTTGAGCTCCGTGCCGGCGAGGATGTCGGGAGGGCGGCCACGAGCTCGGCAATGGTCATGCCGGGATGCGGAGCGCCGGCGAACTGCACTCGCTCCACCTTGCTCTTTCGGTGCGAATCGACAGCGTGGCGCGAGAGAGAGGGTCGATCTCCCCGTGGCGTCCCGGCATCATCCCCTCGCGCTGTGCGGGCGCTTTTTCGAACCCTTCCGGTGAGCTTGTAATTCTCGGTCAACGAAGCGGTCACCGCCCCGACCACGATCTTCGTGCGCATCCTCACCGGGATCCGGCGCGCGTCGGCGGTGATCCAGACCGTGAGCGCGTGCCCTTCGCGGTGAAGATGCCTGCCCTCGCGGCACGACGGGCCCGACCACCCCAGCAGTCGAACTGGCCGGCGGGCACCTCGACGGTCTCGCGCCCCGTACACGAGCGACCTTGAGCGGATAGTTCTTCCACGGTTCGTGGCGGTTGTCGATCATGACGTCGCGTACCGTCTCGAGCGGCAGCGTGCGGAGATAGTAAGAATGCGGACAGTTCGTCTCTGCGCGTGCGGGTGCACGGCAGGTGAGACGACTCTCTTCGCCAGTTCTCGTAGCGCGGCGCGAAGCGAGCGTCGCGATCGAACTTGATGACGACGTTCTTGCGATAGCCGCCTGCTGGCGCTGCTCGAAGCCGCCGCTTGGCGCTACAGAACCGTGGCAGGTCCACGAACATCTGCGCGCGGTCCGCACACCTTGTAGAACTTCGAGAAGAACGCGTTGCTCTTCGCCTCGGTGCGTGATGAATCGAGGCACTTCGTGCCCCGAGATGCGTCGCACGCCGGAGCCACCTCCATCGTCGCGTGACCCGCGCCGACGACGCCGTAGTCGATCGAGAACCCCTCGAGCGTCTCCCCGGGCCGAACTGCAGCGGGATCTCCGGGCAGCTGCGGCCGTGGCGGCGGCGGAGGCGCGAGCGAGTCGGTTAGCGGTCCGGAAGGACCCGTCTGCGTCGAGTCTGCGCGGCACGACCACGGGCCGGATGGCATCGCGCCCCCAAGGCGTTCCCGACCAGATTCTCGGGAAGCGCGGGAAGACGCCGGTGGCCGCGAGCAGCGCAGAATTGGGCGCGCTCTCATCGCCCGGCTCCCGCGACAGAGGCGATCGCAGGAGTTCACGGGTGCGCCGGGCCGTCTCGCTCACGTCGAACTCGAGCGAGCGAAAGCCGACCCGCTTCGCCCAGCGAGCGCGCGCGCGGTCGCGGCTCACAACGGCTAACGCGGCCGCGAGACCGGCGGCGTCGCCGTAGCGCTCGGCGAGCAGACCTTCGCGATCGTGGCGCACGATCTCCGGAAGTTCCCCGACGACGCGTCGCGATCGGTCGGGATCCCCGCGCCATGGCGTCCACAGTAGCTCACGGTCTCCCAGCGGCCCCGAATGCCGGAGGCAGAAAGCCAGACGTCGACGTCCGCCAAAACGCCTCCGATCTTCCAAGAGACCCGGAAGCTCCACCCAGTCCCCGCCCAGCCTCCTCCCACTGCAACCTCCGTCGTGCGCCGGAGTTCCCCGTCTCCCCGCCCACACGAAGCGCACCGCAGCTGGCTTCGGCGGCAACACTCTCGGCGCAGCGTGAGCGCCCAGGTCGAGAAGCGGTCTTTCTGAGCCGTGAATGCCGCGACGCCCGATCGCCGCCACGGCGCGCCGGGCGCGCGCTCGCGATTTCCCGGGCCCGGCTCCACCCCGCTGGGGACCGCGCGTGATCCGCGCGCTCTCGACGCCCGCCTCGAGGAGCGCTCGCTCCACCGCTCCCGAGATCGCCACGTAGTGGTCCGCGAGGTGCCGGTACTTCAAGCGCCCGAACGGCCCGCGCACGGGCAAATTCCACTGGCGCGTGACGAGGATCGGGTGGAACCCGGCACGCAGCGCCCGGCGAGGCCGCCGGCTCCGCGCGCGCGCGCGGTGTGCGGAGTGCAGAACGCCGGGGCGCACCTCGCGCAGCAAGCGAATGCCGCGAGCCACCGCGATCGGGTCGACGTCTCCGCGGGCGCGGAAGGCCACGGTGGGCAGGCCTGCGTGGCCGCGGCGCGTCGCGCGAGCACGCCGCTCCCGGGTCGACGGCCAGCACGCTCTCACGCCGTCCACCGCGAGCCGTTGCGCCAGGAGAAGCACTTGGCGCTCTCCGCCGCGCCACGTTCGCGCTGGATCGACGTGCAGGACCCGCATGCTCACGCGGCAGCCGCGACTGGCGCGGGCTCCTCCCGGTGAACGAGGCGACCGCGCGAGAGCCTCCGGAAGTGCACGACTCCGGAGGAACTCGCGGAATCGCGCCGCGGCAGCGTCCGCAGAATATCGCCACGGCGCGCTCTCGCGCGGCGCCGGAGCTCCTCGTGGCCCTCCGGCGCGCATCACGTCGAGCGCGGCGCGCAGAGCTTCGCGTGAGAGCGTCGGGCTCCACGAGCAATCCGGCTTCTTCGGAGGGGCGATCTCCTCGACGGATGCGGTGCGCGTGGCGGCCACCGGAACGCCCGAGGCCAGCGCTTCGATCAGCGCGACCTCGACGCCGGCGATCACGCCGGCCTCGCGATCTTCGTGATGAAGCGAGCAAGAACACATCGGCGAGGCGGTAGTGGTCCGGGAGCGCCTCGTCGGAGACGACGCCCGCGCAGTGCACGCCGCCCTGCAGGCGAAGCCCGAGCGCGCGAACGCCAGACCCCATCGCACGGACCCACGACGATCAGGACGGCGCTACCGCGCTGAGCACGAATGCCCGCGAATGCGCGGAGGACCGTGTCGGGATCCTTGGCCGGTCCGTGTCCGGCTACGGTGAGCAGCACCGACCGCGCGACGCGTCGTAACGCTTCACGAGCTCCGCGGGCTGGGGCCCTGGGTGGAACCGCTCCACGTCGACGCCCGCGGGGATCACCTCCAGGCGATGGGGCAGCACTCCCGCCTTGTACGCAGCTCCAGGCGACAAGCTCGCGTCGCGAGCACGATGGCCTCCGCTTCGTCGAGGATCTCCTGGACAGCGCGGGCGCGATCTCCCGCGGCGCGCAGCTCGCGCCGCGCGACGTGCAGCTCCGGCGCCTCGAGGTGAAGCAGGTACGGCACGCCGCTCGTCCGCTTCATTCTCGAGCGCGAGAATCCCCTCCGGGAATCCGAAGGCCACGACGAGTCCGGGCGCCCGGCGGCGTGACCCAGGTGAGATGCCTCCGCCGGATCCATCGCGCGGGCGCTTCCCGAGCATCGGCCAACGCGGCGCGCGGTGGATCGGCGCGCGGCACACGCGATCGAACCCGCGCGCGCTGCCGGTTCCGTCTCGTGACGAGCTGCGTCCGCTCTGCGGGCTGCCGCACCAGAAGCTCCCGCAGCAGGCTCTCGCGACCACCGGATCGCGGGCGGCGTCCGGGTTCGCGAGCAAGAGGACTTCGAGGGCGTGCCCCGGCGTGCGAGCGGACAAGAGCGACCTCCATGGCGCGACCGTCGAGGATTACGATGCGGGCCGGGATTCTAGGGCGGATGGACAGGGTGCCAGGAGCCCGCCTCCGAGCAGCGAGCGCAGCTCCGCGAGCACCGGATCCGGCGGCAGGTCCCGCAGCGACGTTCCCTCGCCGGCACGCACGGTGCGGTGCGGCCCCGAAGGTGGCGTCCAACTTCGGGCTCGTCGAGCCGAAGACACCGAGCGTCGGCACTCCCGCTGCACGAGCGCGAGATGTCCGACCCAGGCAATCCGGCGCCACGAACAACTGGACGCGTGCGATCAGAGCCGCCATCTGGCGGAGCAGTCGTGGTGGCGCGAGGCGACCCGCATCGCCGAGCGCCGCGGCAATCGCGGACGCCTCCTCGCGCTCCGGCGGGCCTCCACAGGACCAGCGCGGGCCGGCTGCCCCCGCGCGAGCTCCTTCCCCGCTGCAACGAATCCCTGCGTCGACCAACGCTTGCTCCTCCCACGACCCGCTTGGTAGCACAGCGCCGAAGCGCGCTCCGTTCGGGTAACCCAGCGACGCGATCGTTTCCTCCGCGTGAACCGGCGATACTGTCGTCGCTCAACGCCACGCCGGCTTTCGCTTCACCCTCCCAGCGCGAACGCCGGCGTCCCGAAGAAAGTCCAGCTGCACCTCTCCGGCCCAGCTGGCGTATCGTCGCGCGGCTCTCCGCGAAAGCGGGGCACGCGCACGTTGGATAGGCGAAGCGCCGCACGCGGCGATCAGTACCCCACGCGCCACGCCGCGCCCGAGAGCCACGCCAGGAGCGCCGTGTACGGGTTCGAGAAGAGATCGAGCACGAGCTCCGCGCGGCGCCTCGCGCAGCCACCCACGACGTCGCGCATCCCCGAAGCGCGGGCGCACAGGCGTCACCGCCGCGGGGGCTTTCCCGAGCAGGAACAACCCGTCGACGCGCGGGTCGGGCTCGAGCAACGCGCGCGCCGGCGCCTCGGCCACGTAGTCGATCTCGGCCCCTGGATACGCACGCGTCAGCGCGTCTATCACGGCACTGGAGAGAACAATGTCCCCGGAGCCCCCGCGGGCGGAGCACGACGACGCGCCGGGGCGCGAAGTCTGCGGGCAGTCTCACGTCGAGCCGCCTTCTCGGCCAGCTCGCGCAGGCGCGTACTTGAGCAGCACGCCGAATGCCGAGGTCGCGCACAGCACCCAGCCCTCGGCCCCGTCGCGGAAGCCCGCCTGCAGGAGCCATTGCTTCGCGAAGCGCGCGAGCGGACGGACCGCCGTGGTCGCCATGCCGTGGACGCCGGCCGCGCGCGAACCCCTCCTCCGCGCCGAGCGCCGCATAGCGGTCGACCTTGGCGAAACCACTGCGGAGGTCGCGACACTGAGTGATGCAGGTAGAGCGCCCCGAAGCATGCGCGTTTCCCTGCACCACGGCGGACCGTGCACCCTCCGGTTGTCGAAGCGCGCGCGCCGATCGAAGAGGCGGAGCACTCGATCGAACTGCCAGGCCGCATCCGCGGATCGGTCGTCCCAGGAACGTGCGTTGCTTCGGCGGAAGGCGGGAAGCCCCGCGCAGGCCCGGCGCGGCGAGCACCTCCCGGATCTCGTCCCGAAGTGACGCGGTCACGCGCTCGCCCGCGTCGAGCTGGATGCACCCAGTCGTGCGCGACGTGCTCGAGACCCAGTTCTTCTGCTTCGCGTGACTCTCGAAGCGGATGTGGAGGACGACCGCTCCGGCAGCGCGCGCGATCTCGACCGTGCGATCCGTGCTCCCGAGTCCACGACGACGATCTCGTCGGCGAACGCACAGCCGGCCAGACACTCCGGGAGGTTGTCCGCCTCGTTCAGCGTGGGATCAGGACGGACAAGGCGCGTCACGTCGCGACCTGCCCCGCGCCGCCGTCCTGGCGGGCCGACCTGGCCCGCGGCGATCGCGACGCCGATGAGGAACATCAAGAGCGTGAGGATCTCCGAGTCGCCGAGATTCCAGTCGATGAGGCCGGCCGCGAGGAATCGCGACGAGTCCCGCCTCGGCCCCTCCACCACGTCCCGCTCGAAGCCGACCGGCAAGCCGCGAGCGCGGCGCGGAAGAGCGCCGCGAACAGCGCCTGCACCGGAGCCAGCCCAGCGCGAGCAGGCCCGAATTCCGGCGGAGGCCGCGACCGTCACCGGCACGGATTGCATGTGACCTTGCGGCGCTTCGCCCAGGCTCATCACGCGCGCGTACGGCTCACGAAGGTCGTGGAGCCCCACCCTGTCCACGGATCGAGCGCGAAGAGCTGGATTCCGTGCTCCACACACGCGGGTGCGCTCGCGGTTCAGCGCGCTGCCGGGATCGACGAGAAGGCGCGCGGCCTCGTGGATCGAGCCGGGCGCGAGCCACTCGCGATCACCGCGCCCGCCAGCGCCACCGCGGCGACCCTCCGCCTCCGGACCAGGGCGAGATAACCGAGCCCGGCCACGCTGCCGAGCCACGGCGGCCGGCAGCCGTCCGAAGAACAAGACCGCGAGGATCGACGCGGCGGCGATGCCCGCCCCGAGGCGATGCGAGGCGGGCAGTCGTCGCTGCGTGGCGAACAGGAGCGCAGGAAAGTGCACAAGAGCAACATGCCGGCGTTCGTCAGGTAGAAGCCGTGGAAGCCACGGATGCGCACGTCGAGCGCGGGGCCTCCTGGAGACAGAACGTGAGACAGCCATAGAGCGACGTGATGCCGGCGCCGAACAGCAGGGCCATCATGAGCCGCGCGATGCTCCAGCGCCGCGTGACGACCGCCGGTGCCCAGAACACCATGCCGAATAGCGCCAGCTTGAGCTTCACCGCGCTCGCCATCGGGTCGGACGCGAAGATCGTTGCCAGGATGGACGCGACCGCCCACGCCACGAGAGGCATCGCGAGACCGGTCACCGGTCGCACGAGGACCGTGCGTCGCCCTTGATCGAGCAGCGCCACGAACGCCCCTGTCGCCATGACGACCCCCGCTCACCGCGATCAGAAAGGGTTCCGCTGAGGGCGTACAGCACGAGGAGGTATTCGGGAGTCGCTTCACGAGCGCCCCGGGGCCAAGGCGGCGGCAGAGCGAAAGCGTGCCCTCGACCGTCGCGTCGACGTCGAACTCGCGGCGCGCTCTCTCCCGCCCCCTTCTCCGAGGTCCCGCGCCGCCGAAGGATCGTCCAGCACCTCCGACAGCGGCGGACGCGAGCGCCCCGACGTCGCCCGGGGGTGAGCCGTCCGACGCCCTCCGCGAGCGCTGCGCACAGCCCGCGTCGCTCGCGATGCACGGCAGCCTGCGGGCCACGGCCTCGAGGAGAGCGAGCGAGAAACCTTCGATCGTCGACGGAAGAACGAACACGCTCAGCAGCGCCGAGATCTCGGGAACGTCGTCGCGGAATCCGAGACAGCGTGCACGCACGGCTGGCGGAAGCTCGGCGATGCAGCGGGGCCAGCTCCGCGTCCTCGGACACGCCGACGAGCAAGATCTCCAGCGGACGAGCCACGACGAGCCGCCGCCTGCAGCACGTCCTCCTGGGCTTCCGACGCGCGATGACGCCGATCACCGGAACGCCGTCGCGCAGAGCGAGCATTTTGCGCAGCTCCTGAACGAGCTCGGGATCGGCCTCGCGCAGCTCACGAACCGGGATGCCGTTACGGATCACTTCGACGTGGCGCTGGGGCACGCCGCGGCGCACGAGACCGCTGGCCACTTCCGAGCGAGACCGCGATGATCGCATCCGTGGTCGCCGCATCGAAGCGAGAGCGCAGCCAACCGCCCGAGCTGCGCAGCGACGTTCCGGCGCGTGTGCACGAGCGCGGCGGGCGTTCCGAGCACGCGCAGGTACGAGACGAGATGACGATCGAGCGACGCGTGCGCGTTCACGACGTCGATGCCCGCGTCCTCGATCCAGCGCTTCCAGCGCACCGACTCGGCGAGTAGCGCCGGACCGCGCGGGCAAGGCATCTCCACGCAGCGCACCGGCCCCTGCAAAGCGCGAGGCGATCGCTTTCGGGCCGGCACGCCAGGAAGACCTCGTGGCCCCTGCGCGCGGCCGGATGCCAGCTGGCGATGATGGAGTTCGTCGAGCCGCCGACGTCGCCTTGCGGGTCATCTGGAGGACTCTCGTGGCCGGACCCCGTGGGCGGCGAGGATGGCGTTCAAGAGATCGGTGGAGCGTGTGGTCCTCGGTCACCGACGATCGCCGTGCGACCGCCCAGCTCGCGCGGTGGTCTCGCGCTCCGGAACGGTGTCCGTGGTGTAATCCGTGCCCTTCGCATGCACGTGGGGACGGAGGGCCCGGAGCACGGCACGCACGTCGGGCTCCTCGAAGACCACGACGCGGTCCACGCATTCGAGCGCCGAGAGGATCTCCGCGCGCTCGGTCGCGGGCAGGAAGGGGCGGCCCGCCCCTCGAGTCGGCGCGCACCGCTGTCGCCGTTGATGGCCACGACGAGGAGTCCCCTTCAGCGCGCGCCCCCTGGAGGTAGCGCACGTGTCCCACGTGGAGCAGATCGAAGACGCCGTTCGCGAGGACGACGCGCCGCTCCTCGCGCAGCGCATCGACCTCCGCGGCGACCTGCTCAAGGCTTCGGGCTTCGCGACGGTTCTCGGCAACGCGTTCGATCTCCTCGGGAGTGGTCGTGGCGGCGCCGTGCTTTGCACGACGATGCCGGCAGCGATGGTGGCGACCTGCGCGGCCTCACAGGGCGTGGCCCCGCCGACGAGCGCCAGGAGCGACGTGGCCGCCACCGTGTCCCCGGCGCCGGTTACGCCGGCGGCTTCGGCCTCGCCCCACACCGGCAGGCTCGTGCGAACGAGCCCGAGCGCTCCGCGACCGCCATGCCGTCGCGGCCGCGCGTGAGCAGCAGGAACTCCGCGTCGAGGGCTTTGCGCAGCGTTTCCGCCGCGGGTCGCAGGTCGACGTCGCCGCGGATCGGGCGTCCCCACGCGGCCTGGGCCTCGTCTTCGTTCGCGGTGGCGTACGTCACCCCACGAACTCGCGCAGCGCGTAGCGCGAATCGGCGACACGGGAACGCCGCGCGCTCGCGCCTCGCGGAGAATCGCATCGCGCACGGCCGGGGCAGGCGTCCCGTAACCGTAATCCGAAAGCAGCACGCCCTCGCACTGCCCGAGCCGGTCCAGCGCAGCGTCGCGCAGGCGTGTCGCGAGCGACGCCGGCACCGGCGACGGGTCGTCGCGGTCGATGCGGAGGATCTGCTGCTTCTGCCCGTGCGCGCGCCGCCCGCCATCACGCGCGTCTTCTTCACCGCGACCCGCTCCGGATCGCGCACGATGCCGTCCACGTCGACGCCGCGCGTCACGAGCTCGGAGACGACGAGCGAGCTCGTCTCCCCCGCGCCGAGACAGCCCCACGGGAAGCGGCGCAGCACCCAGAGCACGCAGGTTTCCAGGATCGCGTTGCCCGCGCCGCCGGAATCACTCGTCGACCCACGTGGCGCAGGATGAGAACCGGCGCCTCGCGCGAGACCCGTGTCGTCTCGCCGTAGACGTACTCGTCGGCGACCAGGTCGCCGACGACGAGCACGCGGCGACCGGCGAATCCCGCTAGAATGCGCTCGAGCCGCTCGGGTCGCAGGTTCACGAGGCCGCCCTTTCCCGAAGCGAGCGACGCCGCCGCTTCTTCGATCACGCGCGACGCCGCGACCCCTTCCAGACAGAGGTACCCGATCCGACAGTCCCGCTGGAAGCACGGCGCGCACGGCACGACGTGCTGCACCACCCGGTGACGATCGCCGAACGGCCGCGTCCACACCCGCGGCTCGTCGATCCGAAGATCGCGACCGTCGGCGTGCCGACCGCCGCCGCCAGGTGCATCGGGCCCGTGTCGTTCGTCACGACCAGGTCGGCCGCCTCGAGCAACGCCCCGAGCACGCCCAGCGGCGCTTGCCCTGAGAGATCGAGCACCGGCGCCGCCTCGCGCACGGCCCGCACCGCAGCGACATCCGCCGTGCCGCCCACGACCGCGACCGTGCAGCCGCGCTGCCCAAGCTCGCGCGCCACTTCCGCGAACCGCCCCGCGGCCCAGCGCTTCGCCGGCCCGTAGGCGGCACCCGGCTGCAGCGCCACGCGCGGATGCCGGCTTCCCGCCCAAAGTCTCTCGGCCTCCTGGCGCCACGCCGCGTCCAGCGCCACGTGCGGCACGTCCGTCGGCCGCGGCTCACCGAGGAGCGACGCCAAGGCGCGGTAGTTCTCCACCTGGTGTCGATCCCGTCGCCACTCTCTCGCCGGCAACCGACCGGCGGAAGCACGCCGCGCGCCGACGTCGAGAACCCGTAGCGCTTCGCGCTCGCCGCGCGCCGCTCGCCAGGCGCTGCCGAACGACGAGGGCGCCAAGAGGACGCGATCGTAGCCGCCGCGTCGATACGCGTCCACCTCGGCCCCGGACGTGAGGGCGACGACCCGTGTCCAGGTGGGGGTCGCGCGCGTAGACGTCCGCGAGCGCGGCCGGAATCAGCACGTCGATCTCGGCGTCGGGGTGGGCGCGGCGTAAGCGCCGGCGGCACTGACGGTGGCCATAACCGCGTCGCCGAGCCAGTTCGGCGCGCGGAACGCGATCCTCACGACGAAGCCCCCGGCCGCGGCGACCGCGTCGGCGCGGGCTCGACCCCGGCGGGGCGGCCGCGGGCGCTGCTCCTGGAGATACGCCGCCAGCTCCACGGCCGCGCGAGCGACGCGGTCCGCTGGAAGCGTCGCGACGTGGCCGTCGGAGCCCCGCAAAGTCCACACCCGCGGCGCCGCCGGACACCAGATAGCCGGGTCCGTGGGGCCGAAGAGCCCCAGAGTCGCGGTCCCGACGGCGGCCGCCAGATGGAGCACGCCCGTGTCGTTCACGATCGCGAGGTCGGCGTCGGCGAGCGCCCCGCCGAGGCCGTGGATGGAGAGCTCCGGCAGCCGCGGCAGCTCGGTGCCGCTGCCGGCATCCACGCGCGGGAGCAAGCTCCGCTCGTTCGGACCCGCGCACACCGCCACGCGGTGGCCCACCGCGCGCAGCGAGCGCGCGACCTCCCCAAAGCGCTCGGCGGGCCAGCGGTTCGATTCCTTGCCCGCGCCCGGATGCACGACGACTCGCAGCGAGCCTCCGGGCGGGCCCCAGCGCGGTGAGCAGCGCCGTCCGCCCCGTCGACGCCTCGGCCTCATCCAGCGTGATGTCGGGGCGCCAGTCGTCGTCCGCGGCTCCGAACGGCGTCACGACGTCGAGGTGCACGCCGGTCTGATGTCGCCCCGGGATCGGATCGGGCAGCACCCAATCGGACAGCTCGCTCGCGACTGTCGGCGCCGCGGCCGTCGGGGCCGGCCAGGCCCGCGCCGTGCCGCTGCGCGACGCCACCGCGAGCCACGCGCTGGTGTGTGAGAACGCCACCGTGCTCACGACCAGCGCGAAGCTCATGCGCGCGTCCGTGAGATCGCTCCACGAAACGCTTCGCGTCCAGCGGCCGGCGCATCAAGCGCTGCTTGTCGTAGAGCAGCACCTCGTCGACGTGGCGCGAGAGCCGCACCGCCTCGTGGTTGAACGGCCCCGAGATGAGATCGATGCGGGCGTGCGGTGCGCGGGCTCGCACGGCGCGCAAGAGCGGCGACCCGAGCAGCATGTCGCCGAGCTGGTTGTGCTGGCGCACGAGAAGGATTCGCTGCAGCTCAGCCAGATCGGGCAGGGGCTCAGAGCTCTGCGGACGCCGCAGCGCGCGCGACAGAGCGCGTGAGCGCGCGTTTCCCGCGTCGCTCCCACGACTTCCGGCTCACGGCCGCGCCCTCACCGTTCGGCGGGCGCGCAGCTCCGAAAGCACGCGCTCCACCGACACGTCCACGAGGCAGCGATGATGGCCTTTCGGACAGCGCTGCGGTCCGTGCAGGTCGCAGGGGCTGCAGGAGATTCCCGTGTGCAGGGCCACGGAGCGCGGGCCCAGCGGGGCGAAGCCGAGCGCGGGGTGCGTGGGGCCGAAGAGCGCGACGACGTCGACACCGCACGCCTCCGCAACGTGCAGGAGGCCGGAGTCGTTCGTGAGACCCAAAGGACAGCGCGCGACGACAGGCGGAAGCTCCGCCGGATCCGCCACCGCACTGATTTCCGCCGTGCCCGCGCCGACGGCGGCGACCGCCTTCGAGCAACGGCCGTTCTGCCACCGAGCCGACGACCAGCGTCCGCTCCCCTCCGCGGCGAGGCGGCGCGCGACCTCGGCGAAGCGCTCCACCGGCCAGCGCTTCGTGGGTCGACCGGCGCCCGGTGCGAGGAGGATCGGGCCGTCCTCGGGAGGAGGCGGCACGTCGAGCCGCGGCCGGCGCTCGCCGCGGGTCACGCCGAGGCTCGCGACCGTCGCGAACAGTCGGTCCAGCGCGCGGGAGAGAGTCCTTTGGGACCGGCGCCGAGCGGCGCGCAAACGAACGAACGCGAAGCGCCGGAGCGCCTGCTTGCGGACGCGCAGCAGAGTGCCGCGGGGCACGCCGTGCAACAGACGTCGGCTGCGTGCGGTGCCGAGAGGTCCACGACGACGTCCCAGCGCCGCGCGCGAACTTCGGAAGGCGCCGCTCCCTGCCCCGTCCACAGATGGACCGAGTCGAGTCCCCGCACCCAGCGCAGGATTCGTCCGTGCGGCTCCTGCGAGAGAAACTCCCAGCCGCGCGGACGGAAAGCGCTCGCGGAGTGCTTGGGCCACGGCGGACGCGAGCACGACGTCGCCCAATGCGGAAAGCCGGGTCACCAGGATGGAGGTCGGCGGCGTCAAGCAGCCGCCGGGTCGGGGGCGAGGCGCGTCGCGAAGAGGGGATCGCAAATGCGCGCGTAGAATCCACGGCGCAGCAGGAGCTCTTCGTGCGTACCACTCTCGGCCACGCGGCCCGCCTCCAAGACGACGATCCGATCGGCGTTGCGGATGGTCGAGAGCCGGTAGTGCGATGACGACCGCGGTTCGCCCCTTCATCAGGCGATCGATCGCCTGCTGCACCTTCGCCTCCGACTCGCTGTCGAGCGAGGACGTGGCTTCGTCGAGGGATGAGGATCTGCGGATCGCGGTAGATCGCCCGCGCGATCGCGATGCGCTGGCGCTCCCACCGGAGAGGCGCACGCCGCGATCGCCGACGACCGTGTCGTAGCCCTGCGGCAAGGCACTCACGAACTCGTGCGCGTTCGCGGCCCGCGCCGCCGCCTCGACGCGCGCTGCGTCCGGCTCTCGCGTCGGCGAAGGCGATGTTCGCCGTCAGCGTGTCGTGGAAGAGGATCGTGTCCTGCGTGACGACGCCGAGCAGACGGCGCAGGCTGTCGACCTTCAGATCGCGCAGATCGACACCGTCGATCGCCACGCGCCCCTCGTCGGGGTCGTGAAAGCGCGGGATCAGGTCGGCGAGCGTCGACTTGCCGGCGCCGCTCGGCCCCACGAGGGCGACGATCTCACCACGCCGGATCGTGAGGTCGACGTCGCGGATGACGGGCACGTCCGGGTCGTGAGCGAATGAGACGCCCTCGAACGTGATCGCCCGCTCGAGGCGGACCACCTCGCGGGCGCCTTCCCGGTCGCGGACCTTCGGCGGCGTGTCCAGGATCTCGAAGATGCGCCGCGCGGCGGCGTCGCCTTCCTTGAGGTGCGTCTGCAGCTGCGAGAGCCCGCGCACCGGCTGCATGAGCGAGACCGTCGCGGCGAGGAAGATGATGAACCAGGCCGACGACAGACCCGTCCCGGCGAGCACTGGTTCCCGCCCGCCCAAAGCACCAAGACCGCGCCGATCGCTCCGCAGAGCTCCGCGGCGGGACTCGCGAGAGAGCCACGCGGCGCAGCCGGATCGCCGATTGAGGTAACTCTCGGTGGCGCCGCGGAAGCGATTCCACGGCGTGCGGCTCGCCGCCGAACGCCTTCACCACGCGGATCCCGCCGATCGACTCCTGGAAGATCGACGAGAGGTCGCCCATGCGCACCTGGGTTCGCGTCGCGTGCTTGCGGATGCGCCGGCCGATCACCGAGATGAGCAGCGCCAACGCGGGGAACACCGCGAAGCTCAAGAGCGCGAGACGCCAACTGGCGAGGATCACGACGCCCAGATACACGAAGACGAGAAGGACGTCGCGGGGCGCGGTCCGATAGAGCGAAGACACTCCCTTGCGCACGACGTCCACGTCGATTTCGTCGCGCGGAGAGCAGATCACCGGCGCGCCTTCGCGAACCAACCCATCGACAGTCCCTGCAGGTGCTCGAAGAGGTCGTCCCGTGAGATCCCTCAGCACCCGCTCTTCCAGGGTGACGGACGCGGCTGCGAGCAGAAAGGAGAAGACACCCTTCACTGCGAAGGCCACCACGAGAAGCAGACAGATCTTTTGGAGTACGCCGTGGGGTCGCCGGAGTAGAACCAGGTTGCCGCGTTGACCTGCACCGCGTGCCGGATCCGCTCCAGGAACCCGGCCGTCTCCGCCAACGGCGGCAGTGGCGCTCGGTTTCCCCTTCGAGAACAGCAGGTCGGCGAAGGGCAGAATCATCCCTAGGGAAATCCCGAGACGAGGGCGTAGGCGAATGTATGAGACAATGGTGAGGATCAGGGGGCGGCGGTGGCGAAGGACCCGCCCCAGGAGACGAATCGTCGGGTCCGAATGCATGGCCCGGGAGGTTACCGGAAAGGCGTCAGCGCAGCATCGCCCGGGAGCCCGACGCTCCCGGACAGGAACGGGTGACCCGGCCCGGTCCGGCTCCGTCGCCACGGGCTTCCGTGACTCCGTGCGGCCGCGGCGAACGGCGTCGGCCGCACGCAGGAAATCCGCCTCGACGACGCGCTCGCCCGGCCGCCAGCGCAGGATGCGCCGGAACGGCGTCTCGGGCGGCACCCAGCGCTCTTCCTCTGTCGGCCGCGAGGAGCCCCAGCATGGGCACCTTGAGGGCCACCGCGAAGTGGAATAGCTCGGTGTTGCCCGAGAGGAGCAGGTCGCAGCAGCAGGCGAACGAGAACACGTCGCGCATCCCGCGCAGGGCGACGTGGAGGCAGGAAGACTTCAAGCTATCGCTTGAACTCATGGACGGAAGCATCGTCCGGATCGATGCTGAGGACGATCGGCACGGCCCCCGTCCCGCCACCAAGCGATCCACGAGCCACGCGAGTTTCTCCGGCGAGGCCGCACCCGCCGAGCCCCGGGCCCGGGTCCACGCCGAGCAGCCAGCCCTCGCGCCCGTGGCGACGCAGGCTCCAGCAGGCGCGCGGCGTACTGCCGGTCTGCCTCCGGGGATCTCCAGCCCGGGATCAGGTCTTCGCGCGGCACCCGCAGGAAGGCCAGGAACTCGAGGCTGTGGGCCGGGCGATAGCCGCCGGGCCTGGGCGAAGCGACCACGAGGTTCAACGCTGGGTCCCGATCGTCCGGGTGCACACCCACCCGCAGCTTCGCGCCCGAGAGACCGACCAGGATGCGACCGCGGCGGTCGTAGCCCGCGTCGGTGGCGACGGCGAGATCGGACGCGTGGCGGCGCACCTCCTGGATCGTGCGCAAGAACTCGCGCCGACAGCAGCGGCGCCTCCGGCCACGGCACGATACCGGTGACTTCCGAGCGACTGGAGAGGAGTTCTGCGCAGCGCGGCGTCGCCACGACGTGCACTCGCGCGATGCGGAAGCGACGGCGCAGCGCGCGCGCGGCGGGAGCCACGGCCAAGAGGTCGACCAGGTTTTGGGCCCCGACCAGGAGGATTTCGCGGGTTCCTTCGAGCGACTCTCCGAAGCTGAGCGCTCCGCCCCGAGCGCGCCGACCCGGACGGATTGCGCGAGGTGCAGGACGAGCGGGTCGAGCGCGCGCAGCGTCCGCTCCCAGCGCTTCCCGAGCCGGTGGTCGTCGGCCTACGGTCGGCTCGGCTCCGCACGCCGGCGCAGAGCCCGGGCGACTCGGCGGCGGCTCGTCGTCGTCCCGGAAACGCTCGGCCCAGTAATCCGGACTCGCGGGAAGACGTCGTCGAACGAGTAGACCGCGCGAAAGTCTTCCGGGTCGGTCGATCTTCCGTCGTCGAGAGGAAGCCGCTCTCCACGAGACGGAACACGATGTCGCCGAAGTCTTCTTGTAGCGGCGAACGCCCTACGCCTCGAGGACGTCGGCCGCGAGCGCGCCATAACGCTCGTGCAGGAGTCGCCGGATCGCCTCGAGCAAGTCCCGCCCCGACACGTGCGTCCCCGTCGCGAAGACGACGTGACTCGCATAAGAGAGACGGCTTCGCGCGTGAAGTCGTACGCGCCGAGGGCATAGCGCGGCGGTCGCTCCGCAATCGAGAGCAACCGGACGTCGTCCGGCTGGAGTGGAATCACCGGTAGCAACCTCCGCGAGAGTTCACCCATAACGCCTATATCGGGCCAAAGCTGCCTGCGAATCGAAGCAGAACCACCGATGGTGCGTGACCGAGTCGAAAATCCCCGCCTTTCGGGCAGGACCCACGTCTCCCGGGGCACGGGGTCCATTCTGGGGGTGGTCCGTCAGGAAATGCAGCCCACGGCTCTCCTCACGGTGGCGCGCCGAGCGGGCCAGCAGGTACCCGACCAAGGCGATGTTGCGCAGCTCCGCCAGGTCCACGGACCGGCAGGGTCCGGCGGAAGAGGTCTTCGGCCCACTCGCTGCGACTCCGCCAACCGCCTCGATCGCGCGGTCGAGGCGAGTCCCTGGCTCCTCACGAGCCCGACGTAGTCCCACATGACGCGGCGCACGCGGTCCCATTCGTGGTCGAGGATGACCCCCGTGTCCGGCCGAGGCGCTCCCGTACCGGGCCCGCTGGGCGGCGGCGGCGCAGAAAACCGCCGCCGCCGGCTCGCGCCGCGCGGCTCGATCCGCCAGAACCAACGCTTCGAGCAGCGAGTTCGACGCCAATCGGTTCGCACCGTGCACGCCGTGCGAGCGAACCTCCCCGCCGCTGAAAGTCCCTCGATCTCCGTCGCCCTGTCGACGTCCACGGCGACGCCGCCGCACATGTAGTGTGCCGCCGGCACGACCGGAATGCGGATCGACGCCGGGTCGCAGACGGAACTCCTTCAAGCGCTCCGAGATCGTCGGGAAGCGCTCCGCGAAGCGCGCCGCACCGATCGGCGAAACGTCCAAGAGCACGTACTTGTCGCCGCGGCTCTTCATCTGCCAGTCGATCTCTCGCGCCACGACGTCCCGCGTGGCGAGGGAGGCTCGTGGCGCGCGCTGAGGAAGTCTTCGCCCGCGAGATTGCGCAGAATCGCCCCTCCCGCGCACGGCTTCCGAGATGAGGAAGCGACTTCGCCGCGGGATGATGATAGAGCAGCGTCGGATGGAACTGAACGAACTCGAGGTCGACGATGGAGCAGCCAGCACGCGCCGCCATCGCCACACCGTCCGCCGTGGCGATGTCCGGGTTCGCTGGTGTAGAGGTAGACCTTCCCGCAGCCCCCGTCGCGAAGCAGCGTCTGTCGCGCGCGCGCGGCGCCCACCTGGCCCGGACGTCGGATCGAACCACGTCGCGCCGAAGCAGCGGCGTCGCCCTGACGGGCCTTCGCCACCCAAAGGTCGAGCGTGAGGTGGTTCTCGAGGATCTCGATGCGCGGGTCGCGCTCGACGGCGTCCAGGAGAGTTCGCCTCGATCTCGCGTCCGGTGAGGTCGCGTGCGTGGACGATGCGTCGCCGACTGTGTCCCCTTCGCGCCCGAGATCGAGGCGCCCGGCTCGCCAAGAGAAGCGCGCGCCGAAGTCGATCAGCTCGCGAACAGAGCGCGGGACCTTCGCGCACCATCAGCTCCACCGCGTCGCGCCGGCAAAGCCCGGCCCCGGCCGCCAGCGTGTCGCGCACGTGCAACTCGAAGTCGTCGTCGGGGCCCATCACCGACGCGACCCCCAGCGCGAAGTTCGGTGCTCGAGTCTGCCCGGTTCTTCTTCGTGAGGATCACGACGTTGCCCCAGCGCGCGCGCGCCTTCAGGGCGTACGTGAGTCCCGGCAATGCCGCTGCCGATCACGAGCGTGACGCAATCGAAGGCGACGTTCATCGCTTCTCCCGCGGAGAGACTGAACAATGCGCTCCACGAGAAGCTCCCGGACTCCACCTCCACGTCCAAGTCGAAGACGCACGGCACGGGCGCAGTCCCGACGCGTCTCGGCGCGGCCAGCGCATCCAGTCCTTCGAGGTGATGGCGAGGTGAAATCCGCGCTCTGCGCCGCCGCCCGTGACAGCGCGGCGCGGATCTCCCCCACCGTGAACGGATGGTGGATCCGCGAAGCGCGTCGCGCCGGTCACGCGCAGGCCGAGGTGCCGAGCGGCGCTCGAAGCTCTGCGGGTCCGCGATCCCGGGACGGCGTGCATCTGCCGACCCGCGCGCGACGCGCATCTGCGCGCGGGCGCGAGGCGGGCCACCCACACTGCGCCAGCGCGCCCGCGCCGGCGCCGCCGGCGCTCCCGCGCCGCGATCCACGAGGAGCATCGCGCTCGCGCGACGCGGCAGCGGAGACCGGTTCGCGCAACGGACCCGCCGGGAGGCGCGCCGTGCGCGGCCTCGGCGCGGCGGTCCCACAGCACGAGATCGAAGTCGCGGTGCAGCCGGCGATGCTGAAAGCCGTCGTCGAGCAGCAGGATCCGCGTCCCTGCGACGCCGCGAGCGCAGCGCACTGCTGCGCGGTCCACACCCACGACGACCGGAACGGTCGGGCAGAGAGCGCGCGCGAGCAGCACCGGTCTCGTCGCCGTCGCGGGCTGCGTCGGGTTGGTCGCGATCCACGACGCGCGGGGCGTCGCCGCCGTCCCCGCGGTAGCCGCGCGACAGTGGATGCCGGGGCTTGTGCCCGAGGTCGCGCAGCGCCGCCGCGAGCCATCGCACCACCGGCGTCTTGCCTCCGCACCGCCCGCCGTGAGCGCGCCGACCGACACCACCGGCCACTCGACGCGACGCGGCGTCCGGAGCGAGAGTCCCACGCCAGAGAGGCCGCCCGAGCGCCGAGGCCGTAGAGTGCCGCCGCGGCGCGCGCGTTCCGTTCGGCGGGTCGTCTCGCGTCCCCCGGCATTCGGCGCAGCCCGCGCACGTCGTGCACCGGGTAGCCTACATCGAGCAGACCCCGCCCAGGAAGAACTCCACGGTCGCGATCCCGGCACCGCTGCGTGCGGCCAGCGTGGCCCGCGCCGCCCGACCCGCGCGCTCGGCGGCCGCGGGGTCGGCGAGGTAGAACGCGACCCGCGCGGCGAGCTCGTCGGCTGTTCGTACTTCCGTGGCGGCGCCCGCCGCGCGCAGAGACTCCACCGCGTCGCGGCAATGCGCGACGTGCGGTCCCGATCAGCACCGGCGCGCCCCGCCGCCGCTGGCCTCCCAGGGACTGCGGCCGCCGAGCGGCGCGAGCGACCCGCCCACGAACGCGCACGTCGCGCGCCGGTAGGCTTCGTCCAGGACTCCCATCTCGTCGACGAGAAGCACGGACCACCCCTGAAGGCGAGCGGGCGGCGCGATCGCGCCAACGTCGCAGAGCAACGCCCGCGCGCTCGCAGATCGCTGCCACCTCCTCGAATCGCTCCGGGTGGCGCGGGGCGAGCGCGAGACTCACCGGCAGGACGCGCCTTCGCGATCGTCGCCAGCGCCTCGAGCACGATCTCCTCTTCGCCGGGGCGGGTGCACGCCGCGATCCAGCCGTCCACGCGGGGCGGCTCCCACGCGCCGACTTCGCGGTCCTCCCTTGAGATCGCCCGTCGTGCGCACGCATTCCGCGGAAGCTCCGAGCGAGGCGGAACCGCGCCGCGTCCGCGTCCGAGCGCGCGGCGATCGCCGTCGCCTGGCGCAGCACGGGCCTCGTACAGCCCACGGACGCGCTGCATCCGCGCAAACGCTCGCTCGGAGAGGCGTCCGCTCGCCACGCCCCACGGCACCTGGCGGCGCGAGAGCTCGTCGGCAGCGTGGGCACACAGCTCCGTTTCCAGCGACACGTATGGCTGCCGGATGCAAGCGCTCGAGCGCGCGCGCCACGGGGCCGGGCGCGTCGAGCGGGGCGAAGAACGGCCTGAGCTCCGGACGAATGGCCGACGCTCGCTCGCGCCCGGTGGCGGTCGTCGTCGAGGCGCGACCGGCTCGCGGCGCGCGTGAGCGCACCGCACGCACGAGCGGCGCGGCCGCGGTCGTCTCCCCACCGACGCGGCGTGAACCCAGAGCGCTCCACCCGCAGAAGACGGCGCCCCCCGAGTCGCTCGTCGCGCTCCACGTCCGCGTCCGCGCATGAACCAATGCGGCAGGCCCATCGCACACGCCGCACGGCCGGTGCTCCGCCAAAGCCCGAGGAGCGTCACGCCGGAATCCGGTGCGCGCTCGGCGCGACCTCGCGCCCCGACGCGTAGCCCTTCCGCCTCGGAGACGACATCCGCGAGGGCGCGGGCGACGGTCGCGGACGCGGCGTCGATGCGCGCGATCCTCGCGTCCGAAGCGGATCGGCGGTCCGTTGACCACCCACACGCGGGCGAAGGGCTTGGGCACGAGGAAGCGATCCCACGAGCGCGCTCGCCACGCCGCGATCCGCCGCGACCCCAAGCGGGATGATCGGAACCTCGCCGTGCGCAGCGACCCAAACCGCGCCGGGCTCCGCCGGAAAGCGCGGTCCTTCAGGCCGTCCGGAGTGATCCCGACGTCCCAGCCCTCGCGGGGCCAGCGCGGCCATTTGCGCGATCGCGCGCGCGCCGCTGCGGGTGCTGGAGCCGCGCACCGTTCCTGAACCCGAAGCGCTCGATGATGCCCGAGTGATGATCTCGCCGTCCTGGCTCTCGCTCACGAGCACGCGGATGCCGCGCTCGCGGTGCGTGTACACGAGCGGAAGCAGCACGCCGTGCGGTCATCGCGTACAACACAGGCCCGCCGCCGCGCCTCGCACCATCCACGCGCTCGCGCCCCACGCGGCGTACGTCCCACGTGGCGCCCAGCGCGCGCACGAGCTGCGGCCCGAGGAGGATCGCGAGATCGCCGAGCCCCTTCGCCGCTCGGCTCACGTCGAGGCCTCCCCTGCGCACGGCCTCCGCGGCGCGGCGCCGCGCCCGGCTCGCCCAGCTTGGCGCGAAGACCCAGCAGTCGCGCGGCGGCCGCCCCACGCGCCGCGTCGTCTTCGAGCATCGCCGCCGCCCACGACGCCACGGCGTCCGGGCGAGCCGCGTCCTGCAGAAACTCCGGGCGCGACATCCTCCCCGGCGACGATGTTCACGAGTGCGATACGCGGGATCTTCACGAGATGCTGCCCAGGAACCACGGATCGCCGACGTCCGATAGAGCACAGCGAGCGGGACGCCGGCGAGCGCGCACTCCACGGTCGCGTGTTCCCGAGGTCACGAGTAGCGCGTCGCTCGCGGCCGCGATGAAAGACACCGGGCGGTCCGTGAGCGTCACCTCGGCTCCCGGCGCTCGGGCGAGCGAGCGATCGTACTCCGCGCGCGGTACATCCGGCGCGGCGCTCGCAATCACGGTGACGTCGGGCACGCGACGTCGCACTCGCTTCGGCCGACTCGACCATGACCGGAAAGATACGGCGCACCTCCTGCGAGCGACTCCCGGCCACGAGACCCAGCACGCGGCGAGGAGCTCGACACGCCGAGCGCCGCACGCGCTGCCCCGCGGCTCGGCGCATCGCGGGTCGCGTCCAGGAGCGGATGGCCCACGAACTCCACCGGGATGCCGGCCCGCCGATAGATCTCCGTTTCGAACGGGAAGACCACGAGCATGCGACCCACCGCACGCCTGATCGCCGAAGCCGGTTCGCGCCCCACGCCCACACCTGGGGTCCGATGTAGTACACGACCGGTGATGCCGCGCGCGCCCGCGCGAAGCGTGCGATGCGCAGATTGAAACCCGGATAGTCGATCGGCACAACGACGTCGGGGCGCTCCTCGACGAGCAGGCGCCGCAAGCGCGACTTCCAGACGCTGCAGGCGCGGCACGAGTCGCAGGACTTCCACGAAGCCCATCGCGGAGAGCCTCGCCGTGTCCTCGAGGATCTCGCAGCCCGCCCCCGCCAGACGTCGACCGCCCACGGCCCGGAGTCTCACGTCGGGATCGAGCGAGCGCAGCTCGGCCGCCAAGCGCGCTCCGGCGGCGTCGCCGGACGGCTCGCCGGTCAGGAAGAGGACGGTGCGGGGCCCCAAATGCGTTCCTCGCGGCGGCTGCCGCTCCACGTCTCCGCGGCGCTCTTCGATCGACGCGAGAATCGACTCCGCGAGGCGCACCGCCCGCGCGCCTTCTTCCGGCGTCACGAGACCGGAGGGCTCGCCTCGGATCGCGGCGCCGAACGCCTCCAGCTCGGCGACGAGCGGGTTGTGGTCCCTCCGGAGCCCGGAGCTGGCCGTGCGAGACCGAGCGTGCCGGGCCCGGCCCGCGCGAGACCACCTCGACCTCCCTGCGTGCTGAAGTCCACGGAGAAGTACGCGTCCTCCTGGAAGATGCGCAGCTTGCGCACGGGCTCGCGGCTGACCCGGCTCGCGGTCAGCCCGCAGGCGCGCCGCCGTCGAGGCTCCAGGCGCACGTTCGCGATGTCCACGCGATCGGTCATCACCGCCACGCCGACCCCTTCGACGCGTGTGGGCTCCGTGCCGAATGCGTCGGCGTACGAGATCCAGGTCGTGGATCGCATGAGGTCCAGGATCACGTCGACCTCCGTGCCGCGCGGATCGAAGCCCGCGAGGCGGTGGCCTTCCGCAGCGCGGCCGCGAGATCTTGCGGCCGGATTTGGCGCCACGCACCGTTCCAGCGCTCGACGTGGCCGACGCCCAGCACGACCCCGCCGCGCGAGCCACCCGCGCCAGCTCGTCGCATTCCGCCGCGCTACGCGCGAGCGGCTTCTCCACGATCACGTGCTTGCCGCGCTCCAGTGCGCGCCGTCCCAGCTCCGCGTGAAGGTCGGTGGGCACGGCGAGGGCTTGACCGCGTCGCAGCGATCGAAGAGCTCGTCCGCTTGCGTCGTGAAGGGCACATCGTTCGGCAGGAGCCGCCCGGCGTGCCGGGTCGACGTCGCGGGCGCCGGCCAGCGAGAGGCCCTGCGCGAGACCCGTGCAGCGGACGTGATGGAGCCCCATCCTGCCCAGGCCGACGACGCCGACGGAGAGGTTCGCCACGCCGCGCCTAACGGACGATGCCGCGGCGAGAGCGCGCGACGAACTCCAGGAGCTGCCGGATCTCCGGCGTCGAGGGCAGCTCCGCCTGAATGCGCGCGACGGCCTGGGACACGTTGAGCCCCGAACGGTACAAGAGACGGAAGGCTTCCTTCACGAGCTGACGCGAAGCCGGGGAAAGCCGTGGCGCTCCAGTCCGATCACGTTCGGCCCGACGACGCGCAGCAGGTTCCCGGCCGCCTTCAGGAAGGCGGCATGTCCTTCGGCAGGCGCGATCCGCCGCCGACGATCGAGTAGCGCCCGATGCGCACGAACTGGTGCACCGGCGTGACGCCGCCGATGATCGCGTGGTCCTCGACCTCGACGTGCCCGGCCAGATTCACCGCGTTCGCCAGGACCACGTGGTCGTGGATGACGCAGTCGTGCGCGATGTGGACGTACGCCATGAAGAGGTTGCGGCTGCCGATGATCGTGGCCGCGCCCTCCGCCGTGGCGCGGTTGACCGTGACGAACTCCCGGAACACGTTGTCGTTGCCGAGACGCACGCCGCTTTGCGCGCCCGCGTACTTCAGATCCTGCGGCACTCCACCCACCGCCGCGCCGTGGAAGAAGCGATTGCCGGCGCCGGCCACGAGCGGCCCATCCAGACGCACGTGCGACTCCACCCGGCAGCCGGGGCCCAGCTCCACGTCGGGGCCGATGATCGAGTAGGGTCCGACCACGACGTCGTCCGCGAGACGCGCGGCGGGGTCCACGATGGCTGTCTCGTGGATGCGCGGGAAGTGCAGAGCGACGCGGGTGGACGGATCCATGGCTCTCACTCCTCGCGGTCACGACTTTGGACAGCAGATCCGCCTCCGCCACGAGATCGTCCTCCACGAAGGCCTCGCCGCGCATCTTGCGAAGCCCGAGCGCAGCTTCAGGAGCCGCAGCTCGAAGCGCAACGTGTCTCCGGGGCGCACCGGCCGGCGGAACTTCGCCTTGTCGATGCCGAGGAAGTACATCAGCTTCGTCTCCGGGCGCTCGACCGTTTGCAGCAGCAGCATCACCGCCGCATTGTGCCATGGCCTCGATGATCAGCACGGCCGGCATGATGGGCTGACCCGGGAAGTGCCCTTGGAAGAACGACTCGTTGATCGTGACGTTCTTGATCCCGGTCACGCGCTCGCGGTCGACCAGCTCGACGATACGGTCCACGAGGAGCATCGGGTAGCGATGCGGCAGTGATTTCTTGGATCTGCCGGATGTCGAGCGAGATGCTCTTCTGACCGGGCTCGGCGCCACCGGTAGCTCTTCTTCGCCTCTTCCATCAGCCGCTTCACGAACGCGACGTTCACCGCGTGACCACCGCGCACGCCAGATGACGTGTCCCTTCAGCGGCATGCCGAGCAGCGCGAGATCGCCGATGAGGTCCAGGATCTTGTGGCGTACAGAACTCGTCAGGGAAAGCGCAGCGGCTCGTCGGACTTGATCTCGGTCGCCGTGACCACGACGGCGTTCGCGAGACTTGCCGCCGCGGATCAGCCCCGGACGCGCGCAGCGGCGCACGTCCTCCAGCATCGCGAACGTGCGCGCCGGCGAGATCTCGCGCAGGAACACGTCGGTGTCCAGCTCGAACGACGCGTACTGCGTGCCCACGAGGCGGTTCGGATAGTCGATCGTGAACGTGACCTTCAGGCCCTCGTGCGGGAGGAGGATGCGCTGCGTGCCGTTGTCCTGGGCTGATCGGGCGTGTCGTCTCGTAGTAATGGCGCAGCTCTTCCTGTTCCAGGATGCCCGCGGCCTGCAGCACGGCGATGAACGGGCGTGAGCTCCCGTCCGGCTCGCACGGCTCCGCCGGCTGATCTCGATGTCGGTTGTCAAAACCGAGGCCGGCCACGGCGGCCAGCAGATGCTCCACCGTGCCGATCTGCACGGGTCGTTATCAGGTCGTGCGGCGCGGATCGTCGCCGCGGGTGTCCACCGCCGAGTCCGATGCGTGCGGGAATGGCCGGCCGGCCCGGAAGATCCGTGCGGATGAAACGATGCCGGAGTTCGCAGCGGCCGGGAGGAAGCGGACGGTCGTGGAGCGTCCCAGGTGTGGAGGCCCACCCCTCAATTCCGCAGGCTTTCGGATCGTCCGCTGGTGATCCTGGATCACGACCGCGTCCTCTCGCGGGAAGGCTCGCCCGTCGTCCGCCGCTCGATCTCCGGAGCCGCCAGGAGGATCTCCGGCAGTCGTCGAAGATGCGCCTCGGCGCGCAACCACGCGCTGAGGGCTGCGCCGGATATCCGGCGACGATCTCGCCGGCCGCGACGTCGCCGATCACGCCCGCCTGGCTGATCGAGGCGCCATCACCGATTCGGGCGTGACCGATCAGGCCGGCCTGACCGCCCCAGTCGACACCTCGGCCGAGACGCGTGCTGCCGGACACGCCCGCGGGCGGCCAGCGCCAGTGCTCACCGATCGCGACATTGTGGGCGGCCAGCCTGAGAGGTTGTCAATTTTGGTGCCGAGTCCGATGCGCGTGGCACCGAACGTCGCTCGGTCGATGCAGGTGTTCGCGCCGATCGCCGCGTCGTCCTCGACGATCACGATGCCGAGCTGCGGCACCTTGCGATACGCGCCGTCCACAGGAGCGTAGCGAAGCCGTCCGCGCCGAGCACCGCACCGGCGTGCGATGACCCGGTTCCCGAGAACGCATTCCCGCGCGACGACGACGCACGGGTGCAGATGCGCAGTCTTCGCCGATCACCCGCGCTCGCCGATCACGGCGCTCGCGCCGACGCCTGCGCGCGCCGATCCACTGCACCCGTGCCCACCACCACGTGTGGAGCCAGCCCACGTCCTCGCCGAGCTGTGCATCGTCGGCCACCACGGCGGTCGCGTGCACGCCGCGGATCTCGGCGGACCGGGTCGAGCGGATGAGCACCTTGACGAGCGCCGCGTACGGATCGTCGATGCGGATGCGCGCAGGCCGTCCCGGCAAGTCACGCCGGGCGCGACCAGCACAGCGCCGGCGCGCGTGGTGGCGAGCGCGCCGCGCGGTAGCGCGCGTTCGCGAGGAACGAGATCCTCGCCTCCCGCTTCCTCGAGACCGGCCACGCGCTGCACGCGCGCTCGGCCAGGCCTTCCAGAAGTCCCGCGACCAGACGCGCGATCTCCCCGAGCGCGAGCCCCGTCGGACCCGCTCGGTCACTCCTCGGCACTCCGCCGTTCTGTCCCGGCGGCGGAGGCGGCGGCGTCTGGTTCAGGGAGCCGTGCGGTGCAGGCTCCGTGGGCTGCGTCTTCTTCGGCGCCGAGATGCGCAGATCGTCGAGGACGGCCTGCGTGACGTTCACTTCGTCCTTCGCCCAGACGACGCCGCCCGTGCCCGCGTCGAGCACCATGGAGAACCCTTCTCGCGGCCGATCTTCGCGATGACCTCGAGGATCTTCTCGGCGATCGGGGTGGTGAGCTCCGCGTTGCGCCGCGACGCTTTGCCGTTCACGCCGAAGATGTCCTGCGCGAAGCGCTCGTACTCCTGCTTCTTCTTGTCGAGCGTGTCCTGCTTCTCGTGCAGACGCTCTTCGGACAGCATGAGCCGCTGGCTCTCGATCTCCTCTTTTCCAGCGTCTCGATCGCTGCGCGCTGGTCGCGGATCTGTTTCTCCACTCCTTGATCTCGCGATCGAGTGTCTGCTGCGCGTCCGACGTGCCCTCGAACTGGTCGAAGATCGACTGGTAGTCGACCACCGCGATCTGTTCCGCCGCCCCGCACCGGGGCGGCGGCCAGCGCGAGGACCGCGAGCGCGAGTCTAGAACGTCTGCCCGCCGATTTGGAAATGGAACTGCCATCCGGGGCTTCCGCTTCCGCTCTCGTCTTGTCGAAGCCGTAGCCGTAGTCGAAGCCGAGCTGACCCACCATGGGCACGTCGATGCGGACACAGATCCGCCGCCACGACGGAGCGCCGTGAGGTCCATCTCGTCTGGTCTCGCCCACGTGTTGCCGGCGTCGAAGAACGCGAGCACCTGAAACCGCCTGGACGACCGGATGGCGCATCTCGGTCGTCATGATCGTCATGGCACGCCCGCCGGTGGACGGGGCGTTGATGTCCAGCACGACGTGGTAGTCGTCGTAGCCGCGTAGCGCATACTGGGAGATGCCGCTCCAATCGGAATCGCTTCCAGAACGGCACTTCCTCCCGGCGGTTGAGCCCGGATAGGGAATCCCATCTCTCCGGAGAGCGACAGCACCAGCTTCCCGACCGTGCGGAAGTACGCTCGATTCTCGAACGTGGCGAACAGTAGGACTGGTCGCCGCCCAGGAACTCTCCGCCGAGCTCGCCCACGAGTCGCGTGGACCATCCACGCGTCGGAAGAACGGGCTGTCGACCGAGTTGCGAGCGAGCGTGAGCGTCACCGCGGAGATCGTGGACGGCTGGATGTTGCCGATCTCGGCCACGAAGCCCGGGCGCGGCTCGATGCGGTGCGCCGCCAGGGGAGTAGCGCCCTGGATGCGCGTGAGTCCAGCCACCGGGAGACGATCGCCCCACGCGCAGCTCGACGCCGCGCCTCTTTTCGCGTCGTACTCGGTGTAGCGATGGCGCGTGTCGAAGAGGTCGAAGCCCGCGCTGGTGGGCGTGTCGAAGAGCCACGGCTCCGTGAATGACAGGTTGTATTCGCGAAAGCCGCCGATCGCCGCGGACCGAGACGATCTGACCGCGGCCGCGAAGTTGTTTTGCGAGAGCTGGACGGAAACCGGTGAGCCCCGACGCGGAGTTCACGCCGGCCCCGAGGCTCGCCGTGCCCGTCTGCTTCTCCTTCACGTCGACGACCAGATCGATGTCCTCCGTCTCGCGATCCGCCGGGCGCGCTGTCGAGCTTGATGTCCTCGAAGAAGCCGAGCTGATACACCTCGCGCTGGCTGCGGATCACCTTCGAGCGCCTGAAGACATCCCCGGGCGCGACATGCAGCTCCCGGCGGATCGCGTCCTCGGTGCGTCCGCGTGTTCCGGTGACGAGATGCGGCGGATGTGCGCCGGATCGCGCTCCGTGACGCGAAGTCGACGTCGATCACTGCCCCTCGCGCGGAGTCTTCTTCGCTTCCACGTCGGCGTAGATGTAGCCCTCTTCCTGGAAGAGCGAGTAGAGGTCGAGATCGACTGGTCGAACGCGACGGTGTTGAACGGCATGTGCTCGTACAGAGCCGGACCGCGCCCTTGACCCGGCTGTCGGGAAGGATCTTGCCGTGATCCACGGCGATCGTGCCGACCGTGTACGGCTCGCCTTCCTCACCTGGATGGTCAACGAGAGCTTCGACTTGTCCCTCGCCGAACGTCTGCTGGACGTCGGACGATCCGCGCGTCGACGTACCTTCCTGCCCAGGCGCGGGACGATCTGCTTCTTGTCCTCCTCGAACACGTCCTGTGAAGTCCGCGCCGCGCCACCAGCGATCCTCCATCGTCTTCATCGCTTCGCGCAGCTTGCGTCGGAGGAGACGTGGTGGTTGCGCGCTGAACTCGATCTTCGCGACCTGGACCTTCTTCCCCTCCTTGATGTGGAAGACGAGGTCGGCGCGTCGATCGCCTTCAGCTCGGGCTCCACCTCCGCGGAGGAGGTAGCCCTTGTCATCGATACAGGCCGAGGAGATCGCGACGGGCCTCGGTCCACGCCGCGCGGGCTCACCGTCTGCCCGGCCACGAGCTGGACCACTTCCTTGAAGTCGTCTCATCCAGCTTGTCCGCGCCCTCGTAGCGGACGCGCAGGAGCGCGGTGGGGTTCTCCTCCACGCGGACGATCAGCACCAGGCCCTTCTCCGAGCGCTCCGCTTCGATCCGGACGTCGCGGAAGAGGGCCTTGGCGATAGAGGTTTCGGATGCCGGAGCGGAGCCGATCGATCTGGTACGTGTCGCCCGGCGAAGCCGAAAGCCTGGAGGATCAAGCGACTCGTCGGCGCGCTCGTTGCCCAGGACCCGGATTTCACGCAATCACGGGAGAGGGGCTCCCTCCTGGGCCTCCTGGGCCGGCGCGCTTCCGGGCGCGAAGATGGCCAGAACGGCCAGGGACGGCCGCGAGCGGCCGCCACGGCCGAGCGGCCGGGAATCTTCCACCGAGGGGCATCTACCTCGACTCGAATCGGGCGAAGGGCGCCGCGAGACTAGCACCGGTCCCGCGAGGGGGCGATACCAAGGGGGCCAAAGGGGCGATGCGGAGGGAGTGAAACGGCGCGCCCCGGGAGGCAAACCCCTCCGGGGCGCAAGTTCCAGCGCAGGGCGAACGACGGTCCGCCGACGAAGCGGCCTAGGGTGCCGTCTCGACGTGCGCCTCTTCCCCGTCCTCCGCCTCGGACGAACGGGACTTCTTGCGGCTCCCGACCTTCTCGAAGGTCAGGCTCCTCCTGCCCGGCTCGGCGTCGAGCCGGATCGCGTCGCCGATCGCCCGAACGTGCCGCGCAGCATCTCGTCAGAAAGCGGGTCCTCGACGTACTTCATGATCGTGCGCCGCAACGGCGCGCGCGCCGAGCCGAGGATCAGAAGCCCTTCTCGATGAGGAAGGTCTTCGCCGCGTCCGTGAGCTGGATGCGCAGCCTGCGCTTCCGCGAGGCGCTCCATGGACTGCCGCATCAAGATGTCGACGATCTGCACCACCTGCTCGCGACCCAGCGGGTTGAAGATCAGGATCTCGTCGACGCGGCCGAGGAACTCCGGATTGAAGGTCTTCTTGACCTCCTCCATCAACTTGCCGGAGATGCGCTCGTGCACGGAGGCCGCCTCGTCCGTGGAGCCGAAGCCCATGACCGTGCCGCGACTTGATCTTCCGCGCGCCGACGTTCGACGTCATGATCACGACGGTGTTCTTGAAGTCGACCGTGCCGCCCGTAGCTGTCGGTCAGCTGGCCGTCGTCGAGGACCTGCAGCAGGATGTTGAACACGTCGGGGTGCGCCTTCTCGATCTCGTCGAGCAGCACCACCGAGTACGGCTTCGCGCCGCACCGTCTCTCGGTGAGCTGGCCGCCCTCTTCGTAGCCGACGTATCCCGGAGGCGCGCCGACCAGCCGCGACGACCGCGAACTTCTCCATGTACTCCGGACATGTCGACGCGGATGAGCGCGTTCGTCGTCGTCGAAGAGGAGCTTCGCCAAGGCGCGCGCCAGCTCGGTCTTGCCGACGCCGGTGGGGCCGAGGAAGATGAACGAGCCGATCGGCCGCTTCGGATCCTTGAGGCCGGCGCGGCTGCGGCGGATCGCCTTCGACGACCGACGCGAGCGCAAGCTCCTGCCCGACGACGCGCTTCGCGCAGCTCGTCCTTCCATCCGCAGCAGCTTCTTCGACTCCTCTTCCTCGATGCGCACGACAGGGATGCCCAGCCATCATGCTCACCACGCGCGCCACCGCCTCCCCGTCGACGACGGCCTTCACCTCTTCCTTCGACTCGCGCGCCAGTTCTTGTGGATCTCGCGCAGCCGCGCGCCGCAGGTTCTTCTCGTGTCGCGGAACTGCGCGCGCCTTCTCGAACTCCTGTGCCTGGATCGCCGTCTCCTTCATACCCTTCGTGATCTGCTCGAGCTCGCTGCTCCAGCTCGCGGATCTCGTGAGGATCGCGGCAGACCGCGAGGCGCGCGCGCAGACCCGCCTCGTCGATCACGTCGATGGCCTTGTCGGGCAGGAAGCGGTCCGGTGATGTAGCGCTCGGACAGCTTGCGCGGCTGCTCGAGCGCCGTCGTCGGTGATCTTGACGCCGTGGTGCGCCTCGTACTTGTCGCGCAGGAAGCCGCAGGATGATCGCGATCGTCTCTTCCGCCGAGGGCGGGCTCGACCATGATCGGCTGGAAGCGCCGCTCGAGCGCGCCGTCCTTCTCGATGTACTTGCGGTACTCGTCGAGCGTGGTGGCGCCGATGCACTGCAGCTCGCCGCGCGCGAGCGCGGGCTTCAGCATGTTCGAGGCGTCGATCGCGCCCTCCGGCGCCGCCCGCGCCGACGATCGTGTGCAGCTCGTCGATGAAGATGATGACGTTGTCCGACTCGCGGATCTCGTTCATGACCGCCTTCAGGCGCTCCTCGAACTGACCGCGATACTTCGTGCCCGGCGACCATCGACGCGAGATCCAGCGTGACGCAGGCGCTTGTCCTTCAGCGGCTCCGGCGACCTTGTTGTCGACGATGCGCTGCGCCAGGCCCTCGACGATGCGCGGTCTTGCCGACGCCCGGCTCGCCGATGAGCACCGGGTTGTTCTTCTTGCGGCGGCAGAGGACCTGGATGACGCGCTCGATCTCCTTCTCGCGCCCGATGACCGGGGTCGAGCTTGCCTTCGATCGCCAGCTGCGGTGAGGTCGCGGCCGAACTGGTCCAGCGCCGGGGTGTCAGCTCTTCTTCTCGGCGCTCGCTGAGCTGCGCCGGCCTGAGCGCTCCGCCGAGGCAGCTTGCGCGTCTCTTCGCGGACGCGCTGCGATCCGACCCCAGCTCCATGCAGCACGCGCGCGCGCGACGCCCTCGCCCTCGCGGATCAGCCCCGAAGAGGCAAGATGCTCCGAGTGCCGACGTAGTTGGGCCGAAGGGCGCGCCTCCTCCACGGAAAGCTCCAGGACGCGCGCTTCGCCCGGGCGTGAAGGGGATCTCGCCGATCGTGAGCGTGCCGCCCGACGTGGGCACCATGTTCTCGATGCTCTGGCGAATTGTGTCGAGATCCAGCCCCAGGTTGTTGAGGACGGTCGCGGCGATCCCTTCCCCTCCCGGATGATTCCAGGAGAAGGTGCTCGGTCCCGATGTAGTCGTGGTGAAGAGCGGCCCGCCTCCTCGCCGGGCCAGGTACATCACCTTCCACTTACGCGCTCCGTGAAGCGATCCTGCATGAGAACTTCCTCCCGTCACTCCCGGACACCGCAATTGTCGCGATCATACGCAAGAATCGCTCGGACCCTCACGGTATCCCCCGACCGACGCGAAGTCCCGGGCAACGCGTGCTGTTCGATGCCTGCGCCGTCTCAAGGGATTCCACATCGTCCGCCGACGCTTCGTGCTTGCGAGGTCTGATCCGGTCATTCCTCCAGGGAACCCCGGAAAACTCCGCTCGGACGAACCGCGCCCTGGCCCAATCCGCTTCCTCCCCGAGGAGCGACGCGACCTTCCATTACGACACAAGATGCGCCGGTTGGGTCAGTAGCGCCAGTCGGTTCAAGCTTCTCCGTGGGCACTTCCTCCGAAGTGGCCGGCCCATTCCCGAGTCGGATGTCCGATGCGCACGCCATCACCGCCTCGACCGTGGGGGAGACGTGCGGCGAGCAACACGGCGCAGGATCGATGGATACGGTCACTCGATCGCCGCCGCCGCGACTGGTAGGCGACCAGGCGCTCGCGTGCCTCGGTCTCCAGCTCGAGGATCCGCCGGCACCACCTTGCCAGCTCCTCCGTGATCCTCCTCTTCGCGTGAGGCCGAGCTTCCGTTGATTCGAAACCTGATGGAAGTCGCCGAGCGCCAGCGGGACCGCTTCGCCGGACCATCCGCGCACCGCCATGCCCATCTCCCCCACGGCGCGGTGGACCTTGCGAATCTCTCCCGCGAGCATGAGCCCGGGCAGGTGCACGAGTACCGAGGCGCGCATCCCGGTGCCGACGTTCGTGGGGCAGGCGGTGAGGTAGCCGCGCTCCGGCGAGACGGCATCAGATCCATAGCCGCGTCTCGAGCTCGCGGTCAGGTCGACGCGCGCCCTGCAACGCCGCGCACCCGCGACGTCGAAACCGGACCGGCCGAGGTGGATCCGGGGTGATCCTCCTCGTTGATCATCAGCCCGAGCCCCTCGCCGGGCGCGACGCTCACGCCGCGACGGCCCCGACCTTCCGCGAGACGCGCGTGGCGAGGTGGCGCTCCACCGGGAGACGTCGGTCCCAGGCGGTCAGCTCGTCCGAGGTCCACACGGAAGCGCGACCCAGACCAGCGACGTGGCCGGGACGGCGGCGGGACCGCGTCGGACGTGCGCGCGAGCCGCTGTCTGCGCGGTGCGGGAACGGCGTGCCGCCCAGGTTGCGCGCAGGCGCGCGCGACTGGACAGCACCGTCCCCGAAGGACCCGTGCGTCGAGCCACTCCGCGAGTCGACGCCCAGCTCCGCGGGCTTCATGGAGCTTCTCCTTCCCCGGATGCCTCGTGCTTCGACGAAGGGCGGCGATCTCTTGCTGAGTCCGATTCGCGCAACCGGGCGGCCCGCTCGTAGTCCTGCTCCCGGATCGCGTCGTCCAGCTCACGCCGGAGCTCACCGGGCTCCGCTTCCGAGCGGCGGTGTTCCCGCGCGGGGCACGTCCGCGGTGCGCCACCGCCCCGTGAAGCCGCGCTCAGCAGCGGGTCAAGCCTCCTCGAACGTCTCGTAGCAGCTCGAGGCAGCCGAAGAGCGACTGCGCTCGGAACCCCGTCGCGGTCAGGCCGCACTCGGGGCAGCGGCGATCGTCTGGGTCTCGGTGGGGCTGCTTCGCCGGTCAACGCGGCTTCGATGCTGACGACGCCGAAGAGCTTCGGCGACCAGCCCCAGGTGGATCGGGCGGAGCCACGCGACTCGGCCGCCCCGGCACCTCGGACGGATCCTCCGGACCAAAGCCCAGCTCCCGAGCGCACTCCGCGCACACGAGTTGCTTCTGCGCCGCGCCTTCGGGAAGCTCGGTGTAGCGGATCGTCCCGGGACGGAGCCCGCAGCGGTCGCCAGTTCACGGCAAACGCCCCCAGCACCGGCAGCGACCCAATGGTCAGGTCGCGCTTCGCCTCGACGGGCATCAGTCGTGACCGTCGTGCAGCGCGAGGCACACGTCCGGCCGCGCGCGCCAGCGCGGATCGTGCGTGGCGATGATGAACGTGGCACCGCGCTGCTGGCGCAGGCTCTCGAAGCGCATGCAGCGCCGCGCCCGCGTCGACGGATCCAGATTGCCGGACGGCTCGTCGGCCAGCACCACCGGCCGGACGATCGTTCACGAGCGCGCGCCACGGCCACCGCTGCTGCTCTCCCCCGGACAGCTCCGCCGGGGCATGATCGGCGCGCGGCAGGGAGACCACTTCCTCCAGCGATCGTCGCGCTCGCTCCACGGCTTCGCCCGCGGCAGCCCCTCCAGATGAGCACCGGCGGCATGACGTTTCCAGCGCCGTGAAGTCCGGCAGCAAGTGGTGGAACTGGAACACGAACCCGATCTCCCGATTCCGAGTCCTCGCGAGCTCCCCATCTTTGCCACTCGAGCAGCTGGTGACGCGGATGGACACGCTGCCCGCATCCGGCCCAGTCGAGCCCCGCCGAGGCAATGCAAGAGCGTACTCTTCCCCGACCCCGGGGCCCGACGATCGCCACGGCTTCTCCGCGTCGGACTTCAGGAGTCGATCCGCGGGCACCTCGAGCCAACCGCCCCCGACGGGAAGCGCCGGACGGGGCCGCGCCCCTCGAGCACCGCGCCCTCCTCACTCATACCGAATCGCATCGAGCGGGACCAGGCGCGACGCGCGCCACGACAGGGTACAGCGCCGAAACCAGGCAGATGAGCAGGGCGGAGCCCGGCGACCATGGCGACGTCGCCCCACAAGAGCCTCACGGGGAGCGTGTCGATGAAGTACGCGTCGCCAGAGCAACGGCAGCCCCGGTAGTGGTCCAGGCCCGCGCGGAGTCCCCCCGGCCCACGAGACGCCCGAAGCAGCGTCCCGAAACCGCCGATCGCCATCCCTTCGAATCAGGAAGATCACGTACGCACCCCCTGGCGTCCCGCGCCGAGGGAGCAGGACGCCGATCTCTCGCGTCTTCTCGAGCACGATCATGATCAGCGTGGACGAGATCGGGAACGCCGCGACGAGCGAGGGATGATCCCGAACAGGAGGGTAGCCCACGATCTTCTCGATCTTCATCCACAAGAACAGCTGGCGCGGTTCTGCCGGATCCAATCATTCGCCCAGAGCGCGGGTTCCTGGATGCCCGTCATGATCTTTCCCCGATCGCCGGCGCCTCCTCCATCTTGTGCACGCGCACGAGGATCCCCGGTCAACGCGACTCCCCGAGGGTCAGGGCGTCGCGACTCGCGTCGATCCCGGGGGCGAGCGCCAGCGCCGGAGGTCGTACTCGTGGATACCGGCGACTCGAACGTTCCGGTGACGATGGAAGCTCCGCATGCGCGGAATCCCGCGCCGGCGCGCGATCCGGAACCGTGGCGACGACCTGATCCGCCCGGAAGAACGCGCGGCCTCGACGCGAGGTCCTTGCCGAGCACGATCCCCGGCGCCTGCGCGCCGCCGATGTCGCGGAGATCGAACGACGCGTCGCGCGGGAAGATCCGCGACATGACGTCAGTGACCTGCGGCTTCGGAGGCCGAGGTCGATGCCGCGGAGGAGGTGCCCCTCGGACTCCCGATCCGACGTCAACGGCACCGCTGCCGAACACGAACGGAGCCGTGGCGACGACATGCCGTCGAACTTCGCCACGCGCTCCGCGCAGCTCGTCCGCGCGACGATGGCTCAGAGCCTTCTCCGCCGGATCAAGAGCGCGATGTGCGCGTTCGTGCCACGATGCGGTCGCGCACTTCGCTTCGTGAAACCGTTCATGACGCCGAGCACGGTGATCGCGGCAGCCACGCCCACGGTGACGCCCCCGACCGCGAGCACCGTGATGAGGCGCTGCGGAAGCGGCTGCGCCCCTTCGCCCGCAAAAGTAGCGCGACGCGACGGACCAGTGGAAGCTCACGGCTCGCGCCCTCGCCGCCCTCGCCCGGCGCGCCTTCCGGACGCATCTGCGGAAAGAGGATCACCTCGCGGATCTGCTCCTGGCCGGTGAGGATCATGACGAGCCGGTCGATGCCGATGCCGAGCCCCGGAGCCAGTGGCATGCCGTGCTCCAGAGCTGCAGAAGGAACGGCTCGTCGAGCGCCATGACGTCTCCTCGCGACCGCCGCGCGCAAGCTGCTCTTCGAAGCGCGCCCGCTGCTCCACTGGATCGTTCAGCTCCGAGAACCCGTTGCCGACCTCCATGCCCGCGAGGTACGGCTCGGCTGGCGCTCCACGGGGTGAGGCGCGCCCGGCTTGCCCTTCGCCAGCGGCGAGAGCGACTTGGGGTGATCGAGAATGAACGTGGGCTCGAAGAGCTCCCGGCTGAACGACCGCCGAGAACAGCTCGTCGAGGAGTCGCGCCGGGGTCGCGTCGGGCGGCGCGTCCAGCTGGCGAGCGCTCAGCGCGGCGCGGAGCTTCGTCTCGTCCAGATCGGAGAAGTCCTCGCCCGTGGCGGTCGAGAGCGCATCGAAGTATGCGATGCGTCGCCAGGGACGCGAGAAGTCGAGCGTGCGGCCGCGGTACTCCCGCGCGCGGCGCCCGTTCGCCGCCTCGCAGGCCGCGGCGAGCAGCTCCTCGGTGAGCGCCATCCCCGCAGTGTAGTTCGCGTAGGCCTGGTAGATCTCCACCATCGTGAACTCGGGCTGGTGCGTGCGATCCATGCCCTCGTTGCGGAAGTCCTTCGCGAACTCGTACACGCGCTCGAGCCCACCCACGAGACAACGCTTGAGGTACAGCTCGTTCGCGATCCGCAGGAACAGCGTGATGCCGAGCGCGTGGTGCTGCGTGCGGAAGGGACGCGCGGTGGCGCCGCCGTGAATGGGCTGGAGGATCGGCGTCTCGACTTCCAGAAAGCCCCTTCGCGTCCAGCACGCGCCGCATCGCCGCGATGACGCGCGACCGGGCCTGGAACGCGCGACGCGCGTCCTCGTTCACGACGAGGTCCAGGTAACGCTGCCGGAAGCGGATCTCCTTGTCGGCGAGGCCGTGCCACTTCTCCGGGAGCGGCCCGCATGGCCTTCCCAGGAACGTCCACTGCTGGGCCTGAAGCGTCACCTCTCCCTGTGCGGGTCCGGAACATGGTGCCGGTGACCCCGGACGAAATCCCCGAGGTCCACGAGCTCCAGCCGCGCGTACGCCTCCTCGCCGACGGCATCCTGGCGGAGAGTACACCTGTAAGCGACCCGTGCGATCCAGCAGGTGCAGGAACGTCGCGCGGCCCATCTTGCGCCGCGCCACCACGCGGCCCGCGGCGGCCACCGCGACCGCGGGAGCGTCGTCTTGGAACGCCGCCACCGCCTCCGACGGCCGTGTGCGTGACCGGATACGACGACGGATACGCGACGATGCCCGCCTCCTCCGAGCCGGGCGCGCTTTCTCGCGCCGGACGCGAATCTGGTCGTTCTCGTCGGTGATAGGCGGGCCGCTCACGGTCACTTTCTCTCCTCCGCCCCGCGGCGCGCTGCCGAGCCCGGCCAGCAGCGCCGCCCGCTCGATGAACTTGTCGATCTCGCCGTCCATGACGGCCTGCACGTCGCCGACCTCGAGATCAGCCGATGGTCCTTCACGAGCGTGTAGGGCTGGAAGACGTACGAGACGCGGATCTGATTGCCGAGGAGATGTCGCTCTTTCGTCTCCTCGATCGCGCTCGCGCTTCTTCCGCTCCTCCGCGAGCTTCAGGTCGTACTGCCGTGAGCGCAAGAGCTGTAGCGCGGTGGCGCGATTGCGGTGCTGCGAGCGCTCCGTCTGGCACGTGACCACGATCCCGGTGGGAATGTGCGTCACGCGCTACCGCGGAGCTCGTCTTGTTGACATGCTGGCCGCCCGCGCCCGACGCGCGGAACGTGTCCCACTTCAGGTCGTTCTCGCTGGATCTCGATGGCGACGTCTCTCGTCCGCCTCCGGGTACACGAACACCGACGCGAACGACGTGTGCCGCCGGTGCTGCGCGTCGAAGGGGAGATGCGCACGAGGCGGTGGATGCCGCTCTCCACCTTTCGGTAGGTGACCGAACGCGTACTCACCGCGCGGATGATCGCGGCGGCGCTCTTCAGCCCCGCCTCCTCACCCGGCTGCTGGTTCACGATGTCGGTCTCGGAGCCCTTGCGGGCCGCCCAGCGCAGGTGCATGCCGGAACAACATCTCCGCCCAGTCCTGGCTGTCCGCCGCCCGCCCCGGGAGTTTGACAGGGGTGAGGATCGCCGCGCGGGCGTCGGCCTCGTCGCGGAAGAGACTGCGCACTTCGAGCGCGCGCAGGTCCTGCTCGAGCGTCGTGAGCCCCTGGCGAGGTCTCCACCTCTCCGCGGCTTCGTCGCCCTCCTCTTGCGCCAGCTCCGCAGCGAGCACCGCGAGGTCGCGTCGCGCCGGGCCCGCGCCCGATCGACCGCGGTCACCCACTCCCTTCTCGGCCGCGAGCTCGCGCAGGACGCGCTGCGCTTCCGCGGCACGGTCCCAGAACATCGGGACGCACGCGGTGAGCGCTTCGAGCTCGACAGCATCCGTCGACGCTTGGCGTCGACGTCAAAGGTACCTCCCGAGGTCTGGCGAGCCTCTGCTCGAGGGACGCCAAGAGACCTTCGGAACTCCCCTCGACCTAAGCGCGATCCTCCTCCCGCCCCTTTCGGCGGAAGTGGACCCGTGCACCGATCTGCGCAGGCCCGTCCCGATCCGAGTTCCCCCGCATGGCCTCGTCCACGCGACGCGCCAGCTCGTCGAGGGCCCCGTCGTTCACGATCGGGACGTCGGCGTGCGGTGCGCGAGCCGCGTCCGCGAGACCTGCGCCGACATCCGGCGACGCGCGCCTCCGCACGCGGCACGCCGCGCGCCTCCAAGCGGGCGACGCGCACGTCTTCCGGCGAGCGCTCACCACGAGAGCGCGTCCAATCGAGTACGGCGGTTCCGTCCACCACGAGCAGCGCCGCATCCACGACGGCGATCCCGGCGAAGCCTTCGCGTCGCCAGTCGCTCAGCGCAGCTTCCACGCGCCGGCGCACTTCCGGGTGGACGAGCGCTTCCAGGTCCCGGACGCGCCGCGTGCGTCCGCGAACGCGACGCGCGCGAGAGCGCGGCGCGGTGATCCACTTTCGAGCCGTCGGGCGCCGGCACGGCCTCGCCGGGTGCAATCGGGCCGCGATGCGACGCGGTGCGGCTCCCCGCTCGCGTGCGGCTCGCGCACGGATCACGTCGGCGTCCAGCACCAGGCGCGCGCGCCGCGCTCTCCGCCAAGAGCCGCGCCACCGTCGACTTTCCCACCGATACCGCCGGTCACTCTGAGCACGAGCATGCCGCGCGAGGGGCCGGTGCCACGTCAGTGGGCCTCGCTCCAGTTCGCGCCCCAGCCGCGGTCCACTACCAGGGGGACCGCGAGATCCGCCGCCCCTTCCATGGCGCGCCTCGCGAGATCCGCCACCTCTTCCCGCTCGCCGCGGGACAATCGAACACGAGCTCGTCGTGGACGGTGAGAACCATGCGCGCTTCGAGCTGCGCTCGTTCTCGCGCAGCGCGTCGTCCACACGGATCATCGCGCGCTTCGCCAGCACGTCCGCCGCGCTGCCCCGGATGGGCGGCGCTGACCGCGATGATGCGCTCGCCGAAGCGAGCGCGTGCGCGGGTCGGGGCTCGCGATCTCCGGCACCGGGCGCCGGCGGCCGAAGAGGGGTCTCCACCACCAGCTCGTCGCGCGCGCGCGGCGCTGTGTCGCTTCGATCCAGGTCTGCACGCCCGGCAGGCGCTCGAAGTAGCTCCGAATGAGAGCGGCTCGCGTCCTTCGTGGGGGGATGCCCAGCGACTTGCCGAGGTTCACGGCGCCCATGCCGTACGGCGGAGCCGCAGTAGTTGACCGTCTTCGCCTGCGCTGCGCTGCTCCGACGTGACGTCGGCGAGAGGAACGGAGTCGAAGATGCGCGCGGCCATCGCGCGGTGCGCGTCGACGTCTTCGTGGAACGCCAAAGCGATCAACGTGTCGTCCTTGGCCATGCCAGAGGCGCATGATCTGCGAGAGTCGCCGGAGACCAGCACCCAGTCGTCGCGCGCCGGCACGAACGCCTTGCGAATCTCGCGACCCTCCCCACGTGCCGCACCGGCACGTTCCTGCAGATTCGGATCCGTCGACGACCAGCCGGCCAGTGGCAGCCACGGCCTGCTGGAACGTCGTGTGGACGCGGCCTGTCTGCGGGTTCACCAGCGCGGGCAACGCAGTCGATCGTCGGTCGACTTCGGCTTTTCGAGACCTCACGATGGCGCAGCACCTGCGCCACCACTTCTGATGCTGGTCCGTCCAGCTCCTCCAGCACCGCGGCAGCTGCGCGGAGAGCCCAGTCTTCGAAAAGCGGCTCGCGGGGACGCAAGCCGAGCTTCCCGAAAAAGGAGCTCCGCGACCGCGACTTCGGGCTCGCAAGGTTGAAACTCCCCGCCCGCCGCCTCCCAGGCACGACCGTGGTGATCGCGAGCGAGCTCTCGTCCATGCAGCGTGGAAAGCTCGCCCGTGAGGCCGCGTCGATGCGCACGCCCGCCCGCTCCATGCGCACGAGCACGTCCACGAGCGGAAGCTCGATTCGCCGCGGACTGTTGCGGCCTGCTCATGATCGCTTCGATCTCCGGCTCGAGAATGGCGCGCAGACGGTACGCCACGTCCGCTTCCTCCGCGGCATGGCGCGCGAGCTCCGAGGGCGCCGACTCCTCCATGGCCACGTCGGGCGCGCCCGGTGCCGGTCACCTGATCGCGCGGCACCGTGTCCAAAGCGAGGCGCCTTTCGCGCGCCAGCTCGGCGACGTCGTGGCCGCCGCGCGAGGGGTCCAGCACGTAGGACGCGAGCATCGTGTCGAAGTCGACGCCGCGGAGCTCGAGCTCGGAGACGCCCAAGCGAGAGAATCGACGTCTTCACGTCGTGGCCCCACTTGCGGAGCGATTCGTCGGCCAGCAAGGGATCCAGTACTTGCGTGAGCGCGGCACGATCGACGTTCGAGCCCTTCGCCGAGGCGATCGGCACGAACGTCGCCTGCCGCCATCCGCGAGCGCGACCGCGAGTCCCACCGGATCCGGAGCGCAGGGCGCCCGCTGAGCCCGCTACAACGCCGATCACGAAGCGGCCCGCGGAGTGGAGCCGCGCCGCCAGCGCCTGCAGCGCGACGCCGTCGCTGATGACGTCGTAGCCCTGACGCGTCGATGAGGCGCGCGGCGGAGCCACTTCCTTCTTGAGTGTCTGGAAATCCAGCCGGTCGAATAGCTCGCGCAAGGCAGCCGCGTCGGCGCGGCCGCGGGCGGATCGCGTCGAGATCGCCCACGTCGACGTCGGTGCGCAGGCGGACCAACTCGCGCGAGAACGCCACCTTCTCGCGGCTGGCGAGCAGGCTGTCGCGTACCTTGCCCGGCTTCATCGTCTCCGCCGCGGCGAGAACGCCGTCCAGCGTGCCGTGCTCTCTGAGCAACTCGCGGCCGTCTTCGCGCCCACGCCCGGCACGCCCGGCACGTTGTCGGAGGAGTCGCCGGTGAGCGCGAGCAGATCGACGATCTTCTCGGGCGGCACGCCGAACGCTTCGTTTCACGCCCGCGATGTCCAGAGTCTTCGGCGGCTCGCCTCGCGCGCCCGAAGCTGCACGACTCGATTCCGTCGCGCACCATCTGCAGAAGATCCTTGTCGTTCGACACGATGCTCACGCGCAGCCCCGCGTCGGCGGCGCGCACCGCGAGCGTCGCCACGCGCGTCGTCTGCTTCGAACCCCGGGATCGCGAGAGCGCGGGATGCCGGAGGCGTCCAGATAGCGGTCGATGTACGGCAGCTGGCTGCGCAGGTCAGGCGGCATGCGGTCGCGCTGCGCCTTGTAGCTCCTTTGTAGACCTCGTGACGGGCAAGGTCGGCCCAGGCGGATCGAGCACCACGACGACCCGGTCCGGGGCGAGCGCATCCAGGACGCGGCGCAGCGCGAGGATGAAGCCGAAGACCGGCGCTCGTCACCTCGCCGTCGCGAGTGGTCAGCGGGCGGTCGGCGAACGCGAAGTGCGAGCGGTATGCGAGCGCCGTCCGGCGTCGATCGCCTTGAGCGTCTCTGTGGCGGATGGGCCGGGCTCATCCCTTCGGACCGCCCAGCGGCGAGCGGCGGGCGGCGGCCAGTTTCTTTGTCCAGCCTCCTCGACGTTCGGCACGAGGATTCTCTCGCGCCTTGCTCCCCGTGAACGGCCCGACGATGCCCGCTTCCTCCATCATGTCCACGAGGCGCCGCGCGCGCGTAGCCCACTCCTGAGACGGCGCTGGAGCAAGGAGATGGAGCCCCGCTGGTGGGCCACGAGGATCCGCGACGCTTCCTCGAAGAGGTCGTCCTCGCGCTCCGTGGGATAGAGGTCGTTCTGTGGCGGCGGCCGCCTCCGCTTCCTCCACCTCCGCCGGTCGCGGATTGCGCGCTGCGCAGCCGCTCCACGATGTCGTTCGTCTCTTCCGTGGAGATGAACGATCCGTGGACGCGCACGAGCTCCGCCATGCCCGACGCCGAGGTAGAGCGCGTCGCCCTTGCCAGAGCAGTCGCTCGGCGCCGATCGAAGTCCAGGATCGTGCGCGAGTCCGTGCGCGTGGGCACCTGGAACGCGATCCGCGACAGGAAGTTCGCCTTGATCACGCCCGTGATCACGTCGACGGAGGGGCGCTGTGTGGCCACGATGAGGTGAATGCCCACGGCCCGCGCCATTCTGCGCGAGGCGCGCGATGGAGTCCTCGATCTCCTGCTTCTGGTTCGACAGCATGAGGTCCGCGAGCTCGATCCACGATCACGACGCGAGATACGGCATCTTCGGCGCGCCTTCGCGCGCGAGCTTCTTGTTGTAGTCGCCGATGCCGCGCACACCGAGATGCGCGAGCGTGCGGTAGCGGCCCTCCATCTCCGCGACTGCCCACTTCCAGGATCCTCGAGATGTCCTTCGGCTGGGAAACGACCGGCGGGATCACGTGCGGCAGCCCGACGTAGGTCGTCAGCTCCAGCATCTTCGGGTCGATCATCACGAAACGCACGTCGGCTGGGACCCGCGCGGTAGATCATCGACGTGATCATCGATGTTGATGCAGACGGACTTTCCGGAGCCCGTGGCGCCGGCCACCAGCACGTGCGGCATGCGATCAGAGCGCCGCGCAGAACGCGGCTCGCCGGAAATGGTCCGACCCAGGCGATGTTCAGCGGCGACTCGTCGTCCGCGAACGCCGGCGTCTCCAGGAGCGAGCCCAAGCGCACGATCTTCCCGGTCGCGTTCGGCATCTCGATGCCCACCGCGGCCTTTCCGGGAATCGGCGCCACGATGCGGATCGAGCGCGCACGCAGCGCCAGTGCCAAGTCGTCGGAGAGGCTGGCGATCGGGGCGACCTTCTGCCCCGAGGCCGGCTCGATCTCGTAGCGCGTGATGACCGGTCCAGGGCTGGACCTGCGTGACCTGCCGCGCACGCCGAAGCTGTGCAGCGTGCGCTCGAGGAGCTTCGCGCTCCTCGAGCAGGTCGCCTTTCGCGAGCGAGTCGACGTCCTACTTCTTCGCGTCCTGCTCGAGGAAGTTGGCGGGCGGCGGCACGTACGGCGCGTCGGGCTCGGTCGGCTCGCGCAGGCTCGGCGCGCCTAACAGCTCGTCGTCGCGCGGGCGGGGCTCCGCGCCCCCGGCGGCAGCACGACCACCGGGACGGACTCGACCTCTTCCTCCTCTTCCCTCGGAGACGCCTGCCGGCGGGGAGAACAGCGGCGCCCGTGCAGTGATCGCTCGTCCTCTTCGTCCTCGTCATCGTCGACGACTCCCGGCCGTGTCGGCATCCTCCGGCGGGTCCCCGTTGCTCGATGAAGCGCGGGTGCGCGCCTTGCGGACCGGCTCAGCCTCCGTGCCGGGCGTGAACGCCGCAGCCTGCGCCCGCGGCCTGTCGCACGAGGCCGCCAGGCTCACCGCCGCCGCCCGGGCGACTCGGCCAAACGCCCCAGCGGCGCGAAGAGCGGCATCGAGGCGACCGTGGCGGAGGTATCGCAGCCGCCGCGCCCGAAAGCGCGACGGCGGCCCCGAGCCCTGCCGAAGAGCGCGCGAAGGCCCTTCACGAGCGTGGAGCCGACCCAGCCCGCGAGGAGCGCGCGCTCGGGCGTGAGGCTCGCATCGGATAGGGCGGCGAGAGGCTTGCGCCAGGATCACGCCGACGGCGGACGCGACGAGCACGCGGCGGCGCAGGCCGAAGACGGGCCGGCCCGCCGCGAGACGCCACCGAGAGCGCTGCCGCTGGTGACGGCCACGAGCCACGCCCAGCACGCCGCACGCCCGGACCGTGCCTGAGGCGGCTGAGGCGGCTCACCCGCCCCATGCGGGCCGCCAGGGCGTCGGCAGGCTCGCGCCAGTTACCGTCCTGGGAGGTAAGCGACGAGGGCCACGGACCAGCAGCGCGGCTCCGGTCCCCAGAGCCACCGCGAGCAAAACGCGCCCTCCTCGAGGGGTGAGCCCTCCCGCTTCTTCGCCGATCTGGCCATGGGAGTTCCGCCTCGACTGAGCTCGCTGCGCTTCCCGGGAGAGCATTCGTCAGGGAAGCGCCCACCACCGCCACCTCCCCGCGGACGTAGTTACACCCGGAAGCGCGGCGGTAGTCAACGCGGGCCGGTCCATGCGGCGTGGTCATTCTGGGGTCGTCGGGCCGGGCTGGGTCGGGCCGCGTCCGCCACGTTGCGGGCCCGCCAGGGCGGGGGCCGCGTCGGAGTCGCTCGAACGCGGCGAGGCCGCCGCCTCCGCGAGGGCTCGACCATCGAGCCGTCCGTCCCGAAGCATCGGGAGCGACGTCCAGGAGATCCACGCTCGCGGCCACCTCGACGTCCGCGGCGAAGCCCAGCCTCGACGAGCTACGGCCGTGGTCCGTGGCCTGAAGGAATGCGGCGAGGTTGCGCCCATGACGCTCCCAGATCTGCGCGCCGTACGCGCCCCGTCGTCGAGCGTCATTTCCGGCCTCTGCAAAGAATCGCCTCCACGAGGCGCTCCCGCGCACGCGAAGTCTCTCCAGAGCCAGCGACGGGCCGGAGCCCGCGCACACGATCGTCACGCGCGGCTCGCGGGCGGCACGAGCGGCGCAGGCCGAGAGGTTCACGAACGCGACCGTCGCGCAGTTTCGCGCGCCGCCGAGCGCGGCGAGCGCGCGCGCACCGTTCGTCGTGCAGGAGGACGATCGTCTTCCCGCCGACGATCTCGGGCGACATTCCCCGGGGAGTTCCCCAGGTCGAAGCCTTCCACGCGCAGGCTCCCCACCTCTCCGGCGAGGAGCGTGGACTCGCGGCCCAGCTGGAGTTCGCCAAGCGCGTCGCCGTCTCCATCGCTCGCCACCGGGATCACGCCACGCGCACCCGCGTCCAGCGCGACCGCGATCGTGGTGCTGGCGCGCAGAACGCCGATCACGACGCAGAAGCGGTCGTCGAGCGGGAAGTCGGCGAGTCCCCGGGGCCGGGCAACACCTCCAGGAGCGGCGGACGCGTCGTCATGAGACTTCGCCGCTCCTGCACCCGCGCCCCGCCGGAACGGCAGCGTCGCGCGAGGGCGCCGGTCGGCGGGCCTCGAGGTAGCCGGTGGTGGTAGTCGCCCGAGACGAACGGATCGTCGTGCAGGATCTCCAAGAGGAGCGGCACCGTGGTCTTGACTCCTTCCAGCGAGAACTCGCCCAGCGCGCGACGCATGCGCGCGATTGTCCTCCTCGCGCGTCAGGCCGTGGGCGATGATCTTCGCGACCATGGAATCGTAGTAGGGCGGGACCATCGCGCCCGCGAACAGGTGCGTGTCTACGCGGATACCCGGCCCGCCCGGCAGGTGCAGGTTCTCCACCGGCCGGGGCACGGTGCGAAGTCCCGATCGGGATCCTCCGCGTTCACGCGACACTCGATGGCGCGCCCGCGCGGAACGACTTCCTTTTGCGAGAACGACAGCGGGTGTCCCGCCACCACGCGGATCTGCTCCTTACGAGGTCGCGGCCGGTCAGCATCTCCGTCACGGGATGCTCCACCTGGATGCGCGCGTTCATCTCCATGAAGTAGAACGTGCCGTCGGCGTCGAGCAGGAACTCCACCGTCCCCGCGCCGACGTAGTGCAGCACCTTTGGCCACGCGCACGCCGGCCTTCGCAGATGGCGCGTCGCTTCGCGTCGCTCAGCGCGGGGCTGGGGCTCTCTTCGATCAGCTTCTGATGCCGGCGCTGGACTGGAGCACTCGCGCCGAACAGGTGGATCACCTCGCCGCGCGAATCTCCGAGGATCTGGACCTCCACGTGGCGCGGTTGCACCACGAGTCGCTCGAGGTGAGAGCCCGCCGTTCCCGAACGCGGCCTGCGCTTCCGCCGACGCCGCGTTGAACGAGGCTTCCAGATCCTCGGGTCCGAGCACGCGGCGCACGCCTGGCCGCCGCCGCCCGCCGACGCCTTCAAGAGCAGCGGGTAGTCACTTCTGCCGCCGCCTCGCGCGCCTGCACGAGATCCGCGACCGGACCGTCTGAGCCGGGAACGACGGGAGGCCCGCCGCCTCATCGTGTCGCGCGCGAGCGACTTATCGCCGACGCCGCGGGATCGCGGCCGGCGACGGCCCGATGAACGTGACGCCGCACGTGATGCAGATCTCCGCGAACTTCGCGCTCTCCGAGAGGAAGCCGTAGCCCGGATGGATCGCGTCGCAGTTCGTGATCTCGGCCGCGGAGATGATGCGCGGAATGCTCAGGTAGCTCTCCACCGCGGGCCCTGACCGATGCGCACGTCCTCGTCCGCGAGGTGGACGTGCAGCGCGTCCGCGTCCGCTTCGGAGTGCACTGAGACGGTCTCGACGCCGAGCTCGCGGCATGCATCGAATGACGCGCACGGCGATCTCGCCGCGATTCGCGACCAGTATCTTCCGGAACATGGCCACCACCCGCTGGTCGGGCGAAGGATCGAGGTCCAGGCTGCGGAGATCCTCTTCCTCGAGGTCTCTCGGTCTCCGCTTCGAACTGACTCCACGAAGCGTCCGAGGACGCCTCGATCCCCTTCACCCGGAGGCTGAATTCGTCGGGACTCGTGCTGTTCGTCAGTGCGTCCTCGTACGAGATGAAGCCTTCCTTGTACAGCTTCATCAACGCCTGGTCGAAGGTCTGCATCCCGTACTGGATGTGGCCTTCCTGGATCGCCTGGCGGATCAGCAGGGTCTTATCCGGGTGGATGATATGCTCCCGAATGGTCGCCGTGCAAAGCATGACTTCCACCGCCGGCACGCGGCCCTGCCCGTCGGAGCGCGGAATGAGGCGCATGCTGATGATCGCCTCGAGGCAGGGAGCCGAGCAACAAGCGGATCTCCTGGTGCTGGTGCGTGGGAAAGAACGAGATGATCCGGTTGATCGTCTGGCTGGCATCGATCGTGTGGAGCGTGGACATCACCAGGTGACCGGTGTTTCGCCGCGGTGATCGCGATCTCCATCGTCTCCGCGGTCGCGGATCTCGCCCACCATGATCACGTCCGGATCCTGGCGCAGAACGTGACGCAGCGCCGTCGCGAACGAGTTCGTGTCGGTGCCGACCTCGCGCTGAGCCACGAGCCCGGTGCGGCGCGAGTGCAGAACTCGATCGGATCTTCGATCGTCACGATCTTGTCGCGCCGCTCCTGGTTGATCTTCTGCAGCATCGCCGCGAGCGTCGTGGATTTGCCGGAGCCGGTGATGCCGGTGACGAGGATCATGCCGCGCGGCTTCGTGCAGAGCGCGTCGATGACCGGCGGAAGCGCCAGCGACTCGAGCGCGGGGATCTCGATCGGCACGAGGCGGAACACCATGGCGATCGTGCCGCGCTGCTTGCAGACGTTCGCGCGGAAGCGACCGAGCCCGGCACGCCGAAGCCGAAGTCGACTTCGCGGTTCGTCTCGAATTCCTTGAGCTGCTTCGGCGTGAGGATCTGCTCCGCGAGGCGCACCATGTACCTCGGGAGACACGTTCTCGTGATCCATCGTCTGGAGCGAGCCGTTGACGCGGAACACCGGAGGGAAGCCGACGAAGATGTGAAGGTCGGAACCCTGCCGGCGGATCATCTCTTCGAGAACCGCGCGGAGCTTCATCTCCTTTTCCCTTCGGGCCGGTCGGCCCTCAGGGGGTGACCGGCTCCCTAGACCGGAGCCACCAGGAAAAGCTCTTGGCCGTACTCGACGGCCTGCCCGTTCTCGACCTTGACCTCCGTGACCCGGCCGGAAATCTCCGACTGGACCTCGTTCATCAGCTTCATGGCCTCGACGATGCAGACCACTTGGCCCACGCTCACCGAGTCGCCGACCGAAACGTAGGGCTTGGCACCTGGTGCCGGCGCCGAGTAGTACGTCCCCACCATCGGGGCGACGATGGCCACGAGGCTCGCATCCCTCACCGACTCGGCGGTTCTCGCTGTTCTCCGCCCCAGCTTCCACGTGCGTTGCGGGCGGAGCCGACGCGACGACCGGCGGTGCCGCGGGAGGCGCGAACGCGACGGAGCCTCGCGGCTCCGACGGCGCACGATTCGCACTCGCCCGACGAAGGGACGGTCGATCTCGAGCTCCTCGATGTCACTCTCTTCGACAATCCGGATCAGGCGCTTCGAGGCTTCGCCTCGTCCATGGATCCTCCGTCATTGCGTTCCTGCCGGTCTCGTAACGCCGCCGCGCGCGTCCCCGTCAGACCGGCGCGCTCGGCGGGCAAGCTGACGCCGTCGAGCAGGTCGAGGACGCGTCCAGCGCCCGCACCACGCCCACCGCGCCGAGCCCCGCGACTTGTCCGGTCACCACGTCGGCGACGAGGGAGCGCCGCCGGAATTCCTCCCGCGCGTGGATGTTGCTGAGATGCACCTCGATCGACGGCACGCCCACGCGCGATCAGCGCGTCGCGCAGCGCCACCGACGTGTGCGTGAGCCCTCCCGGATTCACGAGGATACCCTCCACGCGCCCCACCGCTGCGTTCAACGCGTCGACGAGGCTCCGCCCTCGTGGTTCGACACGACCCACGAGAGCGACCGACCGCGGTCGCGGGCGCGCTTCTCCAGCGCCACCCGGATCTCGTCGGCGGTCACCGTGCCGTACACGTCCACCTCCCGTCGACCGAGAAGCGCGAGGTTCGGACCGAAGAGCACCAACACCTCGCGGCTCACGGCATCTCCCGCGATGCGCGTTTGCAGCTGCACGATCCTCGCGCGGGATATCTTCCCGGTCGGGATGCAGCCGCAGGACGCGCTCAGTAGATCTCGATGGCCTTCTCCTCGAAGCCCTGACGCTCGAAGATCTCCGCGAGGCGTGGCTGAATAAAGCGGGCTCGGTGGCACCCGCGCAAGCTCATCCGGGGTGAGCGCGCGCTCCGGCTCCGCCTGCGTCTCCCCTCCGGAAAAACCGACGCCGCCCGCAGAGGCAGTGATCGGCCGGGCCGGACGCGCGAACGGATTCGCCGGGTCCAGCCCGTGCACTTCGATCATCGCGGCGAGCGCTTCGTCGGACCGCCCCGCCTCCTCCAGGCACCACGCCAGTAACACGCGCGGCGAGATCGCCGACGTGTCCTCGGCGAGAAGTGGCCCAGCACTTCGATCGCGCGCTCCGGTCGACCCACGAGACGGTACGCGCTCGGCGAGGCCCATCAGGTTGCGAGGGCTGGGATCCGACCACGTCTGCAGACTCGAGGGCCGGCAGCACTTCGAGCAGGCCCGGCACGAGGCGTGGCTCCGGTCGCATGCGCTCCTCAGCGACGGAGGAAGTCGACGGCGGCACGCGGCGCGCCTTCGGGAAGATCGATCGAGACGCTAACGGAGCCCGGACCCTCCGTCAATTGGTAGGCGGTCCCTCCCGCCGCTGCGCTTCTTGTCGACGCGAGTGGCGGCGATCACGGCGTCCGGGTCCAGCGCGCGGTCTGCGGTGGAGAAGGCCGAGCCCTTCGAGGAGAGCGATCATGCGCGCGAGCACGTCTTCCGCGCAGCGTCCGGCAGCGACCGAAAGGTGCACCTCCGCGACCAGCCCGAGCGCGACCGCTCTCCCCGTGGCGCCAACGTCCTGCCGACGCTCGTCTCGATCGCGTGGCCGAGCGTGTGTCCGAAGTTCAGCGTGGCGCGCGGGCCGGTCGTCTCGTGCTCGTCCCGCGCTACGACCCGCGCCTTCACCCGCGATCGCGCGGCGCACGATCTCCGGCAGTGCCGCGTGCGACGCGTCGCGCGGCGGGTCCTTCTCGAGGAGCGTGAGGGAGCGCCGGGTCGCCCGATCCACGCGGCCTTCGCGACCTCGGCGAGCCCCGCGCGGAGTCGCGCTGGCGACAGCGTCGCGAGAAGCGCGGGTCGCAGCCCACGAGACGCGGCTGGCAGAACACACCGACGAGGTTCTTGCCTTCGGGAAGGTCTGACCCCGGTCTTGCCGCCGATCGCCGCGTCCACCTGCGCGAGGAGCGTCGTGGGCAGGAGGAACGCGGGCAGTCCGCGCAAGTGCACGGCCGCGACGAAACCGGCGAGGTCCGTGGCAGCGGCGCCGCCGCCGAGCGCGAGCACCGTGTCGCCGCGCTCGATACCCCCGCGACGAGACGCCGGCACGTCGACTCGACGACCGCGAGCGTCTTCGCCGCCTCTCCTTCGGAAGCTCGATCGCGCGCACCTCGCACCGGTACAGGCGATCCGCGCGGCGACCCACTCCCCGTGCAGCTGCGCCACCGCGGCGTCCGCGAGGAGCGCCACGCGGGCGCCCGGTTGTGCGGCGGCCGCCACGGTGCGCTCCGCCGCGCCCTCGCCCACGAGGACGTCGTACGCGCGCTCGCCGAGCTCACGCGCACGGCGACGGGATGATTCACGACGGTGGGGGCGGTTCGGGAGGAAGGCCGGCGCGACGTCTCTACCGGACCCCTCGGAGGCGCGGCAAGCTAGCACCTCGCCGCGGCGAGGGTCAACGCCCGCGAGATCCGTCCGCGCCCACGACGGGCGTGAAGCGCCGTGTGGCCGGAGGCGCTTCAAGACTCTCCGGCAAGGGAATGCGATGCAGACCGGGCGCTCGCGCGCGACGTCGATATCGATGTCGAAGACCGCATCTCGTGTCCGCCACGAAGCAGGCGCAGCTCCACGCCGCGGCGCGGCTCGGCGGATGCGACGAGAGCGCGAGAGCTCCTTGCCGCTGGAAATGAAGTGGCGGCCGAACGTCGTGATGAGGTCGCCGGGGAGGATGCCGCTGCGTTGCGCCGGTCCGCCCGGCATGACGTGCAGAACGAGCACGCCGCCCTCCTCTTCTGCCACCGGAGCGATCTGGATCCCGAGATAGCCGCGGCGCACGCGACCGAACGCCGCGAGATCGTCCCACGCGCGCCGGCACTCTTGCGCCGGAACCGCGAAGCTCCACGGTCCCCGCGCTCTCGCGCCGGGGTCTTCGCCGGAGGTCGATCTCGCCGAACGTGTCGAGGCACCGGAGGCCGGGCCGGCGTGGAGACGCCGGTCAGCGAGGCCGATGAAGTTCCCGCTCTCGTCCAGGACCGGGCCGCCCGCGTCACCGGGGAAGATCGGCGCCAGCACGCGGTGCACGCGGACCGGCAGGCCACCCGGCTCGATCTCGATCGTCCCGCCGATGCGCCCGAGCGTGGCGGAGAGCGAGCGGCCGCTACGCGCTGCCGAGCACGAGGCAACGGCATCCCGCGCGCGGCTCCTGGACTCTTCCTGCCACCGGAAGCCGCTCGCGTTCGGCAGGTCGTCGATCGCTTCGAGCAGCGCGATATCCAGATAGGGATCGGTGCCGACGACGCGCGCGAGCATGTGCGCTCCGTCGTCGGAGAAGATCTCGACCTCGTCCCCGCGGCTCACCACGCGACGCGGTGGTCAGCAAGCGCCGTTCCCCGCCGACGTACACGGCGCAGCCCACGCGTCGCTTCCGGAACAACGTGCTCGGATCGCGCATGACCTGATCGACGCCGGCGCGGCACGCTCCGCCGTCGGCGACCACGAGAAAGACGCGGTGGCTCCAGCCCTCGGTGACGCGTCGGATCGCTTCGGGGGCCATCTCCGGCGGCGAGCTGGAGAGCGCCGGCGACGTCGCGAGAAGCGCGATGCCGCTTGCGATCCAGAGCCAGCGCGGGGGGAGCGCGGCTACTCGCGTGGATCGGCTCAGAACGCCAGTACCGGCACCCCGAGACTCCGTCGACGTGCTCGAACTCGGACCCGGGCTCGCCATCGGCGCCACCCCGGTTGCGACCGGGATGATGAGCGGGTCGCGCACGAGGCGAATGGGGTAGTGGTAACTGGACTGGCGTCATATCGGTTCGGGTTCAGCCGCGACTGGTCCGCCGGATCGCAGGAATTGCTCGACCGCGTTCGGTATCCCGGCGGGTACTCCACCGGAGTGAACTCCGGATCCACGACGTCCGCGACCTCTCGGCTGCCGAAGTCCCCACCCGTGACGTCGATCGATCCCGACGTCCCCAGCCGATGCGACGTTCTCGGCCGGGCCGGCGCTTCGCACCATCTGCGCCGGATCCGACGACACTGGCGACCCACGACAGCACGGCGGCCGCCGCTCTGAGCGGCGCCCAGCGCATTAGGCCGCCACCCGCCTGGACCGCGTCGAGCCAGCCCCGCATCCGTTCCCGGACGCCGGCCGTCGCCACCGGGCGCGCTTCCGCCCGGATGCTGCCAGACCGGCCTGTCGAAGTCGTCGCCGACCTCCACCGCGGGGAGCTCCCCCGAGCCAGAGCGATCGACTCCTTCCACTTCGCCGAAGGCCACCCGACACGGCGGACAGGCCGCGAGGTGAGCGTGAAAGTCCCGGGCGTCCGAAGGGACGAGTGCCCCCGTCGGATCGCCTCCGAAGAGAGATCCTGCACATGGTCGCAATTCACGCGGTGTGTCCTCCTGACCCCCTCGGTCATCCTCCCTGGTCTCGGCGGTGCGGCCAGCGGCTCGTCGTCCGGCGCAGTACCGCGCGACAGCCGCCAGAATACCGACGGATCGTTGGTGCGGCGGGCGCGAAGCATGGGCTCCACCCTCCGCTTGAACTCCAGTCGGGCGGGCGCGTTGATCCGCGATTTCACGGTACCCAACGGCAACTCCAGCATCGACGCGATCTCCTCGTACGCGAACCCTTCCAGGTCCCGCAGCACGAGCATCATCCGGAAATGCTCCGGCAGCGCGTCGATGGCTTTGCGGACCTTCCGCTGGCGGTCGTTGAGGTCCGCGATCGGTCCGGCGCGAGGAAGTCCTCGCGCGTCTCCCGGGTGATAGTCACTCTTGCTGCAGCTCGCGGGGCGTGTCCTCCATGGACACGTTTCGCCGGCGATGCGCGGTTCCGAAGCTCGTTCTTCCCGAGATTCGACGCGATCGTCGTACAGCCACGTCGTGAAGCGGGCGGTGACCCGGTAGGTGCCGGCATGGCGATAGACTCGAGGAAAACTTCCTGGGCGAGATCCTCGGCGCGGTCGCGATCCCCGATCAGACGGTGCACGTAAGCGGACGATCGGGCCGCGATGCCGGCGCATCAGCTCGGCGAACGCCACCTCGTCGCCGTGCTTGAGCGCGAGCATGAGATCCTCGTCGGGCCGCTCGTCTCGCGCCTTCGGGTTCGAAGCCCGGCCCCTGGCACGGGGCGTACGATCCGCAGCGGAATCATTCGCACCTCCCGCAGCGGGAAACCCGCCCTGCCGGGGAAGGTTCCCCGGAACCCCGTGGGACGGGCACGCTTCCACCCTACTCGATCGGGGTCTTCCTCCACCTTGGCTTCCAGACGCTTCTCCTGGGGATCCAACGCCAACGCCTTACGGTACGCCTCGCGCGATCGCTCCTTCTCACCAAGAGCAGCCAGAACGTCGCCGGAATGCTCCAGGATCACCGGGATCGCCGGGCACGATCTTCATCGCCTTCCAGGTGCTCGCGCGCCTTCTTCGCATCGCCCTTCTTGAAGAGCCGCAAGCCAGGCTGTCCTGAAGTAGCCGTTGTCCGGCTCCAGGGACACCGCACGCTCCAGGAGGCGGACCGCCTCGGGATCTCCCGTTCGTGCTCGGCCAGGCATGTAGCCCAGGTAGTTCATCGCCTCGGTGTCGTCCGGTGCCACGGTGAGGAGTTCTCGGAACGCGGCGACCGCCTGCGTCGATCTTCCCCGCCGCTCCTGCGCCACGCCCAGGCCGTGCAGCGCTTCCGCGTTCTTCGGTCGGGAGCTCCAAAGACCGCGTGAAAGCCGTCGCGGCCGCTTCGTAGCTCTGCATCTGGTTGTAGCAACACTCCTCGAAGGAAATGCAGCACAGCGTTGTCAGGACTCAACTTGGCCGCGATCCTCCAGAGCCTCCGCAGCCTCCTTGGTCCGGCCGGCCTCCGCCCGCAAGTAGCCGAGGTTCACCCACCCCTCCACGAACTGCGGGTCGATGCGCAGGCCTCGCTGACTCGCGCTCGGCGCTTTCGGGGTTCTTCAGATCCCAGTACAGCCGCCCAAGATGCCGATGGACCGCGAGCCGGTCCGGCGCCGCCTTAACGGCCTTGAGCTCCACGATCGCCTCGTCCGTGCGACCGGTCCGCAAGAGCAAAACGCCGAGCTGCTCGCGCGTCGAGGTCGTTGGGCGAGATCGCGAGCAGCGCGCCGGGCTTCCTTCTCCGCTTCGTCGGCCTTGTCGGCGAGCAGCAGCACGCGTAGCAGACGGCGCCGCGCGGTGAGGTTCGTCGGGTCGAGCGCGATCGCCCCGCGGTAATCGGCCTCCGCTCCTGGCAGATCGCGATTCGCCTCGCGCACCGCCGCCGACGAGCACCAGCGCGCGTCGACGAAGTCCGGCTCGAGCTGGCGGACGATGTCGTACTCCGCGAGAGCCTCGTTGAGCTTACCCATGCGCGCGTACAGTTGCGCTCGGCGGAGTGCAGCCGCGCGATGCCCGGCTTCAGGCGCGCCACCTCCCCAGCTCGTTAACTGCAGCCTCCAGCTCTTCGTGTTCGTCGAGAAGCTCCGCGAGCCGGACCTGGGCCTCGAAGTCGGTGGAGTCCGCGGCGACCGAGCTTGCGCTGCGTCTGGATCGCGCCGGCGAGATCTTTCTCCCCCGCTCGACGTCGACCATCACGTTCAGGGGCGTCGCGATTGTCCGGATCGAGAGCAAGCGCACCGAGCGCGCTTTTTTGGCGTCGTCCACCTCACCCAGCTCCAGATACACGCGGGCGAGGCTGCCGTGGACTTCCGGGTCTTTCGGGTGGCTTTGAGCGCGAGCTTGTACTCCTCCACCGCCTCACGCAAGATCCCCGCGCCTGAAAAAGGAGCCCAGCGAGTAATGCTCGGAGCGAGTCGAAGGGGACTCCGTCCGTCGCGCCGGGCGGGGGCGCGGCGGCGAGCGCCGACGTCGCCAGGAACGCCTCGGCCAGAAGGCCGGACCATCTTGCGGAAAGCGTCACGGGTCTCCTCGTGGAATTCGCAGAATCGTGTGCCGGGCGGGTGAGCCGGCTGTCGCCGCTCGGGGGTCTAACCCCAATCTCCCCTCATCGACTCACGCGAAAGCAGCCTTGATCTTACCGCGGCGGCGAGCCCCAGGAGCGCCACCCGTGTCGTCAAAGAGGCGATAACCAGACCCGGAGCGAGCTGCAAGCGCCACGGTCGGAGATGGAGGCGGAAGCCGTTGCACATTCTTGCGCGGAGCCGCCAACTCCCGGGTGTGCACGAGGCGGAACCCGTGGGCGCGTCGCGGTGAACGATCTCCTGGACACTCGCGATAGATCGGAGTCTCGCCCCCGGCACGACGGTGCGCGCTGGCCGGAGCCGCAGGAGACCGTCGGGACGCGCTCGTCGCGGTAGAACGCGATGTTGCCGGCCGGCGCCCGGTTCGCGCAGGACTTGTCGGAAGCGCACGAACAGGAAGTTGTCAGGGATCGCCGTTGATCCGCCACCCAGCCCAGGAGTGCTAGGTCGTGGTGGCCGCGGTGGACGTGATCCAGGTACGACTCCCACTCGAAGCTCACGATCTTCCGCGCGGATGCCGACGGGTCCAGCCGCAGATCCGCCTGGATCGCCTGGGCCAGTCCCCGCAGAGGCTGCGCGGCGTGGCGGGGGGCCCGCGGCCCGGTCATGGTCCAGAGCGTCGTCTCCGAAGCCGTCTCGGATAGCCGGCCTGCAACCCGACAGCCCCAGCGCGAAAGCGGGCAGGGTCAGCTAGGCGTAGTCCGGAAGGCCCGGCGCCGCGCCGTGGAGACGTTCGGGCGGCATCGTGCCCGGTCGCGACCTCCGCCAGGTTCGCGTGGAGCTTCGTCCGCGATCGGCTTATGCTTCGCCGCATGCGTGCGATCGCCCGGCGCACCTCCCACGCTGCCGAGCGGCGTGTGATCCAGGCTCATCGCGAGATACGCGACGTTTCATCATCCCCGGCTCCCCCACCATGACGAGGTCCGCGTTCTGCTTCCGATCGAGGGCGGCACCTCGCTTCCGCGGGAATCTCCGTCCATGCCGTGCAACGCGCCCCGAGATCCAGCTCGAAGAAGCCGCGTGGAGCTCTCGGGGATCGAGGCAGAACACGATCGCGGTCGAGTCCGGCGCGTCGCCGCGGTAGCGTCGAAGCGCTCGAGCGACGGTCTCGCCGGGTTTCCGCTCGACGAGCGGAACGGCCCTGTTCTGCAATGGGTGGCGATGAAGTCCATGGCCTGCCAGCGCCAGCCGTCGGGGCATACCAGCAAGAAGCAGGCGAGGGTTCGCGAGAAAGGCGCGCTTTGCCTTTCGAGACGCCGAAGCGAATCGTCATGATCCACCACCCTCGATCGCCGACAGCACCGCGTCCAGCGCCCAGGTAGCCCCAGGTGGGATATTTACCGCCCACGCCGAAGTCCGCGTGCCGGCTTCCGCGCGCTCCACTGCCGCGCGATGCTGTACCACCGCGCCGCGTCGGTGCCGTCCTGCCGCAGCGTATGTGAACAACCTGCGGCAGCGTCCAGGTGCGGCCGTCTGCGCTCGTCTCCCACGGACGCGACTTGAGACACGGCTGGATCGTGGTGCTGCGGTCCGCGTAGCGCACCAGTCCTTCAGAGGTTACATCGAGACCTTTCTTTGAAGGACTGCCGTGTCGACTTCGTGCGGCAACCAGCCCCACGGCATCCGGTCCGCGCCTGCACACGCGAACGTCCCGCCGCGCACCGGTTTCGCTCCGCAGCCGCGGTTGCGCGCCAAACGAGCGAGCGGTGGCGACGATTCATGAGGCGATTCTCATCCGGCTCGAGAATCTCTTCAAACGGTGGAAATGGCGTCCGCCGCCTTGACGACGCCGAGAGCAGGCCCGAGAGGATCTGAACCTCCGCCTTTGGTTCCGAGACCAACGCTCTATCCAACTGGAGCTACGGCCCACAAAAAGCCGAACAGCGATGCGCGCAGCAGGTTACGGCAGCGGCCTCCGCGGCGTGGTGGTGCCTGAACTGGCGCTGAATTGATCAGCCTCCCTCCGGGAGTCCGCGCTCAGACAGTCCCGCGGGCGCTCCCTCGCATCGCGGAGGAGATCGCGTCGCCGCGCCCGCTGCGGAACTGCGCGCGGACCTCCCCGCGTGAAGACGCAACGATTCAGCCGCCAGTTCGAGGCGCCGCGGCGCGGACAAATTGCGGATGCGGATGACTCCCCGGCGCGCCATTTGTATCTTCACCCGGTATTCGCGGCGCGGGGATCCGTGGATAGAGCGTCCCCGGTGATGCTGGCGGGCGCGCGGGTGGCGCTCAGAGGGTGATGTTTCCGAGAGCCACTGATCAAGCGCTCGATGCAGAGATCCGCGCAGAGATCGGAGGGCTGGGGAGGCCTCGATCTGGTCAGCCCGCGGCGGACCGACCGCAACGGCTAAAAGGCGACTCATTGCTCGCGCAAGCGGCAAACGGCCGCTGGCATCACCCGCAGCCTCTACGTGAATACGATCGCCCCGAAGATTGTTCCGTTCCCGAACGCACGAGAAGCGCATCCGGCGGCTCGTGCGCTGGAATGTTATCATGGTCACGCGCGAACAGGCTTCGAGGGCCTCGGCGGCCACCTGTCGACGTACGCGTCGGCGGCGAGGCTCTATGAAGTGGGTCAACCACTTCTTCCGCGGCAAGGGGATGGCGGCGTCGGCGATCAGATCTTCTAGCGCTTCACGCGGCGCCGCGTCTACTCGCGCGCGTTCCTCGAGGGCCGGCTCACCGAGTCGCAGCTCGACCACTTCCGCCGCGAGGTCGTGCCGGCGACGGGCTCTCGTCGCTATCCGCACCCGCGGCTGATGCCCGACTTCTGGGAGTTCCCGACCGTCTCGCATGGGCCTCGGCCCGATCAACGCGATCTACCAGGCGCGCTTCAACCGCTACCTGCACGGCGCGCGGCATCGCCGACACGTCGAAGAGCCGCGTGTGGGCGTTCCTCGGCGACGGCGAGATGGACGAGCCCGAGGCGCTCGGCGCGCTCACGCTCGCGGCGCGCGAGGAGCCTCGACAACCTGACCTTCGTCGTCAACTGCAACCTGCAGCGCCTCGACGGCCCGGTGCGCGGCAACGGCAAGATCATCCAGGAGCTGGAGGCCGTCTTCCGCGGCGCCGGCTGGAACGTGATCAAGGTGATCTGGGGCCGCGAGTGGGACGAGCTGCTCGCCCGCGACGTACGACGGCGCTGCTGGTCGAACCGATGAACGACGACCGTCGACGGCGAGTGCCAGACGTACTCGGTCGAGAGCCGGCGCCTACATCCGCGAGCACTTCTTCGGCCGCGGACCCGCGGCTGCGCAAGATGGTCGAGCACCTGACGCGACGACGCAGCTCGCGCACCTGCGCCGCGGCGGCCACGACTACCGCAAGGTCTACGCCGCGTACAAGACGGCCGCCGAGCACCGCGGGCCAGCCCGACCGTCATCCTCGCGAAGACCGTGAAGGGCTGGACGCTCGGGCGCCGGGCGCCGAGGCGCGCAACGTCACGCACCAGATGAAGAAGCTCGACGTCGAGGAGCTGAAGAAGTTCCGCGACCGCCTCGAGCTGCCGATCGCGGACTACGAAGCTCGAGGACGCCGCCGTTCTACCATCCCGGCGCGGAACAGCGACGAGGTGAACTACCTCGCTCGAGCGTCGGCGTCGCGCTCGGCGGCGTGCCTGCCGCAAGCGCATCGTGCGCGCGCAAGCGCGCTGCGGCTGCGCGCGACAAGCCGTGTTCGCCGAGCTCGCACAGGCGGCACGAAGGGCGGACCAGGCCGTCTCCACCACGATGGCGCTCGCGCAAGCCTGCTGCGCAGGCTCTGCTGCGCGACCCGCGACTGGCGGCAAGCGCGTCGTGCCCATCATCCCCGACGAGGCGCGCACGTTCGGCATGGAGGTGCTGTTCCGCGAGATCGGCATCTACCGCCGTTCGGCCAGACGTACGAGCCGGTCGACTGGAAGCTCGTGCTCGTCCTACGCCGAGAAGCACGGACGGCCAGACTGCTCGAGGAAGGCATCACCGAAGCCGGGCTCGATGGCCTCGTTCATCGCCGCCGGCACTGTCCTACGCCACGCACGGCGCAGCCGACGATTCCGTTCTACATCTTCTATTCGATGTTCGGCTTCCAGCGCACGATGGACTCGATCTGGTGCGCTCGCCGACGCGCGAGCCGCGGCTTCCATGCTGCGGCGCCACGGCCGGCCGCACGACGCTGAGCGGCGAAGGACTGCAGCACATGGACGGCCGCCAGCCACCTGCTCGCGTCGGCCGTGCCGAACGTGCATGCCTTACGACCCTGCGTTCGCCTACGAGCTCTCGGTGATCGTGAAGGACGAGCAATGCAACTGAACGAAGTATTACC
>ERZ1370068.8476-contig-7326_pt1 | contig 59075 bp, 90 predicted proteins | sample MGYA00561227_ERZ1370068 | MGnify/ENA primary metagenome ERZ1370068 (study PRJEB38410, sample SAMEA6850437) | metagenome | study: Metagenomic assessment of the ecological functions of the soil: analysis of the soil microbiota associated with the... | reverse complement strand
TCTCCGGTTTGTGACTGCTTTTCTGATCGAGCTCACACCGCAGGAGGCCTACTATTGGAATTACGCCATGCATCCCGCGCTCAGCTATTTCGACCATCCACCGATGGTTGCCTGGGTGATTGGCGCCGGTTATTTTTTGCTCGGCAAGTGTGAACTCGGAGTGCGGATCGGCGGGTTCTTGCTCACCCCTTCTTTCGACGTGGCTCCTCTACGCTTTGGGTAAGTTGTGGTTCAATAAGAAAGTAGGGCTCTGGGCTGCTCTGCTCTTTCAGTTGCTGCCGCTATTCTTCGTATACGGCGTGCTGATGACGCCTGACGTACCGCTCGTCTTTTTCTGGTTGCTGACGCTTTATCTCTTCTCGATTGCCCTCCACGAGGATCAAAAATGGGCTTGGTACTTTGCCGGGGCTGCGCTGGGACTTAGCATGCTCTCCAAATATACAGGAGTCTTCTTAGTTCCTTCCGCGTTCCTATTTCTCATCTTGCACCGTCGTTATCGTCAGTGGCTGCTGCGAAAGGAGCCTTATCTTGCTCTGGTCATCGCACTGATCGTCTTTGCTCCGGTGATCCTTTGGAATATCGAGCATGGCTGGACCTCATTTGTCTTCCAAGTGAGCAATCGACTCAGCGAAGAGACTAGCCATCCGGTACGCCGGGTAGTGGAATTTCTGCTCTTACAGCTCGGGGCGACTTCTCCGATGCTGTTGGTCGGGCTACTGATGATCTCGGCGATTCCCGTCTCCCTGAGCATGAAGGACCGGCGTAAGAAGTGGAGATTTGGTTTTTCTTCTCAGCTCCGCTCCTCCTCTTCTTCCTATTTTATAGTAGTCGTTCTTCGGTCAAGGCCAACTGGACGCTCCCCGGGTATCTCTCTCTCCTTATCGCCGCCTATCCTGCCTACCGCTATCTTCGGTTCAACAGCGGAGCCCGGATGAAGCTGGTCGCCCGATATTTCTTGTTAGCTTGGTTCTACGCTTTGCCGATCGCTTATATCGTTGCCGTTTACCACTCGACTGTAACGATCCCCAACGTTACCGTGCATCATTGGACGACCGGTTGGAAAGAGTTAGGTAGGGTCGTCGAAAGGCAGGCAACAGCTTTGAAGCCGAATCCGGCAGGAAGGTTTTTATCCTCGGCATGGACACCTATAATCTGGCTGCCGCTCTCTCGTTCTATACCGATGACACCCACGAAGTTTTCTCACGCAACCTCGTTGGAAAACGGCGCCCGCGGCTTTGATTACTGGACAGCAAAGATCGACCCGGTGGGTCTCAATGCCCTGGCGGTGGACCTTGAATGATCCGGATCTTGAGGAACTGAGAAAATACTTTACCCGGGTTGACGAAAACGTAAAACGGATACCCGTAATGAAGGGTGATAGGGTTCTCTACCATTTCTATCTGGTGAAGTGCTTTGGTTATGTCGGGCGCCCATCTTAATTGTGGAGCCTGGGATTTGTGGGGGCTGTGTCACTTTTTGGGCGGGCGGAGAAAGAGGCTCAGCAAAGCCGAGGCGAAGAGCATACCGATGAAGATACTGAAGGAGAGATAATAGCTTTGGGTATAGTCGAAAAGGATACCGAAAAAGGCGGTCCGCCGGCGGAGAATAATGCTGGTAAGTAACGAGCCCATGCCGCGGATGGTTCCGAGGAGATGCGTCCGAAGTAGTTGGCCCAGATCATTTCCGCCAGGATGGAGGTTCCACCCATCCCGATACCGTATAGAAAAAAGCCGGCGTAGAGAGAAAGAACCGCCCCGGGTCCGACAGGGCCCATGAAATCCCACGGCCTGAATCAGAAACTTGGCCATGATGAGCTTGCCGAGATTCCGGCGCTCGGCGAGGAGTCCCCAAACCATGGGCGTGCTGAACTGCATGAACGCTATGGTGCTCATTACGAATGCCGCCACCATCGCTGGATGGCCCTGATCGCTTACAAAGGAGAAGACGTGAAGATTCAGCCCGGTCACCCCGACGTGCGCGACGCCGAAGGTGATGACGATAAGCCAGAAGGCTGGAGTGCGGAGTGCTTCGCGACGGCTCCAGACGACATCGTCGGTTGCGGTCCGACTGGTTGTCGGTGAACCTTTTTCTCTCATAGGTGCTCCGCTGTCATGTTGAAGGGGGATGTTCCGTCCGGCAGGAGCCCCATGTCTTCGGGGCGCCGGCGCATAAAGAGCAGGGCAGGGCCAACAACTAATCCCAAGGTAACCAGGCCGAAGACGGCCCAAGCTCCGCGCCATCCCGTGTGTAAGATGAGTGAGGCTGCCAGGAGCGGCATGCCGACTTTAGCCAGGCCGTGGCCCATGCCCGCCAGGGCGAGGGCGCGGCCGCGCATGCGGACGAACCAGCGCGAGATGGAAACGTTGACCACCATCGACCCCATGAGCGAGTCGCCCGGGCTGACCAGGAGCCAGCGGAAAAGTAGGAACTGCCAAAAATCCCGCGACTGACCGAGGAGCAGAAAACCCGCGCCGGAAATCAAACCGCCCGCGACCATGAGCCACCTTCCGCCATGCCGATCCAAAACCGTGCCAACTAGCGGCGCTGCCGCGGCGCCGATGAGGATCTCTCCCGAGCGGATCAGCGAAAAGACTCCGCGGGAGATTCCCAGGTCGCTCGAGAGTGGTTTGAGAAAGACGCTTAGCGTGCTCGAGATCGAGAAGGCAGAAGCGATGTGGGCGAGAAAGCCGACGGCGACGATAGTCCAGCCGTAGAAAAACTTTGACTCACTAGTTGCTTGCTCCGCGGTGGTGGAGAATCGCACTCTCTTCCTTGTATCAAGGATCGGATCGAGACTACAAGGCGGTGCGATTCACAATCTTATTTTGAGCGCCACAGTTTGACCGGAAATTTTTCAACAGTCTGTCTAAGCCCGCCCCGGGACCTCGTTCATTACTCGGTCAGTATCTTCTTCACTCTTTCGATAACCTCGGGCGGCTGATTCAGAATCTCATTCAGCAATGCCTGAAGGTCTTCCCCCGTGGACGGGTCGACATCCATCCGGCTCTTCTTCGCTTCCGCGAGCAGCTCGGGGTCTTTGATGGATTGGACGTACGCCTCGCGCAGCATTTTCACTCGATCCGCAGGCGTTCCGGGCGTCACCAGCATGAGCCGGCCGAACTCCGCGCCGCCGAGCAGCACGTGGGCGACACGGCGATTGGTTTCACTCGTCTTGTACTGGTCCATCAGTTCGTAAATCGTCGGCGCTTCGGGAGCCAGAGGGTCGCGCTTTTTTGCGGTCTGAACCAGATGGCGGTCGAACCCCTTCTTGTGCCAGCTGTCGAACGGTTCCCGGCCGTAGTGAGGGTTGATGGTGTTGCCGCGGCATTGAATCTCGCCTTTTTCCACGGCCAGATCAATTTCGTTACCGCCCGGATAGCCCATGACGGTGTTGATCTTGGCGCCAAAAGCAAGCTCAAGAACCCGGTCAAGCGACATAACCCGCGCTGGACACCCCGGCGGAGCCGCATTTGGGAGGCTCTTTGGCATTGATGATGTCGCCAATTGTCTTGTAGGGTGCATCGGCGCGCATATAGAGCAGCATGAAATTTTTCTCCTGAGAACCGATGACCGAAAACTTGCGCAGATCGAACCGGACCTCCTTGTGGCCCGATAGTTGTTCCAAATACGTGTTGCTGTTGGGCATGAGCAAGGTGAGGCCATCAGGCTTGGACAGGCTGTACACGTAGTTGGTCGCAACCAGGGACCCCGCTCCCGGCATGGTTTGTACGATCATGCTCGGATTGCCCGGAAGATATTTAGGGATGAACCGGGCCAGCAGCCGAGCCCAGCGGTCATAGAATCCGCCCGGGGAGGCGCCGACAATGATGCGAACCTGTTTTCCTTGGTAGAAGGGGGTCGAGTTGAGCGTGAAGAAATGCCTTGCTATCAAAAAACAAAAGGAGCAAAATTAAAGTGAAACTTGAGATGATGCCTCGTATTATCATATAGCCTCCAGAGTCTTGTTATCTCGCCGGCCAGGCACTTCAGCGCGCATTCTCGAACGTGCTTAGAGCTATTTTTGGGCGTAAGATCAAGAATTATTTTTGGCCCAGCTCAGCCATCACCTCATTGACGAAACGCAGATCCATATACTCGGCCGGCTTTCGCTTGGGCTTGGTATTTAAGGCGATGGCTTGCCACTGGGCCATCAATTCCACCCCTCTTTCGGTGGGCACCGGTACCAGGGCCTCTCGGATCATCTGGTAGGCGTCGAGGGCAGCATCGCGGCTCAAACCGAGGCGATTCGCCATTATTTGCAAGGCATCTTCGGGATTATCGCGGGTGTAAATCACGGACCGGGCGATGGCGCGAACCATCCGTTTCACCATCTGCGGATTCTCCTTGATGGTCTTGCTCGTGGCGGCCAGGCCGGTGAACGCCGTATCTTTGAAAACGTCGGCGAGACTGACGAGCCGTTTCATACCCGATTTCATCGCCAGGAAATCGGCGGGCGGCGCCAGCAAAGCAGCAGAGATGATCCCTTGTTTCATTGCGGCGATCTTCGGTTCGTTGCCGGGCAAACCGATGTATTCCACGTCTTTGTCAGGATTGATCTTGTTGAGATCCAACAAGGCTTTGGTGCCGGCGGCGGTTGATCCGCCAAAGGTGACACCGATTTTCCTTCCCTTGAGATCGGCGATCCTTTGGATATCCGGTGTCACCACCAGGGAAAAAGTCGGGCGACCCACCTGTTGTGCCAAAAGCATGATATCGGCGCCTTCCCACACCGCGGGCATTTGCGGCCCCACGGAAAAAATGAAATGGATCTGATTGGCAAGCAGTGCCTGCACCGCCGTCGAAGCGCCGCGTACGAAGACGAGCTCGAGATCCAAGCTCTCGCGCTTGTAGAATCCTTTTCTTGCGCCACCATCATCGGCAGAATCTGCACGCTGGGTGACGGAAACTGCTCCGCGCACCGGTTGGCTCTGCTCGATCCGCTGCAACGATGAAACACGCTAGCGAAATAATAAAGGCCAACCGCATAAGACTTTCCTTTCCTGCGAACTCCTCTGTGGAAGAAGGTTCCGACCGCATCTACCAGGCGGATCCTGATCCGTGCGCTTCGTGCGAAACCGGCGCGAGCACTTTGTAAGGATCGCCAAACCCGGACGCTACGTCGAGCACTTCCGGGTGATGCAGCAGGGAGCGATCGAGCATGCCATGGGTATCGACGACTAGACGATCGTCGATGTAGAGGCGTGCGTTAAAAACCGAACCGTCCATGTGCCTGAAGTTCGGGTGCTTGCGCGGGGTTCCGAGGCCGGCCCAGGGCATCTTGCTGATTAGCTCCCAATGCATCGGGTCGTCGATGCCATGCTGCGCCGAGGCTTTTGGGTGGTAGCCGAACATGATTTCGATCAGACGATTTGACTCGGGAACTTCTTTGAACAATCGCTTGCACTCTTCGCCGACTTCACCGCCGCCGTCGACCTCGGTAATGATGTTGTCCTTTACTTTCCAGCGCATCGGTTCGGTTAGCTTCCCCGCGACGCCTTGGACGCAGCTTAAATAAACTTCACCGTTCGACTGGCCGTCGCCATTGAACACGCCGCACCGGCCCCAGGGGAAATGGCAGCGGCCGGGAGGATCGCCGGCGCGGAACTGCATGCCGTACAGTCTTTTGCCGTCATACATCGCTGTCAGGTTGGTTCCCAACGAATCTTCTATGCGAACAACTTTTCCTGCGGCGACCACGTCGCGAACTTTCTCGGCTAATTTCCAAAGGACTTTGTTGGGAAACTTTGCGTAGTCACGGGCCAACAGTCCGGCATTGCCTTCGAAGTAAATATGGTAAGGTTTCATTCGCTGTTCGTGTAGCTGGGTGCCGCTTTCCTCTCGCTTGCGGCCCATGGCGCGATGCGCCGGCGTGAATGTGATGAACACCGGCCACACCCAGATGACCACATCCGACGCGTGCATGGCCTCTAAGACGGGCTGCGGCACACTGCCGTAACGCGCGATCGGTTCAGTGACGAGGGTCATCGGTTCCGCGCCGAAGAAGCGCAGACCGGCTGTGAGCGCTTCCATGGTGGTTTTGTCGCTGCGGGTGTCTGCCAACAGCAGTACTTGATCACCCTGGCGGAGATCGGCGGCTTCGATCATATTGCGGACGCCGATCATCATATCGGCGACTTGGTAGGTCGTACTCATGGTCTCTCCTTCATTGGTCTACGTGTAGCTGTTTATGCTTCTCTAGCTGAAAGCTCTTCTGGCAGCAATCGGTGGGTTCCGTTATCCGTGAAAACTTCCTCACCACGAAGAAGCTAGCGTGCCAGAGCCGCAACCAAGAAAATCGAAAGATCCTCCTCTTACATCTCCCCCGTCGCGGGAGAGAGAGAGGGCTTAGCGCCACTGTTGTACGAGCTCATGGCGATGCTACGGAGTCGGTGCCCATCCGGCCGTTTTTAGCTCGCGGTAAATTTTCTTGGCGATGCTGTAATCGAAGAACTTATTGACGTCCGCCGGTACAGGCACGCCGGTAAGCTCTGCCCGCATGGCGACGTCTTCCTTTAATACGTCGTCGGGCACCCAGCCCTCGGCGGTTAAAACCGGGCGCGTCGAATCGTAATCAAATCTCATTGAATTCACGCTTGCGCTGGGTGTACTTGCCGATAATCGGAATTGTCTGCTCCCGGTAGCGCCGCGCGTATTCTCGGCCTTTGATAACGCCGCGGAGGAAGCGTTCTACCAGATTCGGTTGGCGTGCCAACAAGCGATTGGGAACCGCCAAGCCGACGTAGGCGAAACGAATCTCTTTTTCCGTGTCGCCAAGCATGTGTCCCTTCGGCTGTTTGAGTTGGGCATAATCACCGGCACCCAACGGCATCGGCGTCGACTGTGCCCGTTTGCAGGGCAGCGAGGCGTGCCCCGCCAAAGCCTACTGCGATATAGACAACGGAATTGGCGTCTATGCCGTGCTTGCGCAGCAGCAGGCGCACCGACAACTCCTGAGTATCACCGCGGCTGGTGACGCCGACGCGCTTACCAATCAAATCCTTCAGGTTCTTGATCGCGGGTTGCGCGGACCATAGTTGATACCCCGGACGATCGATATTGGTGTAAACCACTTTGATCTCGGCGCCTCGCAGCATAGCGGTGAGAGCGGAGCCGGCCGAGGTACTGAAGTGAAGATCGCCGGCGATGAGCGCCTGGGTCGCGATGCCGCCGCCGGCCCGGATCATTTCCACCGAGAAACCCTCGTCTCGGTGATAGCCTTTTTCGATGGCGACGAATTCGTCCATGTAGCTGGCGGTGACCGCGGCCACGGAGAACCTGATTTTTCCTCCGCGTTTGCTGCGTGGACCATCTCTGCCGGCAACCAAGGGGTGCCGAATATGAGTGATAGTGGAAGTAGAACTCGGGATAAGAACATCACAATCAAGCAGGCTCGCGGCAAAGAATGACGACTAAGTTCGAAAACGGGCCACGTTACCGTAGTGCATCGGACGTTTTGCAATCGTTCCAATCTGGATGCGGTTGCCGAACGGATCGTAGCCATAGGCCGTAACGGGGTCCGGCTCATGCCATGGGATCAGATTCGGATCCGGCCCCAATAGGTTTCCTTGCGATCAAATCTTTTTAGTATCTCTGGATAACATTCTTCGCTGGAGCGTAAATCGATATGCGGCCCCTTGAAACATTGCGTGCTGCGCTGGGCTACTTGATCCACCTTGCGGAGAATTAGAATTGGCCTGATTTGGGGACGGCTCAACGTGAGCTGTTCCTTGCCCGGTACCTGGTCGGCTTCCACCAGGCCAAAAGTCTCTGTGTACCAGGCGCGCGCTTGATCGAGATCGGTCACTTCGATCCTGACATGGCTGATGCGTCGAAGCGGGATAGTGGCCTCTTGCGGCGCCTGCTCGGATGGCTGTTTGCGGATACAAAGCTCCACTGTGTTGCCATCGGGATCGAGTACGAACAAAGATTCCTTGATCGGGCTTGATCCCGGATAGTCGGCGAATCGGTCGCAACGCACATTCTGCCGCTCGGCGATGTCGGCGGCAGCCGAGAGATCATCGGCGGCGACTTCGAAGCCCCACACCACGCCTTCCAGGGGGCGGGCCGGTATCGACGACAGACGGAAATCCTGCAAGGCAAGGCCAAAGCCGGGATGATTCGCAACCGTGAAGAAAACGATCATCGGCACTTCGCGATTCAAACCGCGGGCGTTCAGGTTGGCGTGAAAACCGATCCGCGCGCCCATGAAGGTCGACCAAAAGCGGAATGCCCGGCCAAGATCGTTGGAGGGAAGAACTCCGTGGTCGATGCGCTCCAAACTGACAACTCTGTTTTCAATGGACATACGATGACTCCTCAATTGGCGTGTATATATCAGGTACGGAAGTCAAACAAGATGTGATTTGAGCAAACGCCGCTTGCGTTTTGCTGCCCCGAAAGGTTATGCAAACAGGATAACAAACGGCGCCGCGCGGTGAGAGCAAAGCGCTAGTGAAATTTAAATTTGAGTAACCAAGCATGGATATTGGACTTCTATTGCATACGCGTCAAATTGTCCGGCAGGAGGACGCGGCGAAAAGTTTCGAGCAACTCTGGTTGGATGCGGCTCAAGCGGAAGAGCTGGGCTTCGACCATATCTGGTTGGGCGACAGCGTTACGGTTTTGGACAAAGCTCGCGGCGATTGTCTGACCACGATGGCCGCCCTGGCGGCCCGCACGAATAAGATCAGAATCGGTGCGGTTCCGATGCTCCCGGCGTTAAGAAATCCGGTCTTGTTAGCTCATGCGCTTGCGACTCTGGACGTGATCTCGAAAGGCCGGATCATTCTTGGCGTCAGCGTCGGGCCCGTCAGGGATTACATCCAACGCCAATTCGCTGCTTGCGGCGTTCCGCCCCAGGAAAAAGCCGGACGTTTGAGTGAGTGCATTGAGATTATGCGCCGGCTTTGGAGCGAGACAACCATCAACTATGACGGGCGTTACTACAAATTAAGCGATGTCGGAATTTCTGCCTCACCCCGCGCAAAAGCCGGGGATACCCATCTGGATAGCCGCGGACCGAAACGAAAACGGTTTCAAGCGGGTAGCGCGTTTGGGAGACGGCTGGGTCACCTTGGCGCCGACACTGGAGAGATTTGCCGCGGCACGGCACAAGATCGATCAGTATGCCCAGGAGCACGGCCGTGCCGGCAAATGCCGGCCCACCGCGTTATTTGTGGCTTTCAATATTCAAACCGATGGCGACCGCGCGAGAGACGAAGGTTGGCAGTGGATGGAACGTTTCTTCGCAGCAGCCCAAAGAAAAGCTCGGCCACTTCTTTGTTCTTTTCGGCACGCCGCAGGAATGCGCGTCTCTATTGAAAGGTTACGCGGATGCGGGGCTGACCGCGATCATCGCCCGGATCGCGTCGAATGACGTGCCCGCTCAGGCTCGTTTCTTGTTGAACGAAATCAAACCCCAATTGGCCTAATCACTATGGAACGACTGCGTCTCAGTTTATCCTGCAACGAATACGACCGAACACGCTTCTTGGTGGACGGCACAGTGCAAGCCGAAGGTATCGATCTAAACGTCGTCTCGTTGCCTTCGGAAGAGCGCCACAGACGGTTCTCTCGGAGTCTGGAATTCGACGTGTGCGAGCTCCAGATGGGCGTCTTTCTCGGTTGGATGGCCCGAGGCGCGCCGTTCACCGCGATCCCGGTGTTTCCGCACCGTAAGTTTTGCCACGGCAACGTGCTGCTCAACACCGCCAGCGGTATTCATAGACCCGAGGATCTTGCCGGCAAGATTATCGGCATGCGGGCGCACTTCAATCCGGTATCGCTCTGGATGCGCGGCGTGCTTCAGGAGGAATACGGCGTTGCGGTGCGATCGCTCAAGATTCGGACGAATCAGCAGGAACAAGTGCCGGGCTGGCAACCGCCGGATTGGATGGAGATTGAGCGTCTGCCGAAGGGGCAAAAAGTCGAAGATGGATTGATGCGCGGTGAAATCGACGCCTGCATGCTCCCAGAAATAAATCCGAAGCTCGCCCGCCATACGCCCGGAGTGCAGCGCTTGTGGCCCAATTTTCGCGAAGTGGAAAAAGACTATTATTTGCGTGCCAAGATCTTTCCGATTCGCCACGTTGTCGTTGTGAAGAATTCGATCCTGGAACGCCATCCATGGGCCGGCGCGAAGTCTGGTCGAAGCTTTTACCAAAGCCAAGGAGCTGGGTATCAAACATGTGAGCGACACGCGGCGCTCTTTTCTGGCCTGGTATGGCGCAGAACTGGAAGAGGAAAGGGATCTCTTTGGCGAAGATGCTTGGCCCTACAACATTAAAGATAACCGGGCCGTTCTGGAAACCATGGCGCGCTATGCAGAGATGGTTGGGATAACGGACCGCAAGCTTGAAATCAAAGAGCTGTTCGCCGAGAGCACGTTGGCCGGCGAGGTTGTATGATTGACAGGGCAACCCTCGGCTCCAATCTGAGGGTTCTTGATACGTAGACTAGAAGTCGAGTTCGTTTCCGTCGTCATTCCCGCGCAGGCGGGAATCTAGGCTTCCCGTGGTTTAGCCGAGAAAGAACCTGGATGCCCGCTTTCACGGGCATGACGCACCCTCATTTCGCCTGAAGGCGAGGGATCTCAATCATCCTCGACAAGGACACTAAGAAACCAGAGGCTATTTGTTTTCCTCCGCACCCGCACGAGCCCACTCCGGGCGATAACGGTCATCGGTGACGCCGGCGACGGTGTAACCGCCATCGACGTAGAGGATCGTTCCGGTTATGTAACTGGCGCCGTCGGAAGCAAGGAAGACGCAGGGCTCGACCATATCTTCCGGCGTCTCGGTTCGGCCCAGCGGCAGCCGGCGGACGCGCTCGAGAACGCCGGCGTTGTAGGGCTTCCGTGCCGTGTTGCCCCGTGCTACCGCATTCACGTTGATGCCGTAAAATCCCAGCGCATGCGCGGCGGCGCGGGTAAGGCCGTTGACCGCGCCGCGATCCGCTGTCCATGAGGCCGCCTGGCCGGGGCCCAGCACGCCGACGATGGAACTTAGATTGATGATTTTACCGTAGCGCTGTTTCACCATCTGCCGGGCGGCCGCTTGACAGGTGAGAAAGTAACTCTTCACGCCGCGGCTTAACGAATCGTCAAAGTCTTCTTCCTTGAAATTCAAAAATTCTTGGTTGTGGGAAGCCATGGTGGTGTTGACGAGGATGTCGATGCGCCCGAACGCAGCGACAACTTGCTCAACCATCGAGTCGACTTCCGCACGCTTGCGCAGATCGACGGCGAGCGCCAACGTTCGCCGCCCCTGCTGCCGCACTTTTTCCGCGGCAAGGTCGGCATCGCTCTGTTTGAAATCCACACAAGCGACGTCGCAACCCTCGGCGGCAAATCCGGGCACGATGGCGGAGCCAAATTCGCCGTTGCAGCCCGTGACGATAGCTATTTTTCCTTGAAGTTTCATGGTCTCATCGAGCCGGTCCAGCCGGTTGCTTTTAGCTGGGCGTAGTTTTTTTGGTAATGCTGTAATCGAACACGGCCGATATGTTAGGTGGATTGGCGGCTTTAGTCAGCTCGGCGCGGGTCGAGACTTCCTCTCTTAGAATATCATCCGGCAACGACCCGTCTTCGGTCATGCTCGCTTTGGTCACTTCGTAATCGACCTTGATGGCTTCCAGAGGAGAAGGATCGCGCTTGCTGATGAGCGCGATGGTCTCGTCTCGGTAGCGCCGGGCGAACTCCCGGCCCTTCGCCAGCCCGCGCAGAAATCGTTCGACAAGTTGCGGATTATCGGCCAAAAGCTTGCTGGACACGGCAACGCCATTCCAAACCAATTGGATCTCCTTGCCTAAATCAGCAAGCACGATGTGTTTTTGGTCTTTCAAAACAACCATGTCGCGGGGCACCAATGGGGCGGCGTCGATGGCGCCGGAACGTAGCGCCGGAAAACGGACTTCGTTTCTCCCAACGGCGATAAAAAGCACGGACGACGGGTTGACGCCCATTTTCTTGAGATAGAGAATCGTCGATAGATGGCCGGTATCGCCAAAACTATTGATCGCGATTTTTTCCGACCAATTCTTTCGCTGAAGTGATATCCGGTTTTATCGAAACCAGCGTATAGCTCGGCCGCGAGAGATTCGTATAGACGATTTTTACCGGCCCGCCGCGCACCGCGGCGCTGACCGCCGAACTTGCCGAGCTGCTGAATTGAAACTGCCCCGACAATAGACCTGGAGTCGCGACGCCGCCCGGAGCGCGGATGACTTCGATATTCAACCCGTCTTCGCGAAAGTAGCCTTTGTCCATCGCGCAAATATGGTCCATGTAAGCGGCGCTGAGGGTCGCATAAGATACTCGAATGCTGTCCGCTGCGGGGGCGGAGGATCCAATGGCCAGAAGCAGAACGAGATAGAACCAGGTGCGACTTCTAACCACCGCTTTGAAAAAATTTCTATCCATCTGAGAACGAGCACTTTACGAGATCGACTGTCCCGCCTGTCTGGCCCGTTCGACGTATTCATCGGCCAAGCGCACTGGCTTTCTGGTATAGAGAATAATCCGGATCGTTGCCATGTCGCCGATATTGCGGTGTGAGGTTCCTGGAGGAATCAACAGGAAGTCGCCGGTATCGAGCATATATTCTCCCTGGTTGGTAAGTGTCGCGCGGCGGCCGGACAGTTGAAACGCAACTTCGTCCTGTCCGAATCCCCGATGATAAATTCTTTGGGCATCCGAACGGTGCGTGGTTTCGATCATGATATCGGCATTTTCCACCAGCTCGAAATGCTTGCCGCCCGACCCGCCTTCTTCCACTTTATCGAGCACCGTCGTCGGCTTCAGCAATGTGCACTGCTTATTCGGTACGACGCTCTCCTTGAGGGGATACGTTTGGGCGATCTGCACCGGACTCCTAGTATATACAATCAGTCTTGTCGTTGGGCCATCGCCGCTATTTTCATGGCTTATATTCGAAGGTACGACGAGAACGTCACCTTCGGCTAGCTCAAAATCCCCTTCGGATGTCCTGGTCACGCGTTTATTCTGGACTTGAATCTGAGTTTCACAAAATCCCGCCGGCCTGCGTCCGTCCGTGCCTTTTGACGAGCGGCAATGCATCAACTCAATCCGCACATCATCGTTGATGAAGATGGGGATCTGTTTAGTGTCGCCGTCGCCGGGAAGATCCTTGGCCAGTAAATCCAGCGGCGCGATCAGTTGGCAGGGCCGGTCGAACTTATCTTTGCAGCCGATAATATCGACTTCTTCGTCGACTTCCTTCCACACCCGTTCGGTTTTTGGCCCGATATTGCCGATGAACGATAGCGTGTTTACTTCCTTGAATTTGGTTCCCATGTAACTGCCCTCCTTGGAAATTTTGGGTTTACTTGTTTTGGGGCGGAACTTCGAATTTACCCCAAGTCCGGGCCCACGTTGGGCGGAAACTGTCCTCGGTTACGGCGGCATTGGCATAGCCGGCATCGACGTAGAGACTCTCGCCGGCGACAAAATTCGAATCGTCGGTGGCCAAAAAGATCGCCGCGCCGACCAGGTCTTCGGGTTTACCTAGTCGGCCCAAGGGAATACGCGCCGCAGGCGCTCTCCGCTTCCGCGGCAGTTCCGGAAAAATTATCCATGGGTCCGCAGACCAGAGAGTTCACGTTGACGCGATAATATCCCAGGGCCTGGGCGATGGCCCGGGTCATGGACTCGATGCTCGAATAGGCCGCGCTGTTCCCGGTTGATTCGCCTGATGCGATCCGGGCATCGGTGGTCGCAAGATTGATGATCTTGCCGGAACGCTGTCCGGCCATCTGCCGTCCCACAGCCTGGCAAGTAAGAAAGTAGGCTTTGGGCCCGCGATCGATGCATTCATTGAATGCTTCTTCGGTAAAATTTAAGAAATCACTTTCATAGGTTAAAGCCGAACAGTTGAGCAGCACGTCGATGCGCCCGAACTCGGCAACGGTGCGCCTGACGACTTCCTCGACCTGAGATTTTTTTCGTGATATCGAACTGCAGGGGCAGAGCGAGCCGGCCGAGAGAGCGAACTTCGGCTGCGATCTGTTCCGCTTTACTTCCGTCTGCATCGACGACGACGCAATTTGCACCTTCGCCGGCGAATCCCATTGGCGATTGCACGGGTGCATGGGTGTTGCGCGCTGGTTATTAAGACGATTTTATCTCTTAGCCTCATCCAACGATCTCAAGCGGCCCGATGCGCCGACAAACAGTCTCTAACAAAAAGGTGAATCTGAGTGTCAAATCAACGGCCCCTGAAGCCGACACGACAGTGAGCGATCATTTATCGAGTAATCGTTTCATGCGCTCGACGACGTCTGCGGGTTGGGCTATGACTTCGCGGGCTAGCACTTCTAGCTCCTCACCGCCGACCGGGTCGATATCCAATTTACGTTCTTTGGCTTGGGCTTGAAAATCCGGGTCGGTCAAGGTCTTTCTAAATGCACCCTGAAGAGTTTTCGCGCGGTCCGGTGGCAGGCCCGGTGAGGTAACGTAGGGGCGGCCAAACGCCCCTACCGCGAGTATGATCGTTGCGAGGCGTCTCCCCGCCTCGGGCGTCTTATGTTCATTCATGAGCTCCCAGATGGTCGGAACATCAGGCAACTTCGAGTCGCGCTTTTGCCGGTTTGTATCAACACGCGGACAAAACCATTCTTCGACCAGCTGATCAGCGGTTCGCGTCCGAACAAAGTTTCTAGCGAAATGCCGCGACAATGGATCTCTTCTCGCTCTACGGCCAAGTCGACTTCAGGGCCATCCTTGTAGCCGGTGAGGGTATTAAACTTCGCGCCGAGGGTTTCCTCCAAGAGGTTTCCGAGTAAGTAGCCCGTCGAAGCCGTTCCGCTGGCGCCGCATCTCGGTGGAACGGTTGCTTGACGCACGTCGTGAATCGTTTTGTAGGGAGTGTTGGCGCGCATGTAGATAATCTGTTCGACCTGGGTCGGAGTGCCGAGCCAAGTAAACTTTGGCCAATCGAACTGAACTTCCTTTCTCCCCACGAGCTGATCGAAATAAAGCCCCGCTCGAACGCCACCGAGGGTGAGCCCATCGGGCTTGGCGACTTTGTAGACGTAATTGGCGGCAACCATAGCGCCGGCGCCGGGCATGTTCTGGACGACGATATTCGGATTGCCGGGAATATACTTGCCGAGGAAGCGGGCGATCATCCGCGTCCACGCATCATCGACACTCACCCGCGCCGTAGCCGGCGATAATCCTCAGTGTCTTGTCTTGATAGAACGGCGCTTGGGCCAGCGCGTTGACGGGTGAAACAAAGGCGAGAGCGAGCCATAAGAAGATTCTGTTCATGGGAACCCTCCCCTGTGCGTTGCTTCGTTGGCGCCGATCATATCCAGTTTGCCACGAAGCATACAAGAGAGAACGTCGTTCCCATCCATGCGAGTCGCTTTAAATTGATTGACAGCTCGTGGCCGTCTTGATATCCCGCCTTTGGAGGACAGATATGGCTCAACAGGAAATTGCGTTGATTGTGGGTGCCGGTCCGGGGCTCAGCGCGTCGCTTGGAAGATTGTTTAACAAAGAAGGCATGAAGGTGGCTCTTGCCGCGCGCGAGACGAAGAAACTGGACGGCTTGGTCAAAGAGACCGGCGGTCGTGCTTATGCGTGCGATGCGAGCATCCCAAAGGATGTAGAAAACTTATTCGCCTCGGTTGGCAAAGACATTGGCGACCCCAATGTGGTTGTCTATAACGCGAGCGGCCGGGTGCGTGGTCCGATCACCGAATTAGATCCCGAGGCGGTGCGCAAAACGATCATGATCACATGTTACGGCGGATTCCTTGTCGGACAGGCGGCCGCGAAACGGATGCTCAAAGCCGGCAGCGGAACGATACTTTTCACCGGAGCTTCCGCGAGCGTCAAAGGATATGCAAACTCCGCGGCCTTTGCCATGGGCAAGTTGGGTTTGACCGGACTCGTCCAAAGCATGGCGCGCGAGCTGCAGCCACAGAATATCCATGTCGCTCAGGTGGTGATCGACGGCGGCATATGTGACCCGGCTCGCCCCGAGCGCGCCACGTCGCGCGGTCCCGATGGCTGCCTCGACCCCGACGCGATTGCGCAAACGTATCTCCAACTTCACCGGCAGCATCGCAGTACTTGGGCATCGCACATTGAATTGCGGCCGTGGGCGGAGAAGTTCTAGCCTCAAAAATTTCGGGAGATTGATACTTTCTCCCGTCGCTTCTCCGGGCTCGCCCCTGGTCACACAGTGTACGGCTCGAACTCGATCCTCGATTAACGTCGGACCAGGAAAACACTCCATGGTCTCGGTTTTTCCTGGGGATGGTTCTATGTCGCTTAGATTTCTAGAGTAGAAAGCCCACCTTTCCTGAAGTCTCCCGCCAAACCTTTGATCACATCGAAAGTTTGCCCGAGCCTGATGATGTAACGTTGGCCTGACGAGTCTAAACATTTTATTGACACCACTTAACGTGGTGAATATAAGTGGCTCTGGTAAATGTTAACAAAGTTGTCGCGAAGTCACGTCAAGGAATTCGGCGAAGCATCCGCGGCTACCGCAGCAACCGTGGATACGCTCTGAGTGTAGGACAAGGTGAGGCAGCATCTCATGCGTACGCGCAGTACGACATTAGATCGACGCCAGTTCTTGCGTCAAAGCGCCACCCTAGGGTTGGGAGCTCTGATCGCCCCATCCGTCGCCCGGATGGGTTGGGCGGCCTCCAATGATCGGGTGGTCATCTATCAAGGAGTGGGCCTGGATTCGTTGCATCCCTACGGCTATAGCGGCGGTGGCATCGGTGGTATTTGGCGGCACCTCATAGAGCCCCTGATCCAGATGGACTACGGACGCAACGAATATGTCGGCGTGCTGGCCGAGTCCTGGGAGTTTCAGGGGAGGAAGTGGGTTTTTCACCTGAGGAAAGGCATTCGCTTTCACAACGGTTCCCCTTTTACGTCGAAGGACGTCGCCTTTTCCATCGACAGATTGAAAAACGATAAGAGAAGTATGCAGGGATCGAACGTTGACAACGTCGAAGTCGAGACCCCGGATGACCATACCGTCGTCCTCATGACCAAGAATCCGAATGCCCTTCTGCTCGCCCGGCTCGAGACCCGTTACATTATCTGCAAGGATGCCGGCGATCAGCTGGACAACTACACAATCGGCACCGGCCCATATAAATTTGTCAGTTGGCAACGGGGCGGCAATTTGGTGCTAACGCGCAATGACGATTATTGGGGAACGAAGGCTCAAATCAAGGAAGTGATTCTTAAAGGAGTAAAGGAGGAAGCGGCCCGGGTTGCAGGATTGCTGGCGGGTCAGGCGGACGTTATCAGCAATCTCCCGATTGAAGACATCGAACGCGTCAGCAAGCACCCGCGCAATCGGGTAGAAAAAGTGGTTGGGTTTCGGATGTATTTCTTGGGGATGAACGTGACCTTCAAGCCCTTCGACAATAAGCTCGTGCGCCAGGCAATCAACTATGCGCTCGATCCCTATGTAATGTTGAAGCATATCTACGACGGTAACGGCGCCGTTGTGAACGGTCCCTTGGGCTCGAATTGGGTCGGCTACGACCCTAAAATAAAGCGCTATCCTTACGATCCGAACAAGGCCCGGGAGCTGCTCGGCAAAGCAGGTTATCCCAACGGTCTTGAGCTCAAGCTTCATTTTGCCCCTGACCGCCATCTCAAAGGCAAAGAGGTTTGCGAAGTCATCGCCAATCAGCTGGGAAAAGTCGGCATCAAAGTGGAGCTGGTCTCCCAGGAGTACGCCGTCTATTGGGGCAAAGAAGGCGTCAATGGCGGCAAGCTGCCATTTTATTACGCCGGCAGTAACGGCAGCGATGCGGACACCTATTTCGATCAGTATTTCCGCACCGGCACCTCTAAGCGAATCGGTTACAACAACCCCGAGTTCGACAAGCTCATCGAAGAGGAGCAAAGAACCGGCGATCACAAAAAGCGCGTCGCTATACTGCAGCAGGCGGGGCGCCTACTCATGGAGGACGTTCCTTTCGCGCCGCTTTATACGCTGGCGGAGATCTACGGATTGGCCAGAACCGTGATCTGGAAAGGAACTCCCGACAATAAGATTCTGGCGGCAGAAATGAAAATTAAATCTTGAGAATAACCTCAGCGTCAGCCTGAGATCACCCAATGGCGGAAAAATTCAGTACCCAGTTAAGACGTCGCGGAGAGCGGATTTGGCGAGCGATTGAGGGTCATTCGTTCCTGCGTGAGCTGCACGCCGGGACTTTGCCGATGAATCGGTTCACTTATTTCATCCTGCAAGACTATGTCTACTTGCTGGACTTTGCTCAAGTCCTCTGTCAGGGCGGGGCCAAATCGCCGGATCTCGAAACGTTAGAATTGTTTGCCCGTCACGCGCTCGGCGCGGTCGAAGTGGAGCGTAGTTTCCACACCAGCTTCGGAAAGAGTCTCGGATTGTCACGCCAACAGCTGGATGGGGTGCCCAAGGGTCCGATTACGCAGGCATACATTAGCCATCTACAGTCGGTGGCGCGCAGCGGGACCCTGGGGAGTTGGTCGCCGCAGTTCTTCCTTGTTACTGGATTTATGGAGAGGTGGGACGTCGCCTCTACAGAAAGCGCCCCAACAAGCCGAAAATTTATCGGCAGTGGATCGAGACTTATGCATCCGAATCGTTTTGGCAGCCGGTGCGGGAGCAGATTCAATTAATGGACAAACTCGGGGCGGCGGCCAACAGCAGTGAGAAGAAGCGCATGGCTGAGTATTTCATGCTGAGCAGCCGCTACGAGTTTATGTTCTGGGAGCAAGCCTATCGGTTGGAGAGTTGGCCGGTATAGCAGCCTAAGATGCTTCGTAGCCCCGACTCTCTAAGTTCAAAGGGCTCAAACAGTTCAAGTCGTTTTTAATGCCGTATTGATCCAAGACCGTGGCGGCCGCGGCGTTGTCGGCGCTGCCAATCCGGCTGACGCTGAATTTCTTCCCTTTCAATGTCCTCCTGAAACTGGATTCACTGATGAAAAACAGCGAGTCAAACTTCCTCTCTCGCATATTCACAGCGTGGACAGATTTGTGGTGAGGCCCCTGCTAACACCGGCCAGCCGCACTCACTGCAACTCACCACAGGCTCTCCCAGCATCCCTCGAACCATTGAGCCGCAGCGCCTTCCGCCGCAGGGACCGGTCCCGACTCCGGTGCGTTTGCTTACTTGCTCAAAAGTCTTAGCGCCGGCTTGGATCGCTTTGAGCACGGTACCTTTGCGGATCTTGTTGCACAGGCAGGCCGGTTTGAGGTTCTCGATGACTGCCTGCTCTCTGGCCTTTTGTTCTAACTCGTCGATGGCGAGGTACCTTCCTTTGCTGCGAATTCCTCAGTAGTGTAGCACAATTTTGCTGGAAGCTAATTACTAGTGCCGACGACCAGGGAGGAGGTGAGGGGAGGGGGTAGATCGATTTGTCGCACCTGCGATAAACCGGCTCGTTCCATCCAGCTTCTGATTTCGTTGAAGCTATAACAGCGGCCTGATTCGGTCGTGAGCAGCATTAGCAAGCTAAAGATGGCGCCCACAGGCGGGATCGTACGGCTATCGTCGAGGATGTGATCTTTAATGACAATTTGCCCGCCGGGTTTAAGGTTAGATACAAGTTTGCATACCAGCGAGCGGTTATTTTCAAAGCTTTCGCCATGGATAATGTTGGACAGAAAAATGAGGTCGTAGCTTCCCGGGAAGGGATCCATCCGGTAGTCGCCGGAGATGAGCCGGATTCGTTCTGCCATGCCTGCTTCCCGAACATATCTTTCGGTGATCGTGAGGGTGCCGGGTAGATCGAAGATCGTGGCGCGAAGCTTGGGGAAGCCGCTTGCAGAGCGCGATCGAATAGGTTGCCGGGCCCGAGCCGACGTCAAGCAGCTCGGCAATGCCGCTCCAATCGATAGCGTTCGCCGTCACTTCCGCGTCGCCCCGGGCATTGACCAAAGAGTCCATCGCGGCGATGAAAATCTCGGTTTCCGCCGGATCGTCCTGGTACATGTTCGGGAGGCGAACCGGTTGGCCGGAGCGAATCGCCTCGGGAAGTTTCTCCCAGCAACTCCAGAGCAACGATTCGAATCGGATCATGCCGCCGACATATTGCGGTGAGCTTTTGAGCAGATATTTCGCTGCGGTTTCTGTCAGAGAAAAAGTCGCGTCTTGTTTGTGTAGCAACTCCAAGGACGCTAGCGCGTTTAGCAGCAGTTCCGCTGCCTCCGGCTCGAGCTCGAGTCGATTCGCCACCGCTTCGGCGGCGGCTGCGGAATTTTCCAGAACATCGAAAATCGCCAATTCAACTGCCGCCTGGATCAGTCGCGCTTCGACGTGACCGCCGGCCAATCGCATGAGTTCCGTGAAATTCATCGGGCTGATTCGTTAGAGCCGTTCGATGATGCGGTAGCTCCGGCTCTTGGGTTTAAGCGGGGCGACGATGCCGTTTTTACCATCGAGCGAATCTCCCGATAGGCGGCGTCGCGGTCGACTTCGGCGATGCGTTCATATTCGGCGGTGGAGAAGGTTTTGCCGTGACAGAAGGCGTAGACCGAGGAGCCGACGTTGGCGAAAGTTGATCTGAGCCGCAGGAAATTGGTTGAGCCAGCGCAGGGTGTCTTCGTCATACACGGGAGTGTTGCGCAAAGTGACAGTGAAAAGAAATCCTTCGGCGGAAAATTCCGGAGGGCGGAGACCATGGTGCTCCATCTCCTGGAAAATCCTCGGTATGCCTTCGCCCATTTCCTTCAGATAACCGAGATCCGCCAGCACACGTACGATCAGCGGGTTGCGAGAAAAGTGGATGCTCCGGTGCTGACGCAATTGTTCGAGGCTTACGGGCGGAGGCGGAAGACCGGGGCTGCGCACTTCAATCCGATCATCAAACATCCAGATCTCGATGGCGGCGCCCGTGATAGCATAATCCCGGTGCGCGACCGCATTGACCAAAGCTTCCTGCCAAGCAAAAGTGGGATACTCGAGTCGCTCTCGGAAAAACAGGTCGTGGAGCACTGTCCGCTCCCGGACGTGTTCTTTGATCCGACCCACAGCTTCATCAATGAGGCGCGCGAGGGGGCTTCGAAGCGAATGCGCTTAACCACATTCAGAGACGTGCCGTGCTGCCTTTCGGTGCCTTCATATTTAACGAAGTCGATGCCGCAGCGAGGGTGCCAAAAGTGGGATCTTTAGCGAACAGAAGCAGACCGGCCATGTTGGGAGTCGGTTGACGGCGAGACGTATCGACCAGATGATAGGAATGAGCAAGAACATTCTCCGGCGGCCTGGCGTCCTCAACTCGCGCTGTCAAGTCTGCAACAGCAGTCTGATCCAGATCCTCCCACCCCGCGTTCAACGGTTGCTGCCTTTCGTAAAGCACGCTTCGCTTGGCTTCTCTGAGAGTCTGAATTTGTTCCGCGGGAAGCGACGGTGTCTCAGTCGCGATACGATAAAACGAGCGTCCACCTGTGACACGATAGACTTCAAGGGCGGAAGCCACTTCGAATTTGATGAGCAGAAGATTGCCGAGTCGAATTTTTGCTGATGCCAGGCTGAGTGGGGGAGTGAGAAGGGTCTGAGGGGCCTGGATTAAACTTTGGACTTCGTTGGGTTCGTGAGGAATACCCGTGACGCTGCGGTCGGGTTCGACACCGACCAAAAGCGTTCCGCCGTCGGCATTGGCCATGCCGGAGAGAACGCGGACTATCTCGCGGGCGAGCTCTTCATCTCTTTTCTTCTGGGTTCCGCCTCGCCGATACTCGTAGGCGCTTAGGAATTCGAGAAATTGTCCACGCTCCTGCTTGAGAAGGATTCCGATTTCTTCAGCATGCATGGCACCGGCTCGTTGGAGTTCGAGTGACTAGATTCAGCTAGAAGGACAAGGATGTTGATCCTCTTCAATGGGTTGCGCCGTTGAGCCTGACGATCTCCAGCACCACCTGCGCGGAAAGATAGAGATCTTTGAGATCCAACCATTCGTGGACCGTATGGATTTCTCGCATGCCGGTGGATAAGTTGGCGACCTCCAGCCCTTTTGGTTCAGCACGTTGGCATCGCAGCCGCCTCCGGTGGCGAGGGTCTTCAATTCGAGATGGAGGTTCTTGGCTGCTGCTCTGCACAAGTCTTACGATCGCCGAGTCGTCAGGAACGTCCATGCGGTCGTAGTCGCGATCGATCTTTGCTTCGACACTAGCCTGAAAACGCTTGCCGTCCAGCTCCAACACGTGCTGGCGGGCCGCCTGACGGAGACATTCCAACATATGCTGCGTCTGGCGCTCCAGTTTTTCCTCGCTGTGACTTCTTGCTCCGCCGCGGAGCACCACCGAGTTCGGGACGATGTTGACGGCCATGCCACCCTCGATGACACCGATATTGGCCGTGGTCTCGTGGTCGATTCGGCCGAGACTGCATCGCAGCGATCCCTTCAGCGGCGACTTTGATCGCGTTGATTCCCTTCTCCGGGCAAACGCCGGCATGGGCTTCAAGCCGCGGACGTGGAACTCCATTCGATTGGCGGCCGGAGCCTCGGTGAATAAGAAACCAACCGAGTCGCTGTCCAGCACTAAGCCGGTACGGGCGCGCAAACGGCTTACGTCGAGACATTTGGCACCGATGAGACCGGCTTCCTCGCAGATGGTAAAGACGACGTCGACGTCACTGCAGGGAATCTGATTTTCCTTAACCACGCGTAATGCTTCGCAAATGATGGCAATGCCGCTCTTGTCGTCACCGCCCAAAACGGTCCGGCCGTCGGTGCGTAAAATATCACCGTCGAGCACGGGAACGATCCCTTCACCCGGAACGACGGTGTCCATATGAGCAGAAAGGAGAAGGGAGCAGTCCCCGAGACCGTTCCGGGAAAGTGAGCGATGACATTGCCGGTATCCCCGCCGACCTTTTCTCCGGCGTCATCGATCCAAACTTCCGCGCCCAAGACTTTCCATCTCTCGTTGGAGACGGAGGGCGACGTTGCGCTCCTTGCGGGAGAGACTGTCGATCTTGATGAAGCTCAATGAGGAGGTTCTTGAGTCGGTTTTGATTGATCAAAAGGCTGACCTCCAAACTTGATCCGGGAGCTGGTCCGTGAAAAGCAAATCCTAAACCGAGCTTTCCAGCTTTCGTAACTCTGCCACAGTTCATGGGGCAATGCCAACTATTTCATTGCCGGTTCCGTGGTGTGGAAGATGCGACTCGTGCCAAAGTTGGATTCAGGATTCCGAAGCCGCAGTCGTTTAGAAGCTTTGCCGGATTATAAAATTGCTCAATAAAAGCAGGCGAGCAGTTTCGCTCCACCACGAACGGGAATCTACCTATGCAGTTCATGCTTAGTGCGGGATCTACGGATTCTCTGCGCGCCGTCAAGCGTGTGCGTTGCCGTACCGTAGAAAACTTCGGCGGCTTCCATCAGCGTTTCAGACAACGTGGGGTGCGGATGGACGGAATCGGCGATATCTCCTAGCGGTAGCTCCCATTTCAACTGCGAGAACACCTTCGGCGATGAGTTCTCCGGCGTTGACGCCGGTTATGCCCACTCCGAGGATTCTTTCGGTATCGGGCTCGATAATTAATTTCGTCAGTCCATCCGTTCGATCCAAAGTCAGGGCTCTGCCGGAAGCTCCCCATAAGAACTTGGCGACCTTAATATCAATGTTTTTTGTTTGGCCTCTGTCTCCGTGAGGCCGCACCAGGCGACTTCAGGGCGGGTGTAAATGACTGCCGGGATGACGATGTTTTCGAAGGCGCTGGGTTCGCCCAACATTGCTTCGACAGCGATCCGCGCTTCTTTCGACGCGCGGTGGGCGAGCAAGGCTCCGCCGTTGACGTCACCGATGGCGTAGATATCAGGATCGTCGGTCTGCTGCTGAGGATTACACTGGATAAAACCTTTGTCGTCTTTCGTGACCCGGGTGTTTTCAAGCCAAGTCCGCATAGTTCGGAGCACGGCCGACGCTGACCAAGACTCGGTCGTAGAGCTCTTCCGTTGCTGTTTGTCGATTTCCATGGTGACTTTGATTTGCTTGCCGGCAGTAGCCATTTTTAGCACTTTAGTGTTGACGCGGATTTCCTTGAACGCCTTTTGGGCAGCGCGACTGACGGGCCGCACCAGGTCGGGATCTACTCCCGTCAATATGGAAGGCATGGCTTCGAGGACAACTACATGGCTGCCGAGGTCGGCATAGACGGTACCCAATTCCATGCCGATGTAGCCGCCGCCTACCACGAGGAGATCGTTGGGAATATCCTGGACATCCAGTGCTTCGGTGGAAGTCATGATTCTCTTGTTGCCGAGATCGAAAGCGGACGGCATTGCCGGTTTTGAGCCAACGGCGATAATCGCTTTCTCGTAGCTGACGAATTTTTGTCCTTCGGTAGTTTCGACGCGAAGAGTGCGCGAATTTTCGAAGTGACCTCTACCGTGAATCACTTGGACGCCGCGTTTTTGGGCCAGACCTTTGATTCCTTGACCCAGCCTCTCCAGGATCGATTCCTTCCAAGCGCGCAGTTTATCGAGTTCGATTTTAGGTTCGCCGATTTCGATGCCCCGCGCCGCAGAATCCTTTGCTTCGCGGATAATTTCCGTGGCGTGCAGCAATGCCTTGGAGGGAATGCATCCGCTGTTGAGACAAATTCCGCCAAGCCGTGGATTTTGCTCCACCAAGGTTACCTTTTTGCCCCTGTCGGCGGCATAAAAGGCGGCGGTATAGCCACCGGGCCCGGCGCCAAGGACGACAATCTCGGTTTTAATGGGTTCCATGTTTCCTTTACTTGAGTTTGACTTGGGCTTCAGGGAAGTCTTCCAAGCCGGTGATAATCTCCTTCAAAAGCGCACGGCGTCGGCGCCGTCGAGCACGCGGTGATCGTACGCCAGACAAAGGGGGAGCATGGTGCGAATCGCAATTTTTTCCTCGACCACGACGGGCTTTGGTTGGCGCTTGGCCGACGCCTAAAATCGCCACCTGAGGAGCGTAGATAATCGGCGTGAAATGACCGCTGCCGATGCTTCCCTGATTGGAGATCGTGAACGTGCCGCCTTGAAGCTCTTCCAGAGATACTTTCCGCTGCCGGGTTTTTCGGTTAGTTCGTGCAGCTCTTGGGAAAGTTCGAAGAGGTTTTTGTCCACATCGCGCAGAACCGGTACGATAAGCCCGCCTTCGGTGTCGACGGCGACACCGATATGGTAATAATCCTTGTAGATAATCGCGTTATTGGCTTCGTCAATACTGGCATTGGCGCGGGGATGTTTTTTAGGCCATTCGCAATGACTTTGAGAAGAAAGGCGGTCAACGTTAACCGGGATCCCTTTTTTCAAAGGTCGCGGTGTATTTCTTACGGACCGCTAGGAGATCCGTAATATCGGCATCGTCAAATTGATTGATTTTGGGAACGGTCGTCCAAGACTCAACCATCCGGCGGCTAACGGTTCGCCTCAGAGGCGACATCCGTTCCCGTCGAATGGGCCCCCATTTGGCGAAATCGATGGGCTCGCTTTGCGGCGCTGCCGGTGCCGGTTGTGAACCTGTGGCGGGGCGGTCTTTAACTCCTTCCAATGATCATCTGCTGCAGCCGCTGGATGTAAGCGCGCACATCCGCGAGCACAATCCTGCCACCGGCTTCACTGCCCTTAACCCGCGCCAGGTCGATGCCGAGATCACCAGCGATTTTCCGAATCGACGGGGAGGTGGGCGGCGCTGCGCCGCTTTTGGATTCGTACCGGTAATCCTCCGCTTGTGGCGCGAATTTGGCGTCAGCGCTCGCCGGCGAAGTTGTCGAACTTCGAGTTTGTGCCGGGCGATCGACCGCGGTTGGCGCCGGGGCTTGCTCCCCTTTGCCGGCTTGGCGACTGCGGCGTCTTTCTCGGTGGAGATCGAGATAAGGAGTTGGCCGACGGCGACCTCCATTCCTTCTTTGACGTGAATCTTGCTAACGGTGCCGGACTCAGGGGATGGAATGGAGCCCACAGCCTTCTGGGTTTCCAATTCTATGAAAGATTGGTCTTTTTGATCTCCTGGCCTTCGGAGACCAAAATACTGACGACGGTTCCTGAATCTACGCCCTCAGCCAGCCGCGGAAGTTTGACGTCCATGAAGAAAGTAGTGTGCCAAAAACGGTTGGTTAGAGATAAAACGGGAAAGATTTATCCGGGTTGACGCCCAGTTTTTTATTCCCGCATCGACCGCCTGCGCCGGCAGTAAGCCTTTCTGATAGAGCGCATAGAGGGTGGCGATGACTGTGGTTTCCGCATCCACTTCGAAAAAGCGCCGGAGATTCGGGCGCGTGTCGCTCCGGCCGAAACCATCCGTGCCGAGCGTGGTCAGGCCGCCAGGTACCCAGGAGCAATTTGGTCCGGTACCATTTTCATATAGTCCGAAACCGCGACGAACACGCCCTCTTCATTCTGAAGCAGTGACTCGAGATATGATTTTTCTGGGGCGCCAGTGGATGCAGCATATTCCAGCGCTTGATGTTGAGCGCATCCCCACGTAAGAGCTTGTAGCTCGTCGCGCTCCATATGTCGGCTGAGACGTCGAATTGTTCCGCAAGTATCTGTTGCGCCCTGAGGGCTTCTCTGAGGAGCGGCCCGCTGCCGAAAATGTGAGCCTTATGGGTTTTTCCTTTATCAGCTGCTTTGAATTTGTACAGTCCTTTGAGAATGCCTTCTTCTGCGCCGTTGGGCATTTCCGGCATTTCGTAGTTTTCGTTATAAAGGGTTAGGTAGTAGAAATACTCCTCCCCTTCACCGTAGAGCCGCCGTAACCCTTCGCGAACAATCACCGCGACCTCATAGGCAAATCCTGGATCGTAGGTTAACAACGTTGGGATGGTGCTGGCCAGGATGTGGCTGTGACCGTCCTGGTGCTGCAATCCTTCGCCGTTCAAAGTCGTTCGACCGGCTGTGGCGCCCAGTAAAAGCCTTTGGCCTTGATATCACCGGCGGCCCACATCAAGTCTCCAATGCGCTGAAATCCGAACATGGAATAATAAAAATAGAAGGGGATCATTTGCATCCCCAGATTCGCATAGGCCGTCCCGGCGGCAATGAACGACGACATGGCTCCAGCTTCGGTAATGCCTTCCTCCAGGATCTGGCCGTCTTTGACCTCGTTGTAGTAGAGCAGCGTTTCCCGATCCACTGGGTCGTACAGTTGACCCTTCGGAGAATAGATACCGACCTGCCGGAACAGCGCGTCCATTCCGAAAGTCCGAGCCTCGTCCGGAATGATCGGTACGATTCGTTTGCCGATCTCCTCGTGGCGCAGAAGTTTCGTCAGCAAGCGAACCATGGCCATGGTGGTGGACATGGCATGTTGACCCGATCCTTTGAAGAATTCCGTGTAGTGAGTCACATCGGGGAGATTCAGCGCAGACGCCTTGACCTTGCGCTCCGGAATGAATCCGCCGAGCTGGTTTCTGCGTTCCAAGACGTACTTTGTTTCAGGACTATCCAAGGGCGGACGGTAGAAAGGTGTTTCGACGACCTCTTCATCCGCAAGCGGTATGTCGAAGCGCGTTCGAAACTCGCGCAGCTCGCGCTCGTTCAGTTTCTTCTGCTGGTGGGTGACATTACGTCCCTCGCCGGCTTCACCTAACCCGTATCCCTTGACCGTCTTTGCCAGTATGACGGTAGGGGAACCCTTATGGTCCACCGCGGCCTTGTACGCTGCATACACTTTTTCGGGTCATGGCCACCCCGCAGCAATTTGTGGATCTGGTCATCAGTCAAATGATTGACCATCTCGAGAAGCGCCGGATACTTGCCAAAGAAGTGCGTGCGAGTGTAACTGCCGGGCTCAACCGAATATTTCTGGTAGTCCCCGTCCACTGCCTCCTCCATACGTTTTACCAGCAGCCCGTTTTCGTCTGCAGCCAGAAGCGGATCCCAATCCGAGCCCCAAACAACTTTGATAACATTCCATCCGGCGCCACGAAAAGTCGATTCCAGCTCCTGAATAATCTTCCCATTGCCTCTTACCGGGCCATCGAGACGCTGCAAGTTGCAGTTTACTACCCAGACGAGATTGTCCAAATTTTCCCGGCCTGCCAGGGAGAGCGCCCCCGAGGATTCAGGCTCATCCATCTCGCCGTCACCGACGAAGCACCAAACCCTGGGTTCTTCTGCACTGAGAAGGCCGCGACTCTTGAGATAACGATTGAAGCGGGCCTGATATATGGACATGATCGGAGCGAGTCCCATGGACACGGTGGGGAACTGCCAAAAGTCCGGAATCAGATACGGGTGCGGATAGGAGGATAATCCACCCACCGGAGACAATTCTTGGCGAAAGTGGTGAAGCTTGGGGCATTGATCCGCCACTCTATGTAAGCCCTCGAGTAGGCACCCGGGGAAGCGTGTCCCTGAAAATAAACCATGTCGGCTAAACGGTTAGGGTCGCCACCCCGGAAGAAATGGTTGAGCCCCACTTCGTAGAGCGTCGCCGAGGACGCGTAGGTCGAAATATGGCCCCCGATGTCTGGGTGAAGCCGGTTCGCTTTGACAACCATGGCCATCGCATTCCAACGCACGTAGCTTTTGATGCGTCGCTCGATTTCGCGGTTGCCAGGATAGGGAGGTTCTTTTTCAGGGGGATCGTATTGATGTATGGAGTATTCACGGCGTAGGGAATCTTTAATCCGGACTCCCGGAGCCTTTCGATCAACTCTTCAACCCGGAACGCCGCTTGTTCTGATTCCTCATTCTTGAGAAGATACTCAAGAATGTATTCCAGAGAAGCGACCCATTTATGTTTCTCGCTCTTGAGTCCCTTATTGTTCTCGCGAATGCCGTTAACCTCGGCACCGTTGTCTAGGTTCTTTTTTCAATCTCCATCACTACCTCTCCTTCGATTGTAACAGACAACAAAAGAAAACCGAAATCAACACGAGATCGTGAAATATCTGGACTTGACGTTTTCTGATCCCGCTAGCAATCTTGCCTGCGACGAAGCGCTGCTAGAACTCTGCGAAGGCAACGAGGAAGACGGCCTCTTACGCGTCTGGGAGCCAGATCACTACTTCGTAGTTCTGGGCTATTCCAACAAGGTAGCCTCGGAGGTCAATGTTACTGCATGCGAGGCTAAAGGCATACCTATATTCAGACGTTTCAGCGGTGGTGGTACGGTGCTTCAAGGGCCGGGCTGCTTGAATTATTCTTTAGTCTTGAGAAATGAGCGTCTGGGGATCCCTGCTGAGCTTACCGCTTCGTACCGCTTCATCCTGGAACGACACCAGAAGTTTTGCGCCAGCCAAAGTGCGGACACTATTCAGATCCAGGGAATCAGTGATCTAGCAGTGGATGGACGGAAATTTTCGGGCAACGCCCAACACCGGAAACGTTTTTGCAGCCTATTTCATGGGACTTTTCTGCTTAATTTCGACATAACCCTCATCGAAAAATGTCTAGCAATGCCGTCGAGGCAGCCCGACTATCGTGGCGGCCGCTCTCACGAAGCTTTCTTATGCAACCTGAGTATCACACCCAACGATGTTCGGCCGGCGCTTAAGCAGGCGTGGGGAGCGGACGAAACCCTTAACGAAATTCCAGTCGATCGAATCAAAGCTCTGGTGCGTGAACGTTATTCTCGGAACGAATGGAATTTTAAGTACTAGCCTTCCAGCGACTCAGGAAGAATACCAGCCCAGGAAAGCGGGCATCTTTGGCTGTGAGGCTGAAAGGGCAGTCTCTAAAAGCGCAGCTCCTGGGTCAGCTCGCGCAAATTTGACAACCGTTCAATGGACATGACTTGTCTCATCAAACTCTCCGCCTTTTCCTGACTAACAAGGCGTAGTGCGTTGTAGCGATACTTCTGTTCAACATCCTCAGCAGACACCGGGTTTTCAACATGGCCCGGGTGTATGTGTTGTCGTTCCTCGTAGACTTTGCCGTCGTTCGTCTTGACGAAAACGTGACCCGAGGCATACTTGGGCCGCCCACTGTTGGGGTCGTCTTGCCGTCTGATCCTGGATGAGAGTTTCAATACCTCTGGGTCTTTTAACGCATCGTCGTCGAAATCGGCCAACGCCAGCCGGCCCTTCAGGAGGGCAACGGCAGCGATATAGGGTGTCGAGAAATGAGCGCCGTACTCGCCCTGGGGTGTTTGCAGGGAGAACACGCGCTCGCGGCCCTGTTGCACCGGGCTGTCCCCCATGCGTAACCGGCACTCGACATCGACGATGTCGTCAGGTTTAAAGTGATACCGATTATGCAAGTTAACACAGGCTCGAACGGTGGCTTGAAGAGCGCCCGCGCAGGGATACGGTTTGAACTCTACTCGATCCAGCTCCCAGTCATTACCGATGCCATCGATCGCCGACTTGACATCAAAATTCTCGTCGCCGACATGAGTTGCATAAAACCCCCTCGGCCCCTCAATGGCGGTGCGAGGAGCTGTGTAACCCTCGCGCGCCAAAAGCGCACCAACGACTGCCCCATGGGACGCCCAGCCGGGCTGAAAACGTTTCGACCAGCTGCCGTCCGACTGCCACTCCATGTTTCCCGAACCCTGGCTGCCGGCAAGCCTGAGGGCGTATACCATTTGATCGTGAGATAGTCCCATGAGACGCCCCGCCGCCGCAGCGCCACCAAAAACGCCGCAGACAGCCGTTGGATGATACCCGCGTCCGTGCAGCGCATGCACCCGCGGGCCGCGGGCAACACGCAAGGAAACCTCGAAGCCCACGGCACAAGCGGTAATAAAATCCGTGCCGGATAGTCCCAGCCATTCGGAAGTTGCTAACGCCGCGGGCATCACAACTGAAGTGTTGTGAACCACCAGCGGATGGTGCGTATCGTCGAAGTCAAACGCATGAATGAGCATCCCATTGAGTAGAGGTGCACTCGTGACGGGGAGCTTGTCCTTAAAGCCGACCACCGTCGCTTCCGATCCCTGACCAAAAGCGCGCATCGCCTTCATCGTCTTCTGGGCAAAATCCTCCCGCGCCGCAGCCAAAGCCAAGCCGATCCCATCCAAGATCAGCAATTTGGCTTTCGCCAACACGCTCTTAGGAAGCGCCTCCATCTTTTGTTTCAAAGCAAATTCAGCAAGTACCTCGGTGCAGGTCGCCACGCTTTAGATCCTTCCCAGTCGGCGACAGTTACTTGAGCCCGTATAGCTTGGCCGCATTGTCGTGGGTGACCTTGCGCCGCACTTTTTCGGACAGACAGCCTAGCTCCTGATCCAAGAATCGCATCGAATCCGGCCAGGTTCCATCGGGATGCGGATAGTCTGATCCCCACATGACATTATCTTCGCCCAACAGATCCATGAGCCTCGCGCCCACCGCGTCGCGCTCGAACGTCACAAATCCGTTGACGCGAAAATAGTCGCTGGGTTTGAGCCGCATACGAAGGTGGAAGGATTCCTCTTCTTCGTACTCGTAATCCATCCGCTGCAGGAAATAGGGAATCCAACCAATGCTCGACTCACCCAGCACGAATCTAAATCCGGGATAGCGGTCAAACGCTCCGGAGTAAATGATCGAGCCGAGAAACTCAGCTGAGCCAAAGCGTGAGACGGCTTGCCGGACGGCATTACGAACTTTGGTGTTTTCGTCGAAATGAGGATCGTCGGGATTGACCGGCCGGACATTTTGTCCCTGATTGTGGAACGAGATCGGAATGCCGGTTTCATCCGCCGCTTCCCACACCACGTCCCAATCGCGATCCCAAATCGGCCGCTTTGAGTCGGAAGCGATCAGCTCGGCACCCGTCAACCCAAGCTTGGCAATACGCCGCAGCTCATCCGCCGCCGCCTGCGGATCGTGGTTCGGCAAGCAAGCCAGCGGCGCGAATCGATCGGGATCGAATTTGCGAAACTGCATAGCGAAATCGTTATAGATCCGATAGACGACCCCCATGGCCTCGCCGTCCTGAACCCGGCGGCTCAGTCCCAAAATGCCGTAGATGACCTCGGCTCCCACTCCGTCTCGCTCCTGATCCTTGATTCTGTGCTCCGGCGACGCTGGCCGGAATATGCCGTTTACAGCATCCGAGTAAAGGCCCGTACGCGCTTTTCTTCTGAGACGGACCGACATCGTAACGCGATCGTGTCGCACGTTCTCGCGACCAAGTCCGACATCGCCGACGTAGCGAATGATCTTGCCTTTGTGAACCCAGGCGCGCCCACTGTCAGTGTTTTCAACTCTAGGCATACGCTCTTTCCACGATGCGGGAGCCTCAGACACAAAAAGATCTCCGGGCAAATACCAAAAGTCCAAATGGCAGTCCGCTGAAATAATCTCACTCATAACACCTCCTCCTAGAATTCCTGTGAAAGAATTTGCCTATGCTTTGAATCATTAGACACTATGACTGAAGATCTACTTCAAAAAGATATCGCGAAACTCTTTAACTAGCTCTCCGTATCTATCCGCAACCGACAGCGGGACCGGAAAGAGTTTGAGCCCTTTGGTCAATCTCGGATAGGGCGGCTCCACCTCTGGTAGCGCCGGAATCTTTCCGACGCTTCTGCCAACCTCCTGCCCTTCTTTGGACAAGAGAAATTCTACTAGCAGTCTCGCGGAGTTGGGATGCGGGGCATTGACGGCCATACCCACCGGATTGAGGGAAACGATGACAGGTTCCAGTGCCACCCAATCGATCGGGGCCCCTTGCGCCTTAAATTTTTCGATATTGCTGCCAAAGCCATCCAGATAGATCGGGAACTCACCACCAATGAGAAGCTGGGTCAAAAGCGGGTGGCCACCGCGTATAATGAGATCTTGCTGCGTCAACTTTTTCGTGAACGAAAGTCCGCGCGCCCGTCCCATTATCTCCAGCAGGCTGCCGTACATGATATAGTCGGCGTCATCCATCGCCATTTTGCCCTTCCATTTGGAGAGCAAGAGGTCCTCATAGGTTTTCGGCGCATCCTCCCGCGCCAGCAGACGGGTATTGTAAGCCAAAACCCGTGTGTCCATGTAAAATGCTGTCCAATAACCGTCGGGATCTTTATATTCCTTGGGGAAAGCCCGTAGTTCGCTAGAGAGATATTTCTGCAGATGGCCGAGCTTCTTATGATTAATCATCGCCAAGTGGCTCCCGCTGAAAACGTCAGCGCGAAACACTTTCTGTTTGTGCTCGGCGATCGTAATCGTTAAAAGCCTTTCGCTGCCAGTGCGTAGCATGTCGAGTTTGATGAACGGATACTTTTTGCGAAAGCCGCCTGTAATGCCTGGACGGTGTCAAGGCCCCAGGCAGTGTAAAGTACGACCTCTCCTTCGGCTTTTGCTTTTTCAACGACACTGCCGTCCGATGCTGCCCGCGCACTTTCGCTGGAGGCGCTCCACAGCAGCGAAGCATAGCGCCAACCAGGAAAAGCATTTTTCTTCGAGTTCATTGTTTCAGGTCTTTTATTTCCTTAGCAGGCCGACTGAAAACTGACTCGTCGTACTACGAGAACGCTCAGTACGAACGGAACCAGCACGTGCTCGCCCACGATATTCGTGCGTTCGTCCGGTTCGCCGGGCCTACGGATTGAGATGAGGCAGCACTTCTTTTCCCATAAGATCGAGGCTCGAAGGATCGTCTCCCGGAGAGCTCAGCCAGAGGTTTTAAGACCCAAGCGCGCCAGACTTCGAATTCGCTCGAACAATATCCGAAGGCGTGCCCGCGACGGCAAAACGGTCGAGCAGGTATTCAGTGAGTCCCAGCTCCTCAACGAGCTGAGCGTTCTTGCCGGTTTTTATCTCCGTGTTGAGAATAATCGTACTCTCGGTGAAATCGCCGGATACTTGTCCTTGAGATGGTTCCGGAACATGCTTTCCCGCCAGTCCCAGATCGCAGCGCATGATTGCCCGAAGATGCGACGCTGGCCCTGATCTCTTTCAAGGCTTTCTCTCTGTTCTCAGCGATGCTCAACCGGGGAGCCCACCAAACCTCCAGATCTGCCGATGGGTCCCTCCCTGCCTCTTTTGCACCTTCATGAAGTTGCTGTAAGGAAGCCTCGACGATTTCCGGTGTTAATCCCGTGCCGATGAGAACTTGATCGCCGACCTGCCCGGCCAAACGCAGCATCCTTGGTCCCTCCGCTGTCACGCAGATCGGAATGCGCTGCCGCATCCGGGGCGCGGCCACATGAAGCGGTTGTGCCGTCCTCGGTAAATGGTTTCTCCCTTCTCCAAAAGTTCACGGACGGCAATGATATAGTCTCGCGTTTCCTCGACGCTGGCCGGCTTGAGCCCGATATTATGAACCGCACTGTCACCCCTGCCGATTGCAAGAACGGCTCTACCCTTTGAAATCAATTCCAGACTGACCATGGCACTTGCCATCACAGCAGGCTCTCGCGTCACCGGATTCGTGACGCGCGGCCCGATCTCTGCCCGTTCGCTGTTTAGGGCCATAAGGGTCAACGCAACAAAGCACTCCATATTGTGCCACTGCGTGTCGCCGGTGCCGAGGCGCGCAAAACCGTAGCGGTCCGCGCGCCGTACCATGTCTGTAAATGCTTCCAGACTCTGTTTCGGAGGGGGATGCAGGTGAAGTCCTATGCGGATTTCGGCCATGACAATAATTAATCTAGTTTTCAGCGCACCCAACAGATTGGCTTCGGCACCAAGAACAAACGGTCACTTGGCTGTTCCCGCCGGCGAATCGCCCGCCGCAAAAAGCTGCAGCAGCTCTCTCACGTTCCCGATTTCGTCGATTCGACTGAGCGTCTCCAGAGAACTGGCGACGGTCGCTTCTCTAAGTCCCGCCTGGCGCGCGCAGGCCTGGTACTTCGCCCCGAGGCGTTCCCATGACAGCGGATTTTTCGGATGCCCTGGAGCGTAGCTTACTGTTTCTTCATATATAGCGGCGGGCGTGCGGACCTGTACTGCCACGGGCCCTTCGCCGGGGCTTTCACGCTTCGTGGGCGCATCGACGATCCGCACCTTGGCCACGAGGTCGCGCATCACCGGATCATTGACATGCTTAGGCTCGAAACACTCTTCGTTGATCGTTCTCAGCGCAAGCCCGGCGGCCAGCAAATATTCAAGGCTAAATTTCGCCTCCAGGCTCGTAGTCGGCCGGTGATGGATCAGCACGCGGAAAGTATTCGGAGCAGCGGCACAGGTGATTTCCGTCACGTCGCGGGGAGTCAAGTTGTGGCGTTCGGCAATCCTGATGACGGCATCCACCGCCCGCTGCGAGCTGTAGGGGCAAGGATAGGCTTTGAAAGCGATGCCCGGCTGCAAAAACCGGTATTTCTTGCCGAGAGTTTCCCGAGTGTCCGCAGCAGTCAGTGCGCCGAAGAATCCACCTTGCTGATCGAAGATCTCCGGGTTTGCCGTAAATCCCATTGCTGCAAGCTCCGCCGCCACGATACCGTTCTTTGCCGCGCTGCCCAGATGAAGGGTTTGACCATCGTGCCAAAGTTTTGGCTTAGCCCCGACGTCAAAGAAGCAGCAATTCCCAGCGCAACCTGAATCTGCCTGGGTTCTAAACCGAGAATCCGCGCCGCTGCTGCGGCAGCACCCAGCGAACCACACACACCAGCGGGGTGAAGGCCCAGAGCATGAGTCTCGCTTCCCAGTCCCTTGGCCAGCAACGTGCTGACCTCGACACCGACGATATAGGCCTCGATCAACTCGCGGCCGCTAATGTCTTTTGTTCACCAGCAGCCAATACGCAGGGAACCATCACGGCGCTCTGGTGGCCGAAATGATCATAGTCCAGCGTATGCGCAGCGACGCCGTTGGCCAGCGCCGCATTTGAAGGCGCCGCATGTCAGATTCTTTTGGGCAAAAACTGTGCACTTGCCATTGTTGCCTTGATCTCGAACCCAGCGTGCGGCGATTTGTGCGCTCTCTTCACGGCTACCCTGCCAGCATGACACCAAAGGAATCCAGAAACGCTTCACGCACCCTCGGCAGAAGCTCCGCGGGCGCGGCGTTCAGGCTGAACGAAGCGACAAAATCCGCAATATCTTCGGTCATCGACATAGACCCACCGTCGTTCCCCGTTCTCACTGCTCGAATTGCTTCACAAAACCTTCGCGCAGGATCTCGTCAACCATTGAATTATCGATGAATTCGTCGGGTTTGGCATTGTTTGCCGCGGGATTCGTCGAGGTCAGAAGCAAACTTTTGATATTATCGGTGTCGACCCGAGTCACGAGCGGTAACTTGGCGGCGAGGTAATTTTGGTATTCGGCCATGAGATCATCGTCGCTGCTGCGAAAGTAACTCTTGAGTGCCGCCCGCGCTTTGGTCGGATCTTTTTGATGATGCTGACGGCCTCGATCTGTGCCTTGATGAACTGAATCATCGCACGCCGGCGCTCTTTGATTTTCTTTTCCAGCGTGATGAGACCCGTATACCATTTTACGTTGACATCTTCAGGCACAACGAGAGCCTTGAGTCCTTGTTTGCGAAAGGCCACGTAATTTTCGTAGGAAGCAAGGGCCGCATCGTATTGACGGTTCACGACCCCGCTCAGAGCGGATGGAGTATCTCCGGCTGAGAGGATCGTCGGCTGTTTGGCGCCCTTGTCAAGTCCGTACTTGGGAAAAATGAAGGTGCGCAGCATGTGCGCATAGCCTCCTCCCAACCCCGGCACGGCAAACTTTCCGCTGCGCAACTGTTCCATACTGGTCACTTCAGGTCGAACTAAGAGGTGAGCGTCGCTCCAGTCACTGAAGTTAGTCACGTACAAAACCGGCGTTCCCGCGAGCCGCGCATTGATCAAAGCCGGTCCGGACGTGTTGATCATATCTGCCTCGCCTGCCTAAGAGCGCAGCAGTCGCAACCGTGCCGCTACCGATCCGAACGATAGTTGCGTCTAGCCCGTATTTTGGATAGAGGCCGAACGTGGCAGTCAGGACCGGGATCGCATGCCTCGTTCCCGTGCCGCCCAGGATGCAGACGAACTTTTCCGCGGAAAATACCTTATGGGGCGGCAGGCCTTGCACCAGCGTGAGGATGACCAAGGCAATGCCGGCCTTAGTCCAATTCATGCGATAGTACCTCACTAGCCCCTCTCTTCATTTCCATCTCGCGCGGCAGTCGTATTAATCGAAGATTGAGAATCGAGGATCGAAGATCGCGATTTTCTATCCTCTATCCTCGATGTTCAACCGCGTGCGCTACAGCCCCATGCGATACAACCGGTTGGCATTTTCACGGCCAACCTTGCGCTTCACGTCAGAGCTTACCCCGGCGCCAATCCGCTCCATCGTCTGGTGGGAATAGGGCCATGTTGTGTTGCCATGCGGATAGTCACTCGCCCACATGAAATTATCTGCGCCGAAAACCGGAGTTGTAAGCATCCCCGCGCGATCGTCCTGGAAAGTGAACCAAGCGTGGCGCTTCATGTAGTCCCCGGGCGACATCTTCAGCTTGACATCGGAACCATAGGCGGTGGCCCGTCCATAACGGTAGTTGGCCTGTTCGTACATAATCGCGACCCAACCCACATCGTATTCCGTGCAAACGACTTTGAGGTTCGGATGGCGATCAAAGACTCCGGAAAACATGAGATGACTGATGAAACCGGTTGCCGTCGCGATCCGCTGTGCGCCAAAGAAATCACTGGACCCCTCGGCGGTTAAGCGCTGGAAGCCGAACCAGCGCGGTTTGACTCCCTGGGCCGGCCCCCAAGATGGATGTGAACAACCAGACCATTGTCCTCCGCTGCATTCCAGACCGGCTCATAAACCGGGTCATAGTAACCGCCATCCTTGATCGCATAAGGAATCTGCACCGCTTTGAAGCCCAATCTCGCGTATTCTCGGATATCTTGCCCCGCTTTTTCCGGGTCGAGAATCGAAATCAGGGCAACGCCAACGAAACGTTTTGAATCGTAGCTGCAAAACTCATGAAGCCAAGCATTGTAAGAGCGAAAGATGGCCCGCTGAAACGGGCCCTCAGTGAGACCGTAGAAAAATCTCCCGACGCTGGCAAATAGCACTTCCGCTGCGATACCGTCGGCATCCTGATCCTTGATGCGCGCAGCGGGCTCCCAGGACGCGGGAAAATCTTCGTACTTAAAATTCTCGTGAAAATGGATGCGCTCGTGGTGTTTGTCCATGTCAACGCTGTCGAGGCCTCCGGGCTTGCTCACGACGTGCCCGATGGAATAGTTGGAGCAAGGACTAGGAGGAAGCCCGTCGGTTATCACCCAGATTCCTTTGAATCCCTCCGGATCTTTGACAACCTTCGGCGCTCTATCGCCGTATTCTTTTTGCACTCTTTCCCACGCTGCGGGAGGCTCGTTTATATGGCCATCGGCGGAAATCAGCTTGAAATCGACCATCTTCTTCTCCTTCCAGCAATCACCAGGCATCGCGTTTCGACACAGCCAGGCTGTATCACCGACCCGGTTTAAGAATCAAGGCAAACCGTTGATGATGAAGAGACTGAAGCGGTGAATTTATTAAGGGAAAATTTGGTGGCGGTGAAGTGGAGTCGGACCACCGACGCCGCGGCCTCGATGTTCGGTGATTCAAGGGCATTCTCTCTGTTCCAGGCATTCTTACAACATCCGCCTTGTAGTCCTGGCTCTCAGTTGGATTTCCATGAGCAGTAGCCAATCCCGCTCCGTGAACACCAGCCTTCCCTGGAGCCACCGCATCAGCAGCGCCAGCCCGATCAACGACGAGAATCAGCAGGAGTATTTCACCGATGTTCATTTCTCTCTAGGGCTGGATTTCGCGGCATTCCTTCTTTTCTGCACCCATCTAGCGCCGTCTTTGTTCAAATGGAGAATATCTATCGGGCCACCAGACTTATGGTCAGGGTCCTCCCTTATGCTTGCTTCAATGACCTCGGTTATGACTTGAATCGGTGGCCGTGTTTTCAACGCATCAGATGACAGTTTCTTCATTACCTCAGCGTAACCTATTCCATGGATCGTCGGCTCAGTGCCTGGGCAGCCTGGCGGACAGTCGCGTTGTTCCGTGTCGACTGTGACAGTATCGTTAGAACCTTGAATAGTGAAGGTTCTAGCAAAGAATCGCGGCGTTTCATTCTCAAATGCAACAAAGTAGACGTAAACGTGTCCGTTCAGAAAGTATTGTTTGTACACCATGGGACTCTTTTCTTGAGCGGTCTTTGATGTTCTTGTAAGCGCGTCTGCATAAAGCGTCTCGAATCTCTCAACTGTCTGAACTCACACTGGCTCCGCGGCGTTGTGCCTCGATCAACAATAATCGAATATTTAGCCCCATAGGGTCGTACTCATACGGTCCAGCTCCCGCAAAGAAAATGTTTCCAACTTGTCCTATCTTACATTTCACTTCATAGTAAACGGTACCGTCTGGACGAACCCCGGTCACTTTACTGTCGGCACCTAAGTAGATATCACTAGGTGTTCTTACCGCTACAATCGTTGTGGCGTTACCCAGTGCTGGAATGCCCAGGAATTGAAGAAAGACAAACACACAGATAAGCAATGGGCGGACCCATATCCGATTGATCATGATGGCGTCGGATCAGTAGTTTTGATACGTCTCCCGCTCCTCGGCTAACTTCATGAACTGTTCCCGCGTAATCAGCCCCTTCTCAATCAAGAGCTTCGCCAGTGCGTCCGTCTGCGCAAGGCTGGAGACGAGAAGTTCTTCCAACGTGACAGGTCTTTTATCTGGTTCTGCCATTGTGCTTCCTTACTTGATCACTCTGTCCGCCCTCACCAGCACATTAGGCGGAATCGTCAGACCGATTTGCTTTGCTGCTTTAAGGTTGATGATGAACTCGAACTTCGTCGGCTGCTCCACCGGGAGATCGGCGGGCTTGGCGCCTTTGAGAATCTTGTCCACATAGGTGGCGGCGCGCCGGTCCACGTCGGCAGTGTTCACGCCGTAGCTCATAAGCCCCCGGCTACGACGTATTCGTGAAGTGCTGTATATCGCTGGGAGCCGGCTCTTTACTGCAAGTTCGACAACCTGTTTTCGGTGAGAAATGAGGACGGAACTCGGCACCACAAGGACTGCATCAGCGCGCCCCTTGCTCGCCTCTCGGAATGCAGTCTCAATATCCTTGGGATCTAGTACGTCTAGATATTGAAGCTGCACCTTGAACGCCCCTGCGGCGAGTTCTATCTCTCTTAGCGCTGTTGAGCGGTGCTGCCGGTTGAAGTCCCGAAGACGGCCACGCGGGTGAGCTTGGGAATGATCTCCTTCAGCAGCTCCAGTCGTTTTCCGCTTAAGCTCCGGAGCTAGTGAGGACAACCCGGTGATGTTTCCACCCGGTCGCGCAAGGCTGGCGACGAACCCGTTTCCAACAGGATCGGGATCCTGCGATCATGACAATGGGGATCGTATTCGTCGCTTCCTTGGCGGCGCGGGTTGCTAACGGACCAGCCGTGACGATGATGTCTACCTTGAGACGCACTAGCTCGGCCGCAAGCGCGGGGAGACGATCTAGTTTCCCCTCCGCAGATCGCCACTCAATGACGATGTTTTTCCCCTCCACGTACCCAAGCTCGCGCAGACCCTGCCGGAATGCCTCGATGCGGTCCAATTGACCGTCAGGGGTGGTACCAGTTAAATAGCCAATCCGCGAGACCTTCGTCGGCTGCTGCGCCTCGGCGAGATGGACCGAAGCGAGAGTTAAACCGACCAGCAAAACGATGATAGGTTTCCTAGCCATACCGGCCCTGTTTACTGCGGTTCATTGCCGGTTGTCCAGAACCATTTTTCTTGCCCCTTGTTCATCGGATATGGCATAGCTGGCAACCGTGTCACTAATCGCATCCCTTGTACTTCTCACGCTTGCCGTATTGCCGCTTCCCGCTTCGGCCTGGAACATCCCCGGCCATATGCTCTCTGGAGCCATCGCTTACCAAGTCCTTCAGCAAGAGAACCCGCAGACCATCGAGAAGGTAAAAGCAGTTCTGGAGAAACATCCCTGGTACGCGAACCAATGGCAGGCGAGGCTTCAAGACGTTCCCGTTGCCGAGCGTGACCTAGGTGCTGTTTATGCAGGCGGCAAGGTGGTCCGACGATATTCGCATCAGGGTGGCTCGACCCAAATTTCCACGCCCGCCATTAGATTGACATCCCTTACCCCGAAGCATAGCGTTATAGGCCTCTTAGTCAGGAGGTGTTGTATGTTCGGAAGTCTTGGCATGCCGGAGCTGATCGTTATTTTTGTAGTTGCCCTGGTGGTTTTCGGTCCAAGCAAGCTCCCCGAATTGGGCAAATCTCTCGGTGAAGCAATCAGAGGCTTCAAAAATCGATAAGCGAGTCCGATAAACCTCCCATTGAAAACTCGGATTCGCGGAAAGACGACTAAAAGAGATTCTAAGCCACAACGCACTATCTTACGCTCCTCTGCGTGCTAGACCATCATCAAGCTCGAATTTGACCCGGCTACGAAACGAGGCAACGGCGCTCCGAAACCGCCAGGAGTTTCAGCGGGGTCAGCTCACCGAACTTGCGAGCACTGACTTTGAGTCGTGGGCTAAAGAGAGCTTCGAGATTGCGACGAAGATCGCTTACCGCAACGGCGGACGGTTTGGGATTCCGAAGGGTGGCAATAGTGGACTGCTCGATGGACGAACCGTGATGCCTATTTGCCACAAGTGACATTAAAAACGTTGCGAGGCGGTATCGCGCGAGAATCATCCGCCTATCAGCAATCCGGCTCGCACGAACAACGTATCCCACTGGAAGCACAGGAGCCGCTACGACCAATGGAGAATAACTGGGTGGATATATGCGTTCGGAGGATTACACCCTTGTCCGATCTTCTAACGCGGGTTGTGGGCAACTAAAGTTCTCCCAAAATCTCCTTTCGATTCTTCTTCGTTTATCAAGTCATCGTTTTTGAGCTGCTCAAGTCCTCTTAGACGTTCACGAAGCTGAGCGAGCGGCTTGGCACCGGGTCCCTTCTGCCATTGGTTTTCTCGTACTCCGCCAGTATCACTCGCTGGATCATCGTTTCGCGTGTTTCAGCATTGGCCGGATAAGCGAGTGCTCCTATGGCTGCCGTCGCTCTGCTTCTTGGCAGGAAATGAGACGAAAAGCCCAGTGGCGCCTCTAATGACTCTGATTTCGCGCACTATAAAATAGTTGTCGAAGACATAGTCACATAAGGTCTGACTAGATCCTCATTGGTTGGATAGATTCTAACTTCCGCAACCTGCATGTTCGCGCCCGGTGTAAGCCGTCGGCTGAAAGCCGGCGCAGCTCAATGCTAGCCTATGGGAGGCGTTGCATACTCTGAATGTGATTGTTCACCCAATGCTTTCCCAATTCTACGCCGTGTTCCTCGGCTTCCACCTCAGTTGTGAAACAAACTTCATCATGCAGGTCAAATGTTCCTGCGTAGCAGGTGATAGTCACATGGGATCGCCAGGTTCTGTTTTCATTGGCATTGGCGACCGTGATTACATAGTCCATTATACGAGACGTGTTTCATTTTAAGCAGAAAGACGCAGCAAGCGGAGGGCCGCAACATAATCAGGTACGAATGAGCGTCAAACCCGACCGATTCCCTTTTCTCGACTTACTGTCGACCTATTGATAGCTGACTCGCAGACGGCTGATGGGTGCCGGTTTTCAGTTCTCCGCGTCGGGTTCTAAAAACAAATTCCTAATTATTGAAAAGAGTGAACCGAGTCACCTATCCGATGATTTTCTTCGTACAAGCTGATGAGTAATGCGAGCGCGGCCCCCACGAGGCCTATGTTTCGAAACGTAACAGCATCGACTCCACTGAAGATGAGAATGAGGGTGATTTGGACAGTAAACAGGATTGCTGCCACGCGCACGCACCAGCGGGGAAAAACCATCCCAACAGGCAGATCCCGATCATCATCTCTCAATTCCCTGAATTCGCAGGTACGCGTCTACTGAAGCAACCGCATTGGCAAGGTGGCTGAGCCAGCCGGGAACGTACTTGTAGTAACGTTTGGGATCAGTGAGCAGGAAAAATCCCGAGTAGAGGTTTACGAATCCGCAACCCAGCCGTAAAGGCCATTCTGTACGTATGCTCGTCATGGCCCTCCAGAAGAGAACCTGCGATAAAACGTAAGAGATTAACTTCGTGAAGCATCACAGCGAGCTGATATAAAAGCCTCTTACTCCCGCAGTTATAGTCGCTCCGGTGCTAGTGACGTCAATCCCCATTCGGGGGAATTTTGGTTTACCCAATTGGGGCGGTGCAGCGCCCCTCAAGTGGCTGTTCGGTAGTTTTGCGTGGATAAATTGCGCGAAAGTTGAATTGCGCTTAATCTACTTTGGGACGAAGACCAGGAAATAGTGATACGGCAGGAAGGTATGTCCTTTCGCTAGCCGGAATCCGTTGCTCTCCACCTGCTTGATCAGATCCTCGCGGGCGATTTTCATCGCGATCCTCCACCACGATTCAGGACCCGTGCGTAAATCATCGTTACACTACGTCGCGGTTTCGACCGTCCCGTACAACGTCGCGAGCCTCTTTATTTTCTCTGAGGCTCCCCCCACCGACTATCTAGTGTCAACAAGTGGGTGGCGTCGAGAACCAAAGATTTCAGTCGTAATCATAACGTATTAAAGGGATGTTCAGGGGCAGCCAAAAAATCAACGAAAGTGTCCTGAAAGCATTTGCTCATTCGTCGTATTAATGAAACGAAACAAACCCTTCGTAAGAAGGAACCAAAAACGATACCTAAAGAAAAGGCGTCTTTATGAATGAATTTTTATTGCTTGCCGTAGTAATGATCTACGTCGCCATTCTTTACTGACTGACGGCCGACCCCAGTAATGCTTCGGAGTCATAGCTAACCGTCGCTCTCCCGCCCAACCTCCCTGGCGTCCTTGTCATTTCTCAGCCCGGCAAACCTTGAATGCCTCAGGTGACCGTCCGGCGTCCATTCGGTAAACTCAATCTGCGCAACCAACTCCGGTTTGAGCCACACGCAGTTTTTCATTTCTTCCTTGGTCAAAGCCCACATGGTTCGTTTCTTCTCAGGCAGATTGGCAAACGGGCAAGTGTCGATCTGTAGCCCCTTGAACCTGCCTTCCACCTCACGGCGAACCTGCGGTACAAACCCGTTTCTTACCTTGGCGGCATAGAGGAGCTTATCGCCCTCGTAATAGCCGACTATCAGCGTTTCAAACGGATTTCCGGGTGTGTAACCACCGATAACGAACTCTTGCCCGCGGTTGACCTTGTACTTGACCCACGCGCCGCTACGTTTGCCTGACTCGTAGGGCGAATCCTTGCGCTTGGCGACGATGCCCTCGAAATCAAACTCCTTGGCGACCCGAATCAGGTCTGTTGGTGCGGCTTCAATGTTTTCTGATAAGCCAATTGGAGCAGCGTTGCTATCCTCAAAGATTCTACGAAGCACTTCCCGCCTGAAATAGAGAGGCACCGTGAAGACGCTTCGACCGCGATATATGAGGACATCAAACGCGTAGAAGACTAACGCCTGTGCTTTGGAACGGTGGTGTTGCAGAAGGCTAAATGAAACCCTTCCAGTTTCATCCAGGGCCACGATTTCCCCATCAACTAGTGTATTGGTCGGGAGCCGTTCACAGGCTTCGGCGATTTGCGGGAATTGCTTTGTGAAAAGGTTTCCTCGCCTCGACCAGAGCGTCACCCCGGTTGAATCCCTCCCCGCAAGGCAGCGGTAACCATCGAATTTAACCTCGTAGAGCCATTCCTGGCCTTGGGGGAGTTTCTGAACCGACAGCGCATACATCGGCTCGACAAAGCGAACCTTGGCCGAAGGGAGGGCGCTGAAGTCTTTTGTTTTCACAAAGGAAGTGGCGTCAGCGATACGTTCAGCGTCTTACTTAATCACCGTATTGGCCCTTGCCAGCATGTCGGGTGAAATTGTCAGCCCGATCTGTTTCGCTGCCTCAAAAGTTTATAACAAACTCAAACTTCGTCGCCCGCCAAAGCAGGTAGGTCGGCAGGTTTCGTTCCGGCCTTTTAGTAATTAGCTCGGGCGATAAACTCGAGAGCCCGGTGACATTGCCTCCTGGCCGTGCCAGACTGGCGACCAAACCTTGACCCACAGGCGTCCGCAGCGTTCGTCATCACGATGGGGATGGTAGTAGTTGCTTTCCTTGCCGCCAACGCCGCCTGTCCCTCTGTGACCACGATCAGATCAACCTTTAAGACGAACCAGGTCCGCAGCAAGCTCAGGTATGCGCTCAAGTTTTTGATCTGCAAATCGGTACTCGATGGTGATATTCTTTCCCTCAATCCATCCAAGCTTGCTCAGCTCTTGCCGGAACGTCTCCACGAGCACCGCCATACCAGAAGCAGTGCTCGAATCCAGGAAAACCTATGCGAGGAATTTTCCCTGCCTGCTGCGCTTCAGCGAATGTACCTATGGCGAGAAGGAGAAGCGCGACTATCGAGAAGAGTTTCTTATTCATGGTTCTTCCTGCCCTCCATGTATCCGCAATGGGTATGCCACAAAAAGAAGGGTTTGAAAAACCTATTTTTAGAGGTGGCAAATGGTAGGCGAGCGGCTCATTCTAGCTACAGGCGAGTCCTGCGCGAAGGTTTTCCTGTAGCTGTCTCGGATTTCTTCGATGCGCGCGCTGCTGTCTTTATCGCCAGCTGGGTAAAGCAGTATGACAAACACCGCCCCCTCACGGTTAATCAGCCCGCTCGACAAAGCAAGATCTTTGGAGAAGGTCTCTCACTGTGTAGACGCTGTGTCGTTCGAGTTTGAATAAGCATGCAGATTAGGGATATTACAATCCATCCAATCCAACGACCGCATAGTCCGAGCCCACGCGAACATTGTTTTCAACAACTGCTTCTCGTTTACTTGTCCCAACAGCCAGGCGAAACGATATCAGCCGAGTCGTTAGTTTCTTCGGCCCAGTCCTTCCCGATGCGCGACAGGACCATAGAGGCCGCTTTGTCGTCCCCAAGTGCTGCAAAAGTTTTTGCTACCGCAACAAGCCCTAATCGACTTTGCCTCTTCTCGGCTGCGACCATCGCGCGAAGAAGAAGCGCATTTGTAGAGGAATAAGGACCTCTTTCTCTTTCCAGCTTTTTAATCCCGCAGACGGCGGTGAGTAGCCCTGCCCAATCGTCACGCCAGACTGCGAGCCTCCCCCTTGCAAGTATAAACTCTTCGCGTAATACAGATCGCCCTTTTTCTGCGCCGCATCCGCGAGTGCGAGAACGGGTTTCCAGTCTGGAATCTCCCGCCGGCTGAAGTCGCACTGCGTCCATGTCAAAGCCGCCAGAACCAGAAGGGCCAGAAGGCTTGCTCGATAGGTGATCGCCCGCCATGACTTTGCGCGAACATTCTCCCCGAGTGAGGTTGCGCGATAGTGAGAGTTCCGCTTTCGATGGGACGGTTTTGATTTCTTAAACTCTGATCACCCGGTCGAATTTCACCAGAAGGTAAGTAAGTTGCGTGCATTGATACGTCATTCTTGTTCATGGACCTTCCCCTAGCGCAATGGGTATGCCACAAAAATAAGCCCGCGAAAATCGCTACTTGTGGATGCCGGACGGCAGCGGAGCGTATCATTTTTGCTACAGGGGAGTAGCAAATTTGATTCAGTTGACGACGGGATGAGTTAACCAGCGTTGAAAGGTCGTGGCCTTAGCTCCAAGACGTTTTCTTTGAACTAATACCCGCAAGCCGATAGCCACATCTCAGGTACCGTCCATTGATCGCCTGGACCGGCGCTTTGGCCTTCCGTTCGGGGACCACGATTCCCAACTAGCCTTTACACTTGGGACAGGAGCGTTGGAGGTATTTGGGCACGGGACTATTGAATCACGTCGGAGATATCGTCTGAATGAGGGGAGGGGGCCGGGCTTCAGTCTGGCTCTGCTTTTCGCTTTGGCCTTGGGATAAGGTAGGACTGCTATGCCAGAAGTGCACCGGTATCGCGGGCACACTATCAGATTCACAGTACAGCGAAGTCCCATCACTCTTTACTGGCGAGCAAGAGGAACTATTGAATATACCGAAGCCGGACGGTTTTGGACTTTCATTATGACTGGAGCAATTGATACCTTCACCACAGAAGCCGAAGCTAAACAGGGGTTCATTCAACAAGCACAAAAATGGGTCGATGATCGTGTCGGTTCTTAAAAAGTTTCAAGCTCTCACCCCGGCTTGAGCTCGTAGCGAAACTTTCTCCTTCTCCGTTTGCACTGAGCTGGTTACGTTGAGCGAGAGTCATAGCGTATTTGAGATGAACAGCGCCGATCTAACTATGTTAATCGTCGCCATTGTTGTGATCGGCTTGTTTTGGCTGTACGTGTGGTTGAACAAACGATAATAAGATCCCTCCACGTCCCACAAGCGCGCGAAAGTGAATAGCTAGCGGTCCTTCATCACAATGCGCATCGGTACTTTGCGCTTTCCTCTCTCCGGACGGTTTAAGAATCCCCTTGGGTCATCCTTCTCCAACCGGAACTGCCGAGGCTTTCGGCCTCGCCGGTGAATCGATGCCTTCGGACCAAGGTATTTCCAGATCCTACAATGAAATATTGGTAAGGAGTGGCAATAAACCGGACTGCCTCCAAGGGCATAAATGTAAAAACGACATAAGTCGAAAATCGGAGAACTCGCAGAACTTCTGAAAAACACTAAGCTTCTTCGAGGGAAAATTTGGTGGCGGTGAGTGGAGTCGAACCACCGACGCCGCGGATATGAGCCGCGTTGACAGCGATTCCACCTATTGATTTATTAACATGACCCAACCCAATGACCATGGGAATCAACAGGAGACCATCGGTGGTTTTCCAAATCAAAATGTCGGCGATGGTCATTGCGCCGTTGGAGTCAGTTCAGAAGCTCCTGATACGTCGCCCGTAACTCCTCTCGGGCAATCAGCCCCCAATCAAGAGCTTCGCCAGTGCGTCGGTCTGCGCAAGGCTGGAGACGAGAAGTTCTTCCAACGTGACGGGTTTTTTATCTGGTTCTGCCATTGTGCCCCTCACTTGATGACCTTATCCGCTCTTACCAGCACGTTCGGCGGAATTCCTCAGCATCGAGAAGTCGAAGTAGGCCGGGTCGGACGGCTTTTCATCGCGTCGTCTTTCAATCGCCCCTAGTAGAACTCAAGTGCCGCGATCCCGCATAGGACACTGGCTGTAATACTCATTGGCCGAAACGCTCATGTCTGTTCCAAGATCGTGACAAGGACGATAACGAATATCACTTGCAACGCATCCGGAGGCGAGAGCAAGAAGCAATATGGCAATCAACTTTTTCACTTAATCACTTTATCCGCTCTTACCAACACGTTGGGCGGAATCGTCAGACCGAGCTGCTTGGCCGTCTTGAGATTGATGATGAACTCGAACGTCTTCGGCTGCTCTACCGGAAGATCAGCGGGGTTGGCGCCTTTAAGGATCTTGTCCACGTACCAGGCTGCGCGATGGTACAAGGCAGTATAGCTCGGCGCATAGGACATCAGGCCACCGGCGTCCGTAAACTCCGGGAGAGCATACATCGCCGGCAGCCGGTTCTTTGCTGCGAACTGGATGATTCGCGCTTGATTAACGTTAACGACGGGTGTTGGGATCGTAAGAAGGGCCTGGACGCGTTCCTTTATTGCTGCTTCGAATACGCTATCGAAGTCATTGGCAGTCCGGACCTCCAGGGATTGAAGCTGTAGCCCCAGTGTCGAGGCCGCAGCTTGGGTCGTTTTGAACACGTTTACTTCAGCGTCTGGATTCCAGAGTATAGCCACCCGCTTTATGTTGGGAAAGGACTCCTTAAGTAGCTCCAACCTTTTTCCACTTAACTCTGGCCCAAGGATCGTTAACCCCGTCATATTTCCGCCAGGTCTCGCCAGGCTAGCAACAAGCCCAATGGCAACAGGGTCGCTAATCGACGTGAAGACGATGGGGATTGTACTGGATACCTTTTGATAGCCAGAATTCCGGGAGTAGACGATGTAACAATAAGATCAACCTTGAGACGAATAAGCTCGGCAGCTAGCTCGGTTGCTAGATCTTGTTTCCCTTCCGCATATCGGTACTCAGTGACGATGTTCCGGCCCTCTATGTAACCGAGATCCTGGAGCCCTTGACGAAAAGCATCGATGCGGGACCGGAAAGCAGCCGGTGAGGCTGTAAATAAAAATCCAATCCGGGGACATGCTTCTGGTTGCTGCGCAGCGGCGAGGGATGGGGAAGCGAGAGCTAAACCGACCAGCCAAACGACAATGATAGTTTTCCTACCCATACGGGCCTGTTTACTGCGGTTCATTGCCGGTTGTCCAGAACCTTTTTCTTGCCCCTTCTTCATTGGTTATGGCATAGCTGGCAACCTCTTGATTCGAGGTCAAGGCCGGTATATGCAGAGCCCGTGACCCGCCAAGAGATACGACACTCACGACCCGGAAATTCCGGAAGAGATTTATGAACTGGTTAGGCGGTTAGGGGAGATGGAACATTGAGGGCGCTGGGCTTCGGTCTGGCCCCCTGTCTTTCATGCTCTGACGGTGGTAAAGCCCGAGTGAGGAAGGGGAACCCAAGATGCACGAGGATTACAAGGGACATGGTATTCATAGCACAGCTTCGTTTCTTCCCGATGGTTGGAAGCCTCACCTTTATGTAGCCTTTAGCGAGGGTGGCCATAACATCCTCAAAAATTTCACAATCGATCGGATATTTGCGACTTCAGAGAAGGCGGAACAAGCGGGTCTTTCATTTGCGCAAAAATGGATAGACGACGGTAGGCCGAACTTTAAGCCAGCTTGAAAAGATGAAGAAGTCAGAAAAGCAGTGAACAGCCCCGACCCCCTTAAGCGTTGAGTGAAGTTTTTCTAACTGGCGGTTTTCTTTTGCCAGGCTGCACCTGACAGCAAAAAGTGTGGAAATAGGAAATAGGTAGGCGTACCCTTTCGTGAACTCAAAACGAAAGGCTGCCTGTTGGAGCAGGCAGAGAAAGGATACGCCGATGAAAGAGAAGACATATTGAGGGAAGGATGAATCAAAGGGAATTTTGTACGAGTGAGCTGGAGGAATTTGCTCGGGCAAAGATACGCGAGCATTTGCAGGATCTGTTGGAGCAGGAAGTGACGGAGTGGTTAGGGCGAGAGAAAAGCGAGCGCAGAGGGTAACGCTTTGGAACAGCCCGGGTATCGCAACGGTTACGGCAAGAAGAGGCGTTTTACATTGAGCCTGGGGACCATCGAGATTCGCCGGCCGCGGGTGAGAGAATCTTGATGAGCGGTTTGAGTCTCGAGGGTGCTGCCGTTGTTTAAGCGCCATACCGAGCAGGTGCGCGAATCTGATCCCGGAGCTTTATCTGCACGGGCTGGCCAGTGGAGATTTTGAGCTGGCGCTCAGAGGGCTATTGGGGGAAGGGGCACCGCTATCGGCATCGTCTTTACAGCGGCTCAAGGAGAAGTGGCAGGGGAATACGAGCAGTGGAAGAGCACGCCGATCGAAGAAGCAGGATTGGGCGTATCTGTGGGCGGATGGAATCTATGTGAAAGCTGGGATTGGGTAAGGAGAAGGCGGCGTTGCTGGTGGTGATCGGAGTTCAGAAGGATGGCAGCAAACGATTTTTGGCCTTGGAGGCCGGGTATCGCGAGAGCAAGGAATCGTGGGCTTTGGTGCTGCGGCAATTGAAAGTGCGAGGGGTGAAAAGCGCCAGGCTGTTTGTCGGGGATGGGAACCTCGGGATTGTGGGCAGCGGTTGGAGAGATCTATCCCCAGGCCCAGGAGCAACTTTGCTGGAATCACAAGATGCTCAACGTGATGGATGCGGTGAGCAATAAGGAGCAGGTTCAAGCCAAGGGTTATCTGAACGCCATGATGTATGCCGAGAGTCGACAGGAGGCGTTAAAGGAGCGAAAGAAATTCGAGCAAGCGTTTCGGCACAATCCCAAGGCAATCAAGACGGTAGTCGAGAACTGGGAACGGCTGACGACGTTACTATGACTTTCCCCGGGAGCACTGGAAGCACCTACGGACATCGAATGTGGTGGAATCACCGTTTTCACGGGTGAGATTGAGAACGGCAGCGTCGAGAAGATTTAAATCCCAGGTCAATGCCACCTGCTTGATTTGGAAAACACTGATGGTGGCGGAAATGAGTTTCAGAAAACTCAATGCGCCCAATCTCGTGGGAGAAAGTCGCTGAGGGGAAAAAGTACGAGAACGGAAAGGAAATCAGGGTCGCCGCCTAATTCCTTTTTACCCACCTATTGATGGACGGATAGAAAAATAGAATCCGGATCTTTGTCGCAGCTGTGGATTTTTGCACAGCTCTCCCAGCAGCTTCGCAACCTCTATGATTCCAAGGTTGATTTGGATGGTTTTCACACACCCAGCCATGGTAGCAAGGGCATTTTCTTTTCATAGACTAAGCTTAACAAATCAAGTGTAATACCTCTAGGCCGTCAGCGAGGGTACGCCGGATTTTTGGCCCGCTGCCTGCGCCAACCGGCGTGAGTTGAATTTACAACGGGCTGTCTGGAAATCATACACATACAAGATGCTATCGGATTGAAAAACGCGACAGGATCTGACAGTCACGTCGTTGGCCGCATGGCACACTTTCTGCGCAGGAAAGACCATGACGGTTTCAGAAGCTCTTGCCATTCTCGAAACCGCAACCGTGGAATGTAAGAAAAGAGACATCGACACACCGGAGGTCATGGAGGCGCTGGATTTATTAGAGCCGCACATTCGACCGGCATGGTTGATTCCACAGTTCCGTTACCATCTGGACCGCGATCCGAGCGTTGGGGTGGATCAAGAGGGTCAACAACAGGTGCTTCGCGCGACTTTCCTCGCATCCGAAACTCAGTTAAAGAACTAATCGGAAAACAAATGGATGCCCTGGCGCGAAGGTTCGCCGCGACTCACGACATGAAAGTGAAGGAAGAGATTGAGCGACTGGCTGGGGAATATAGCAAGCTCGGTGAGCCGTGGGTCTTTGTAGCGAAGTGAAAGGTCGGGTTCACGCCCGGCCTCTGTGTGCGTGAAGGTTTCGTTTTGGACTTTAGAAAAGAGCGACGATCACGCTCAGCTTCTCTGCTTATCAACCCATTCTTGGTACAACTCCAGCCCGTGCTGCTCGGCCTCTTCCTTACTACCGATTCGTTCATCTCGTTGTAATCCTCCGGTAATGTTTCGGTAATATTAAATCATACACATGTGTCCCCAATCCTCTTACTGAAATATCCGCTCTCCGCCTTAACTTATTGTCCATGAAGCAGTTCTGAAAATCGGCACAGAGGTTGCGTGAAATTTTCATGGCCTGCGCCAAAGGAAGCCGAATATCAAAGAACTTCAAGGCAAGCGAATACTCGTTGTGGAGGAGCAGACGTCGGTCAGCGAAATTTTTATTGATCTATTGAGACGCTTTCTGTTACGCGTCTCACGCTGTTTCCGGGCAGGGACGCATTGGAGCAAATCGAATACAAAGCATCTGACATAATTCTCTTGGATCTTAGCCTTCAGACATGAACGGTTTAGAGGTTGCAAGGTCGTTCGTAGAAACGAAGAGATAAGATATATTCCCATTCTGGCAATAAGCGGTAGCCTATGAATAGAGAAAATTGGTTACAGATGGGCTGCAACGATTTTATCCATAAGCCATTCAGTGTATCTACTTTGTTAGTTCCGCCTATCCGCCCTAATTCCTGGTTAGTCGCTCACTCACCCAAAATCGCAAAGGTCAATCAATGTTAGCCTCGAAGAGGATTAGCTCCTTGTAAGTCGGAACCATTTTCCATGCAGGTTGTACTACTGGGCATCTGAAAACGAGTGCACGGGATGTTCGGATTCACAAAAAGAGAAAGAAGAGACAGATGAGTAAGGAAATATTACGATCAACAGTAGTGACAGTCGGGTCATTGATGTTTTTGGTCGGGTCGTTGATGTTTTTGGTCGTTTGTCGGACTACGCGCCAGGACGGCGAGCGTCAATATTGCTGCTTGGCAGCGGCGTTGTTGCACTGGTCGCAGGTTTGATTTCCCAAATCACCGATCAGCAAAGTTTTGCACCACTTGGCCGCCGGATCGTGAATTCTCATAAAGCAGTAGCCCTGGTTATTTTGAATACTCTCATTTTATTTGCTTGCTTGGAAATGGCAGCTACCTTTGTGGCCAAAATCTGGAAAGAGCCTGTAGCAGTCAACGATGATGGAGGGGAAAATTCGCCGAGGGCCCATACGTCCTATTATGCTTCTCAAGCATGGGCAAAACAGTACTGGAAGGAATTCAGTTTAAGCCGTAATGATGCTATATCGCGATTATGTTTTTTGAGAAGAGCTCCTTTTGCAGGTAAATTCATAAACATCAATCGCGATGGCATCAGATTGACACCCGGCGCGGATTGCAGCGCTAACTCTTACAAAGTGTTCACCTTTGGCGGTTCCACAATGTGGGGCACCGGCTCTCCCGATTGGGGTACCATACCAGCATATCTCCAGAGCGGTCTTAAATCCCCGACAACCAAGCCAGTTTGCATGGTTAATTTTGGCGAATCAGCTTAGGTTTCAACACAGAGCGTTATTCAGCTAATGCTGGAATTGCAATCCGGGAATGTCCCGGCTTTGGTTATCTTCTACGAAGGGGCAAATGATGTCTATGCTGCATATCAATCCGGGCGAGCGACCCATCAAAATCTTAATCAACTTGCCGCCAAACTCGAGCAAAGCAAGAGTCCACCTCCATTAGTTACTTGGATAAAATCGACTAGTTCATTTTACGTGCTCAACAGATTGATGGCCACACTCGAGACCGAAGCCGCGAGAGAGCACAAATCTTATCAACTACAAGACCATGGGTATCGATACCGCAACTCTGACCGATTCGATGGTGGAGACGTATATCGGCAACTACGAAATCGTGAATGCGCTCGCACAGAAGTATGGTTTCGAGGCTCTCTTTTTCTGGCAGCCTCAAATTGCGGTTGGTGAAAAATCTCTGACAAACGAAGAGCTGGAGATGAGACGTGAATTGGATCCCGTTGTTGTCGAGTTTTACCAGTCAGTTTATCATCGTGTCCGACAGGTGGCTAAGAAATATAAGAATCTTTATTATATTGCCGATACTTTCGACTCAGCCAATTCTCAAATCTATATCGACCAAGTTCATGTAACTCCAGTAGGGAATCGATTGATCGCCGAAAGGATTTTCCGTGAAATCACGGGACGAAATTTATTAGACAACAAAGGCTCGAGTTCTAGCCATGACCTGTGAGGGCAATGAACATTCTGTCGCCGTCTTATTGAACCCTGAGGGCGTACCAGCGACTTGCATCACCAGTCCGATCACGACGGGAATCAGCAGGGAGGCCGTTGGTGGCTTCCAATGAAAATGTCTGCGATGTTCATTGCAGCGTAGGATTCAGGAGCTTCCGATACGTCGCCCGTTCCTCTGAAATCTTCTGCATAAACTCTTCTCGGGTAATCAGCCCCTTCTCAATCAAGAGCTTCGCCAGTGCGTCAGTCTGCGCGAGGCTTGAGACGAGAAGTTCTTCCATCGTGACAGGTCTTTTATCTGGTTCTGCCATTGTGCTTCCTCACTTGATCACCTTGTCCGCCCGATACAGCACGATTGCGGGAATCGTCAGGCCGATCTGCTTCGCCGTTTTAAGATTGATCACGAATCTCAAACTTCGTCGGCTGTCTCGACCGGCAGAGTCGGCAGGCTTGGCACCTTTAAGATTTTGTCTACGTATGTGGCGGCGCGGCGGAACATATCGAGTTGAAGTTCGGGTCATAGATGGCGTGAGTCACCCAGCTGTGTCTACCAACAACACCCTGTTCCTGGATACATCGCTGCGCAGCTCACTCTTAGCCGTCAAGTCCACGATCCGTGTTCCGTGCATGCATAGGTGATAACATTCCTTAGCACGATAAGGGCGCTGGCATTTCCAATAGCCGAGAATGCGGGCTGAACGTCGGGGCCACGAACTTCCAGGGGTTGGCGTGATCGGCAAGAGTTACAAAAGATGGACGAGAGCGCGGAAATATCATGACACTCACGACCCGGAAATCCCAGAAGAGATTTTTGAACTGGCTAGGCGGCTTAGGGAGATGGGAGGCCCGCGAAACCGGCGCACGATGCTATTGACGGCACACCAGCAAATAACTTGCGTCCCGCAATGCTTGGAAGGTCGTTTTGGCGCTCGAAGGATACCTGGACATAAACCACATAGCCATCGGATCGTCTCCCTGTGTTGGTCACCAGGCAGTCCACATCGCTGTTGACTAGATCTTCTTGCCATCGTCTGTAATCAGACATAAGCCAAATGGACATGATTGGTTCCGTTACGGCGGACATAACGCGGAAGCCTCCCAGAAAATATATCAGGCCCGTAGAGTACATACATAACGGCTCTCCGCCACCACAACGGTCACCTTTTCGGAGTTCGGAATCATTGAAGACGACTTTGCGATGGCCGGATCGCCTTCCGCAGCTGCGCGGTGATTTCAATGATTCTCTGATACTTCCCGTCAAGAGTCGGTCCCCCGGGGCCTGCGTTGCCGATCATGCGGTGCACAACGAAGGCCAGATCGGGATCCGACACATTCGCCAAAGCGCGAGGCAGCTCCGCTGGCGGTTGCGCCGCTCGGGCCCACTGCCCTCCTATGAAGCGCCCGATAGACCGAGCTGGATTGGCAAATCCTATCGCCGAATGTCCGTAAGCCATCTTGAGGATGATGCAGCACGCAAGAGCCGTAAGGAAGCCAGCGCCCAGCGTCCACCGAGCCGCAGCACCGATAGCGAGCGTCCTGGGTAACACGACGATGCAACCTCAGAAACAGGGCACCTAGGAGAAACGAAGGACCGTACAGGTGAGATATATCCGCTCGCAGAAACGTCACAGCTGCCGCCGCCGCGGCCGCAGCGATGACCCTGATTATCTGCTTCTCTGCCGCTGACGTTGAACGTGCGTCTGAGCCGGCGCCAGATACAACACGATCAAGAGTACTAGGCCAGGCATCAAGCAAATATGACACGTGATAGACGAATGCCTCGACGAGGGTAGAGTGATCAACCGGAGTGGTCCACGGGGTATTCGTGATCCCGGCTGCGACCTTCGATGACGCATCGAAATAAAGTCTAATTGCGCTTGCAATATGCGCCGGTCCAACGAAAGCAGTCAGGAGCGCGACAAAGGTTAGGGAGGCCAGAGCCGAACAGAGTCCCGGACAAGTGCAACGATTCGCGAAAATTGATAGCACGGACACCGCCTGCGAGGCCGAAAACGAGGCAGAATGCCAGCAGCCCTGTCGTGAAGTTCTCTTGAGAGAGAAACGCGCAGATTCCCCAGAAGATGCCGAGAAGAAGTGCGTAGAGTATCCGACGCTGACTCTTGCTGAAGAGAATCTCAACGAGCAGAAGCGATGAGGCGGCGTGACACCAAACCATCGCGTTAACCATCCCCACCCAGGAATGCCGCAATGAATAATGGTGACACGAAGACACCGAGCAAAAGAATTGCAGCCACCCCAATCACGGGACCGAAGAACCAAGTCAACAGGCCGGAAAAGAGCGACAAGACGGTGACGTTGGCAATGGCCTCGCGCTTCAACGGCTCCCCAATAACTGAAATCCAGGAGCCGCATCAGCCAGTAGAGGAGCAGCTGATTGCCCGGGCCGTATTGAGTCTGCGCTTCGACGAAAGGGATCCGTCCCTGATAAATGGCTTCTATCGAACCGAGATGCATATCGAGATGGGAGTTAGGCCGTACAATGTCTAAGAAGATGGGCTCGGCGTAAAGACCCAGACCGAGTGCAGCGCCAACAAAGAACCAGAGGCCGCGCACCCGATAGGTCTCTGGTGCGTCGAAAGCGGCGGCACGGACCTCTTTCCATCGTCAAGCCGGTTCCATTGGGCGTCAAAAGCGGAGGAGGCGAACAAATGCCGGACAAGAATTTTAGGAAAGCAAGAAACAGGAGGCTCATAACGTAGACCGACAGCATCGCTCGCTTGTCGAGGAACTCCCAATGAACCACAGCATCTCCAGAACGCAGCACGGGATTTGGAGAGAGGATGTAGTACGCCACCAGGCCCAAAATAACGAGCAAGGCTGCCGCTGCGATCAGCGTCGCATGTAGGGTCAGGCGGAGGTGAGCGAGCCTGAAAGCGATTTGAGCTTCCTTATGCTGCATGACTATTGCTTGGGAATCTTGTTCTGGCTAACAGAATTGTGTTACCGTCTTTCGATAGTCCACACTCGGCATGACTCCGCTGGACATCACCCACCCGAGAAACACGATTGACAACAAGTTCGTTTTCGCTGACCGACGGCTGGTCTTCCACAACAAGTTTTCGCTTGCCTCGAAGTTCTTTGATATTGGGGTTTCGTTTGGTGCAAGTTTGACGCAACCTCTGTGCCGATTTCCAGAACTTCTTGATGGACAATAAGTTAAGGCGGAGAGCGGATAGTTTTCGGTAAGAGGATTGGGGACATGACTGTATGACGTAATATTACTGAAACATTACCGGAGGATTAAAACCGAGATGAACGAATTGACAGTAAGCAAGAGGCCGAACGGCACGGGTTAGAGCTATGCAAGGAGGGAAAGCACTCAAAAGAAAAGTTATAGCGAGTAAAACGACCTTTCGTGGGCGACATACACCAGCCCCTACACACGGCGCAACTATTCACTGTTGAGTATCCCAAGGGCGACAGAGGCGGCAATGAAATCTGTGTGCGGGTGACGCAGGCAGGACAACCGATGGACCTGCACAGGTTTTGGGACGGGTGATTACCTCAAGCTCGAATCTGACACGGCTACGAAACGAGGCAACGGCGCTCCGAAACCGCCAGGAGTTTCAGCGGAGCCAGCTTACCGAACTTGCGAATATGAAACAAGGCCGTCGGCAGGCTGTAGGAACAAGTTAAAGATCAAAAGGTCTCTAACGCTCATTGCTGTGAGTCAAGATAAAATTGTCGATTAATGTCTTGGCCAAACCGAGAACGTGCTGCTCAGCTGCTTCCTTTGAATCAAACTTTTCGGCTGGTCCATGCACCTCAAAGCATCGAAGTATCCTACCGTGGTTGTATTGGACGTGAGCTTTTCCTAGCCAATAGGTTCCGTCAGGCGTTCGCTCAGCATTAAACTTAATCAGGTGGGTCCCGTAGCTGCTGCTCGTTCATGTTGCCAGGCTCTCTAGATGTAAGGTCGGATCGCTTTGCGTTCATCGATCTATTTGTTCTTGGACGGCTTCGGTGAGCCTTCTGTCTGTCACGTTTGGCTGCGTTTTACTGGGTTCTTGGGCTTGCGGGACTTCCCTATCAGTCACTGCCAGGCAGCTGCTTTATGATTTTGCTCCCTGGAGGTGGCTGCTTATTCGAGATAACCAGCTCACCGTTGGGACCTTCGTAAATGTAGTAATCCTCGGCCTGGCCTTGTGTAATCACAGCGAGACCAAGAAAAAGGGCGAAACAAAATGCAAGATTCAAAGTTGCATCTCGCCTCGGGTGAGCGACCCGTTAGTATATTCCTCGATGGTCCCTTTGGCCATCGCGGCTGTCTTGAAGCAAGTACTCATGCGAATCCCTCGCTGAATACGTCGGTTGCTTCAGGAGCCGAGGCATCGCGGTTCTTGCCATACCAAGATTTTTTAGGAAACCTACCCCCAATCGGCACCGTTCTCTCTTAGCAGGATGCTGAAAAACTCCCAGTTTTGAAATTATTTTTCCACAGCATAGAACGAGCTATGTTAAGATGCCGCCGATTGAATCTTCGGAGGCGTTGATGCGCGGGTTTCAAGATAAACAAACGGGTATGTGGACTTTTGTATCCATTGAGGATCGTATTCCCAGCGACCATCCCTTGAGACGGATCAAGAAGCTGGCCGATCAACGACTGGTGGACTTGTCGCGGAGTATTTAATCGGATGTATTCGGAAGTGGGCCGGCCGTCGATTGCCCCCGAGAGGATATTGAAATCGCTGTTGCTCATCGCGCTGTATTCGGTCCGAAGCGAGCGGCAGTTTTGCGAGCAATTGGGCTACAATTTGTTGTTTCGCTGGTTTTTGGACATGGAGCTTGAGGAAGCGAGTTTCGATGCCACGGTGTTTAGCAAGAACCGTGATCGGTTGATGGAACACGAGGTGGGGCGATTGTTTTTCGACGCCGTGGTCGGACAAGCGCGAGAAGCCAAACTGATGAGCGACGATCATTTCACAGTGGACGGGACCTTGATCGAGGCGTGGGCGAGTCTGAAGAGCTTTCGACCTAAAGGAGAAGAAGCAAGGCCGTAACTGAACGAAGCATGTACT